>Ga0214472_10002803_pt1 | contig 18565 bp, 20 predicted proteins | sample RVTome_6_FD_207662 | JGI IMG/M metagenome (GOLD analysis project Ga0214472, IMG submission 207662) | Soil microbial communities from uranium-contaminated site in the Upper Colorado River Basin, Wyoming, United States - RVT140D175 | ecosystem: Environmental > Terrestrial > Soil > Contaminated >...
GCGGTCTCGACCGCATCCTTTCCGGTGTGCCGCAACACGAACTGACTGCCCTGCGGCGCGGTGACCGGCTCTGAATCGTCGCGATACTTCAGCCCGGAAAGGTAGATCGGCGGTTTTCGCGTGTAGGGTGGCGGATTGATCCAGGCATCGGTGCGGGCGAGCAGCGCCGCCGGATCGTGCCTTGCCGTGAACGCGTCGGCGATGCGGCCGCCGCCCGGGCCGAAAGAATAGCCGAGGGCGACGAACGCGATCACCGCAATTGCGGCGCGCAAGGCCCAGGGATCGCGGCGGTCGGCTTTCGGCGCCGGCGTGCCGGCGGTAAGGCCATCGATGCCGGCCGCCATGCGGTGATTGTGCTCGCGCCAGAGCGCGGCGGCAAAACCGTCGGCCTGGCCCATGGCCATGCGGTCTTCCTGGGCCGTCAGCGGCCGGTGCTGCAACCGGGACGCCTGCTCGATGCGGCGCGTGATCTGATGACGGGACGGAAGCCGCAGCATGCGCAGCGGCCACAGGGAAGTGACGGCGAGAATTGCGAGGCCGGCCAGAATAGCAAACCGCAGCGGCGGCGCGACGAGCGTCCACAGTCCGAACCAGGAAAGCGACAGGAAAATTTCGGCGACCATCGCCAGCGGAATCGCGCGCGGCCAGAAACTTTCCCACAACAGCGAAATCGCCGCGGCCACGCGCAGCAGCGGCCGGCGGCGGCGGTTAACGGTCTCGGTTTCCACCGTAGGCTCGGTTCCTTTCACCGGCACAGTCTACCATCAAATCCGGCGATTTGGCGAACGCCGATCGATATCGCCAAAAAGTGAACGGAGACTAACCACGACAGTGTCAGTTTGTGGCGTCATTCAGCCAGTCGGGTAGCGAATCGAGCGCGATGATTGCCTCGACTTCCATGCGCGGGCGCACGACATGGAAGCGATCGCCGTTGACGAGCACTTCCGGAACCAGCGGGCGGGTGTTGTAGGTGCCCGCCTGCACCGCGCCATAGGCGCCGGCCGTGGCGATCGCAAAGAGTTCGCCGGCCGCCATTGTCGCCATCTCGCGGTCGCGGGCGATGAAATCGCCGGTCTCGCAGACCGGGCCGACAAGGTCGGCGGTGATTCGTGTAAATCCTGCTTCCGGCTCGCGCACCGGCCGGATCTCGTGCCAGGCGTCGTAAAGAGTCGGCCGGATCAGGTCGTTCATTGCGGTATCGCCGATGACGAAACGCTTGTGGCCGGTATCCTTTACATAGATCACCTGGCCGACGAGGATGCCGGCATTGCCCGCGATCAGCCGGCCCGGTTCGAAAATCACCTTGCAGCCGAGCTTGCGGACATGGCGGTGGACGATCGCCGCATACTCGCCCGGATCGGGCGGCGGCACGTTGTCGAAGCGATACGGTATGCCGAGGCCGCCGCCGAGATCGACATGGCCGATCTCATGGCCGCGGGCGCGCAATTCGCGCACGAGCGCGTCGAGCCGGCCGAAAGCGTGGTTGAATGGCGCCAGATCGGTGATCTGGCTGCCGATATGCATGTCGACGCCGGCGACGCGCAGGCCGGGCAATTCGGCGGCTCGATCATAGGCCTCGATCGCCTGGGCCCAGGGAATGCCGAACTTGTCCTCCTTCCGGCCGGTCGAAATCTTGGCGTGGGTCAACGCATCGACATCCGGGTTAATGCGAAGCGACAACGGCGCAATTCTTCCGGCGGCTACAGCGCGCTGCGAAAGCGCTTCGAGTTCCGGCATCGATTCGACATTGAAACACAGGATACCGGCGGCAAGGCCGGCGTCGAGTTCGGCCGCAGTCTTGCCGACGCCGGAAAACAGAATCCTGGCGCCCGGTACGCCGGCCGCAACTGCCCGGCGCAATTCGCCGAGCGAAACGACATCGGCGCCGGCGCCGAGCCGCGCAAGCGTGGCAATCACCGCCTGGTTGGAATTTGCCTTGAGGGCATAGCAGATCAGCGCAGGCAAATCGGCGAATGCTTCGGCGAACACACGATAATGCCGCGTCAGCGTCGCGGTCGAATAGCAATAAAACGGCGTCCCAACGGCATCGGCAATTTGCGGTAGCGGCACCTCTTCGGCGTGCAGCACACCATCCTTGTATTGGAAGTGATTCATGGGATTGCCCCCGGAACCGGCAAGCTCGACCACTCGCCCGGCGCTTTGCTGCCTGGAAATGTTTCTAATCGATCAGCGGATCGAGGACGAAGCGTTTCGGCGGCGGCGCCAGCGACGGATCCTTGGCGATTTCCTCGTCGGTATAAACAGCTGAGGACGGCGGCGCCTCCGGCGCGCCCCTGCGGCCGCAGCCGGATATCGAAAGCGTTGCGAATGCCAGCACCGGCAACGCGATCCACAAGACAGGCCGGATTTTCAACTTCATGAAGGGTGGGTCCATCGCGGGTTTCGGGCTGCAGCCTGGCGGGCAATTCTGGCGGTTATTTGCCCGGCCCCGGGCAATTGTCAAACATGGCGCGTTTCAAAGCTGCCGCTGCTGCGCCAGACGCTTGCGCCATCTGCGGACTTCGGAGCGAACGTTGGCCGGCGCGGTGCCGCCGAGGCTGCGCCGGCTCGCGACCGATTTTTCGACCGAGAGCACCGAGAAAACGCGCTCGTCGATCTTCGGGTCGATCGCCTGCAATTCCTGCAGCGACAGTTCCTCGATACCGCATTTCCTGCGTTCGGCGAGCGCCACCGCGCGGCCGGAGACCTGATGCGCGCTGCGGAACGGCAATCCGGTTTCGCGCACCAGCCAGTCGGCCAGGTCGGTGGCGATCGAGAATCCGGCGCCCGCGGCCGCGCGCATCGCCGCCTCGTTGACTGAGAGATCGGCGATCATGCCGACCATCGCGCCAAGACAGATCGAAAGGCTCTCAACGGCGTCGAATACCGGCTCCTTGTCTTCCTGCATGTCCTTGGAATAGGCGAGCGGCAAGCCTTTCATCACGGTCAGCAACGCGATTAGCGCGCCGTTGATGCGCCCCGTCTTGGCGCGCACCAGTTCGGCGGCGTCGGGATTGCGCTTTTGCGGCATGATCGAGGAGCCGGTCGACCAGGCGTCCGACAGACGCACGAAGCCGAATTGCGGCGTCGACCAGATCACGATTTCTTCGGCAAGCCGCGATAGATGATTGGCGCAGATCGCCGCCGCCGCCAGAAACTCGAGGGCGAAATCGCGATCGGAAACCGAATCGATCGAATTGCGCGTCGGTTCGCGAAAGCCCAGTTCCTTCGCCGTCATGTGGCGATCGATCGCAAACGACGTGCCGGCGAGCGCGGCGGCGCCGAGGGGGCACTCGTCCATGCGCTCGATCGTGTCGGCGAAGCGTCCGCAGTCGCGGCCGAACATCTCGACATAGGCCATCAGGTGATGGCCGAAAGTTACCGGCTGGGCGGCCTGCAAGTGAGTGAATCCGGGCATGACGCTTGCCGCATGCGTCTCGGCCTTGTCGAGAAGGACGCCGATCAGCGCGTGAAGCGCGGAGATGGCGGCTCCGGCCCGGCTCTTGACGAACAGCCGGAAGTCGGTTGCGACCTGGTCATTGCGCGAGCGGGCGGTGTGCAAACGGCCGGCCGGCTCGCCGATGAGTTCGGCCAGGCGCGCCTCGACATTCATGTGGATGTCCTCGAGCGCGGCCGAAAAGGCGAGTTCTCCACTTTCGATCTCTGACAAAATCGTGTCTAGACCTTGAAGGACCGACTTGGCATCGCTCCTCGAAATCAAACCTGTTTCGGCCAACATGCGGGCATGCGCCTTGGAGCCGGCAATATCCTCGGCATATAGCTTGCGGTCGAAACCGATCGAGGCGTTGATCGCCTGCATGATTTCGTCAGGAGCCTTCGAGAAGCGCCCGCCCCACATCCGGTTTGCGGCTTCCGGCTGCGCAAGACCGGAAACAGCGCGTTTCTTGGCTTTGGTCGGCCGGGAAACGGGTTTGGCGTTGCGGGCGGCCATGACGGGCTCCGGGAGAAGGACGTGAACCGAATTTCGCGACGAACGAAAGCCGTGGCCGTTGCCGGCATCGCCGCATTGGCACTGGTTGCCGGCATATACGGGATCGGCAACCGGTATGGCAATGCAGGCGGCGGCTGCGAAGCGACGGTATCGGCCTCCGAAAAACTCCGCGGATTTGCGACCGGCGACATGGCGGCATTCCGCATGGCCGAAAAGCCGTTCAGCGTTAACGGACTTGCGTTCAACGACGCGGCCGGCGCGGCGCGTTCGCTCGGCGAATGGAAGGGCCGGACCGTGCTGCTAAATTTGTGGGCGACATGGTGCGCGCCGTGCCGGGCAGAGATGCCAGCGCTCGAGGCGCTGCAGAAGGCAAAAGGCGGCGCCGATTTCGAGGTTGTCGCGGTCAGTGTCGATCTCGGCGACGATACCAAGCCCAAGCGATTTTATGAGGAAGTCGGACTCAAGGACCTGGCGTTCCATCACGATGGCAAGATGGCGGTCTTCAACGAATTGAAGAAGAACAGCTTGGCCTTCGGCCTGCCGGTGAGCCTGCTGATCGACCGGAAAGGATGTGTGCTCGGCGTGCTCAATGCGCCGGCCGAATGGGCGGGCGAGGATGCGAGGCGCTTGGTCGAGGCGGCGATCGGGCTCGAAAGCTGAGGTCTGATTTCGCCTACCGTGTCGGCACCGGGGTGTCGCCGCGATAATCGTAGAAGCCGCGGCCGGCCTTGCGCCCGAGCCAGCCGGCCTCGACATATTTGACCAATAACGGGCAGGGCCGGTACTTCGTGTCGGAGAGGCCGTCATGCAGCACCTGCATGATCGACAGGCAGGTATCGAGGCCGATGAAATCGGCAAGTTGCAGGGGTCCCATCGGATGGTTGGCGCCGAGCCGCATTGCAGTGTCGATGGCTTCCACGGAACCGACGCCCTCGTACAGCGTATAGATCGCCTCGTTGATCATCGGCAGCAGGATGCGGTTGACCATGAAGGCCGGAAAATCTTCAGACACCGCCACGGTCTTGTCGAGGCTGGCGACGAACGCCTTCGCCGTTTCGAAGGTCGCATCCTCGGTGGCGATGCCGCGCACGAGTTCGACCAGCTTCATCAATGGCACCGGGTTCATGAAGTGGATGCCGATAAAGCGCTCGGGCCGGTCGGTTGAGGAGGCAAGGCGGGTAATCGAGATCGAGGACGTATTGGTGGCGAGGATCGCCTCCGGATTGAGCTGGGTGCAGAGTTCGGCAAAAATCTTGCGCTTGATCGCCTCGTTTTCGGTTGCCGCCTCAATGACCAGGTCGCAGCTGGCGAGATCGCTGACCGCGTTCGCGGCGGAAAGCAGCGCGACAGCCTGATCCCTCTGGTCAGCCGTGATCTTTTCGGATGCGAACTGGCGACCGAGATTGCCGTTGATCGTCGCCAGGCCCGATTTGACCTTTTCGGCGGACAGATCGTTCAATAGGACCTGGTAGCCGGCCAGTGCGCAAACATGCGCAATCCCGCTGCCCATCTGGCCGGCGCCGATCACGCCGACTTTTTCGATCCTGCCTGCCATTGCGACTCCCGAACGGACTCTGTCTTTGCGTTACGCGTATCCGCCCGAAAAGCACGCTCGCTCTTCGGGATTTGGCTCTAGCCGAGCGCCTTTTGCAGTTCCGGCAACGCCTGGAACAGATCGGCGACGAGGCCATAGTCGGCTACCTGGAAGATCGGCGCCTCCTCGTCCTTGTTGATGGCGACGATAACCTTGGAATCCTTCATGCCGGCCAGATGCTGGATCGCGCCGGAAATGCCGCAGGCGATGTAGAGATCGGGAGCAACAACCTTACCGGTCTGGCCAACCTGCCAATCGTTCGGCGCGTAGCCGGCGTCGACCGCCGCGCGCGAAGCCCCGACCGCCGCGCCGAGCTTGTCGGCAACCGGCAGCATGACCTCCATGAACTTCTCCTTCGAGCCGAGCGCGCGACCGCCGGAAATGATGATGCGGGCCGAGGTCAGTTCCGGCCGGTCGCTCTTTTGCAGCGCCGCTTCCAGAAATTTCGACAGACCCGGATCGCCCGCCGACGGAACCTGCTCGACCGGCGCCGAGCCGCCTGTAGCGGCCGCCTGGAAGCCGGCGGTTCGGATCGTGACGACCTTCTTGGCGTCGGTCGCCTGCACGGTTTGCACCGCATTTCCTGCATAGATCGGGCGTTCGAATGTATCCGCGCTCTTGACCGCGATCACTTCGGAAACCTGCATGACGTCGAGCAGGGCGGCGACGCGCGGCATGACGTTCTTGCCGTTCGTCGTCGCAGCCGCGACGATCGTGTCGTAGCCCGTCGCGAGCTTGACGATGAGATCGGCAATCGGCTCGGCCAGCAGGTGTTGGTATTCGGCGGAATCGGCGAGCAGCACCTTGGCGACTCCGGCGAGCTTTGCAGCCTGTTCGGCGACCGGCCGGCAGTCCTTGCCGGCGACAAGGATGTGGATGTCGCCGCCGATCTGGCTTGCCGCCGCCAGCGCCTTGGCGGTCTGGTCGGAAAGCGCCTTGTTGTCGTGTTCAGCCAGAAGTAGAATCGCCATCGACATCGTCCCCCTACAATACGCCGGCTTCGTTTTTCAGCTTGTCAACCAGTTCGGCGACCGAGGCGACCTTGACGCCTGCCTTGCGGCCCGACGGCTCCACCGTTTTCAGCACCTTCAAGCGGGGGGCGACATCGACGCCGTAGTCGGCCGGCGACTTTTCGTCGAGCGGCTTCTTCTTGGCCTTCATGATGTTGGGCAGCGAGGCATAGCGCGGTTCGTTCAGGCGCAAATCGGTGGTGACGATCAGCGGCACCCTGGTCTCTATCGTCTGCAGGCCGCCGTCGACCTCGCGTGTGACCTTCGCCTTGTCCCCGTCGATCTCGATCTTGGAGGCAAACGTCGCCTGCGGCCAGCCGAGCAACGCTGCCAGCATCTGGCCGGTCTGGTTGGAATCGTCATCGATCGCCTGCTTGCCGAGGATGGCGAGACCGGGCTGTTCGGCATCGATCACGCCCTTGAGAATCTTGGCCACTGCCAGCGGTTCGATATTGCCGTCGATCTTAACCAGAATGCCGCGGTCGGCGCCCATGGCGAGCGCGGTGCGGATCACGTCCTGCGCCTGCTGCGGACCGATCGAGACGGCGATAATCTCGGTCGCCTTGCCGGCTTCCTTCAGGCGCAACGCCGCTTCGACGGCGATCTCGTCGAACGGGTTCATCGACATCTTGACGTTCGCCAGCTCAACGCCGGAGCCGTCGCTTTTGACGCGGATCTTGACGTTGAAATCGACAACCCGTTTTACCGGCACGACAATCTTCATGAACTCGATTCTCCTCGCTATGCGCCCGGCGCCAGGTTCGCAACTCGCCGGTTCCGTCGCATGACGGCTCTATCGTGCAACATCAGCTGCCGGATTCACCAAATGCGCGATTTCTTGTCAAATCGCGACGCCTCTTCCCAAGCCCGCAACTCCTATGGGGTTCCATCGGCACCGTCAATTATCTTTGTGCGCTGCAATATAGCGAAATGCCGCAGTTCACGATGGATCGCGCCGGCCCCAGACGCCTGGTGGCGGGCTGGCCGACGGGCGGGCTTGTTGCCGCATTGCGGCCTTCTCATCGGTTGCAGCGATCGGTTCATCGGCGACGTCCGGCGGTATCGCCTCGGAAAGTCCCTTGTCGAACAACGGCACATCGCGGCGCTTCAGGAACGGGATCAGGACCGCGCCGGCGACGATGCCGCCTGCATGCGCGGCCCAGGAGACATCGTCTTCGGGCATTGCGACAAAGCTTGCGAACTGGAAGAGAATCCACGCACCGAGGATCCAGTAGGCGCGAAGGCGCAGCGGAATGCGGCCGAGCGCCAGTACCCACAGTTTCACGCGCGGATGCAGCATCAGGTAGGCCGCCACAACGCCGGATGCCGCGCCGGAAGCGCCGATCAACGGTTGTTCGGATGCCGGATCGGCCAGCAGATGCAGATAGGCGCCGGCCGCAGCACAGATCACAAAAAACAGCGCGAAGCGGAAATGGCCGGTGGCATCCTCGACATTGTCGGCAAACACCCAAAGAAACAGCATGTTGCCGGCGAGATGCCAGAAATCCCCATGCAGGAACGCATAAGTGACGTAGTCCGCCCATTCCGGCAGGATACGCAGTTCGCCCGGCAACGCCGCCGTGCCGCTGGCGACGGCCGGGACATAGCCGAAACTGTAAAAGGCAGCGCGCGCAAAGGAGTCATCCGCCAGCGAGCCGGCGCCGATTATGATGAAAACCAGGCAATTGAGCGCGATGATCGCGATTGTCACATATTGCAGGTGGATGTGGCGCAGCTGATTGGCGTCGTGCAGCGGAATGAACATTTGCTGGCCTCAATCAAACCGGCGCGGACGGGTCATTGTGACCTGGTCCGGCCCGGTTGCCACAGCACGTCGTCCTTGCCGTCGCGGTTGGCGACCCTAGCCAGCACGAACAGCAGATCGGAAAGCCGGTTCAGGTAGCGGATCGCCTGCGGATTGACGGTTTCACGTTCGGCGAGCTCGCAAGCCAGGCGCTCGGCCCGGCGGACCACGGTGCGCGCCAGGTGCAGATGGGCGCTGAGCGCCGAGCCGCCCGGCAACACGAAGGAATGCAAAGGCGCGAGCCGGCCGTTCAGTTCGTCGATTTCCCGTTCGAGGCGCTTAACCTGGGATGCTTCAATGCGCAGTCGTTGCTTGGCGCCGGCCGATGTGTCCTCCGGCGTTGCGAGGTCGGCGCCGAGATCGAACAGATCGTTCTGGACGTCCGCCAGTCTGGCGTCGAACCCTGCGTCCGCGCCGGCCTGAAGCCGGCACAAGCCAAGGGCGCTGTTGGCTTCGTCGACCGTGCCGTAGGCGGCGATCCTGAGATCATGCTTGGCGCGGCGTTCTCCAGTGCCTAGTGCGGTGGTGCCGTCGTCGCCGGTGCGCGTATAGATTCGGTTGAGGATCACCATGGCGGCTTCAGCTTCGCGTTGCGACGTAGAGCGCTGTCATCACCACCACCACGGCGATGAACTGGAACAGGATGCGCAGCCGCATCAAGTTTTGCGACCGATTGGCGCTGCCGCCGCGCATCATGTTCCACAAACCGAGCGCGAGCACGACCAGAACCGCCGCCAACAGAATCGGGATTGCGAAATTGAATGCGGCCATGGGCCAGCTCCGGATTGCGCCGGCATTCGCGGCTTCCTGGGTCGCCCCACTCCTTGGGCTTTTTGTTCCTGCCGGTCAATCGGCGCGGCTCAGCCATTATTCGTCAGCAGGCGGTCGAGCAGTTTTTGCGGCGCGATCGAGCGGATCCGGCTCATGAAGTGCGTCGGAATCGTCACCGCGTATTGCGCTTTCGGATTGGGCGCATTGAGCGCATGTTTCAATTTTGCGAACACCGCTTCCGGTGTGCGCCGAAACCGGTTGACGCCGCCGCCGCCGGCGAGTTTCGCCAGATGTCGCTGATAGGTTTCGGCGTGGACCGAGCCGTCGATGTCGATATTGCGGCGAAAATGCACCAGGGCGTTTTCGGTAAATTTCGACCGGATCGGCCCGGGCTCGATCAGGCTGACATGGATTCCTGAACCCTGAAGCTCGAGCCGCAGCGTCAGGAACAGCCCCTCGACGGCGAATTTCGAAGCGGCATAGGCGCCGCGCCAGCGATACGGAATCAGTCCGAGGATCGACGAGCAGGCGACGATGCGGCCGGCACCGTTCTTTCGCATAACTGGCACGATCTGCCGGGTAAGTTCGTGCCAGCCGAAGAAATTGGCCTCGAACTGGGCGCGCAGGCACTCCGTCGAAACGTCTTCGACAGCGCCCGGCTGACCGTAAGCGCCATTGTGGAACACTGCGTCGAGCTTGCCTTCACATTCCGCCATCACGGTCTTGAGGGCGCTGCCAATCGTTTGCGGCAGCGCATAGTCCAGTTCGACCGGCCGCAGGTCGAGGGCAGCCAATTCCTCGAGATCCTCCGGCGTGCGGGCGGTGGCAAAGACGCGCCAGCCCTGTTGGCGCAGGCGTGTGGCGCAGTGGCGGCCGATCCCGGAAGAGCAGCCGGTCACTAGGATCGTTCTGGACATATTCCCTTCCGGATTTCTATCTGACATTTCGACGGGGCCGAATCGCGCCTAGTGGAGCGAATTTGACATTTGAGTCCCGCCTGCCGCAAGCATGTTCTCAAATGCCAGATTTAAAAGCTCAACTAGAATCAAATACTTGCTGGTGGTGCTTGTGATTCCGGCATTTGCTCGGTCAGAGTTGCTAGGGAATGCAAATGTCGGAATCGGATCACTTGTCGCGCACAGGATTAAGAGTCCGGAATTGAACCAGTCGGCAAGCAATGTTTGGGATCGATCCTTTCGGGCGCTGGCGGCTGCGTGGGCGCATTTCAACGACGACGACGGTTGGGCGGTCGCGAGCCATGTGACGCTTGCCGGGATTTTTGCATTGTTTCCGTTCCTGATTTTCTGCACGGCTGTCGCCGCCTTTCTCGAACTCGGCGATTTTCCCGACGTGGCGATGCTGGTGTTCGACACGTGGCCCGCCGGCATTGCCCAGCCGATCGCCAGCGAGATCAGAAATGTCCTGACCGTGCCTCGTGGCGATGTGATCACTTACGGCGCGCTAGCGGCGCTGTTTTTTGCCTCCAGCGGTGTCGAGGCACTGCGGCTCGGTCTCAATCGCGCTTACCAGGTAAAGGAAACCCGGAATTTTCTGGTTCGGCGGCTACAGAGCCTGGCCTTTGTCGCTGTATCGGCGCTGGCGATCGCCAGCATCGGTTTCCTGATTGTTTTCGTGCCGTTGGCCAGTTCGCTCGCCGACCGGTTTTTGCCGGAACTGTTCGACAGGATCGAAGCCTTCTCCTATTGGCGGCACCTGCTTTCGGCTGTCATCCTGCTATGTGCGGTTGCAGCCAGCCACAAATGGCTGCCCTGCGGGCGACGCGGTTTTCGCCAGATCCTGCCCGGGCTCGCATTGACTGTGGTCTGCTGGCTGGTCGCGGCGCAGGCCTTCGGCCTCTATCTGCGCGGCTTTGCCGATTATGTCAGCACCTATGCAGGGCTCGCCGGCGTCGTCGTCGCCTTGTTGTTCGTCTATCTGATGTCGGCGATTTTTTTGTTCGGCGCCGAATTCAACGGCGCGCTTTTGCGCAATTTCCCCGAAATCCTTGAAAAGAAAGATAAAAACCGGCGCAATTCGTAAAGCCTTTGCAAACCGGGGGCGCCTATCATTGCGCCGGGGGTGAAGATGGCCAACCGATATCTGACGCCGGCTTTCGGCGAAGGAGCGGTGGCCAGTGGAGGCTCGCAATGTTGAGCGAACTTTCGACCAACCAGTGGCTCCTTTCGATTTCGTTTGCCTGCACGCTCGGATTCCTTTGCGGCTATATTGCCGATCGGATCATGGGCTATGCGGGCTTCGGCGTTATCGGCAACTGGATGTTGCTCACGGTCGGCAGTTTTGCCGGCTTGTTTTTCTACAACATGGCCGGCATGCGCTTCGAGTGGTATCCGCATATGGCGTTCGGCACCGCGGTTGCCGGCGCAACGATCATCCTGATGACGATTGCCGGTCTGAAGTCGATGACGAGCACCTGATCGCGCGGCTGTTTCGACCGGCGCGTTCAGGCAAGCAGGCCGAGCCCAATTCGGTCGCGGATTTCATCCGGCGTGGTGCCGGCCGCGCGCAAGTGCGCCAATGCAGTGCTCGATCTGCTCTTGGAGAGCTTGCGGCCGTCTCCGTCGAGAATCAGGCGGTGATGGAAATAGCCTGGCGCGGGCGCACCCAGCAGTTCCTGCAGCACGCGGTGCACGGCCGTTGCCGCAAACAGGTCCCTGCCGCGCACTACATGAGTGACGCCCTGCGCGGCATCGTCGACCACGCACGCCAGGTGGTAGCTGGTGGCAAGCGATTTCCGGCCGAGGATCACGTCGCCCCATGCCTTGGCGTCAGCATCGATCCGGCAAACGGTAGCGAGTGTCTCGTCTTCGAATTCCTTCCAATAGGGGGCACGTCCGAGACTATTGAGCGCCCGGCGCATGTCGAGCCGCAGGGCGTAGTCCGGCGAGTGCGCCTTCAAGTCGCGCCGCTGTTGCGAACTGAATTCCCGCTCCGTTCCAGGATAGAGCGGAACGCCATCGGGATCGGCCGCTGGCGGCGCGCCGCTGGCTTCGGCGATTCGGGCGACGGCGCGGATTTGCCCGCGGCTCATCGCCGATGGATAAACCAGGTCTCGTTTTTCCAGGTCGGCCAGTGCCGCGCGGTACATCTCCAGTCGTTCCGATTGGCGCAAGATTTTGCTGTCGTGGCCGAAGCCGATCCAGCCCAGATCTTGCAGCATCTGTGCTTCCAGTTCGGGTGTGCAGCGCTCGATATCGATATCCTCGATGCGCAGCAGCATTCGGCCGCCTGTCGCCGTTGCCAGATCGCGATTGAGCAGCGCAGAATAGGCGTGACCCAGATGCAGAAGACCGTTTGGGCTCGGCGCGAATCGGAATACCGGTGTCGGCATGGCCAAAGATTTATCCCGAAACCGGCAGGCCGGTCATCCGGTCCGCGCGATCCGCTCGCGGCGGGATATTGTCCGCGGGATGGATTATCTGCTGACCTGCGATTTGCGGCTTCACGCGATCGCGCGGATCGCGGGCGAAGTGCCATTGCGGCGCGCCAGCCCGGGCCTCACCGGGCTGGTCGGCATCGTCATCTCGCAACAGGTATCGGTTGCGAGCGCCGACGCAATCGAAGCCCGCCTGTTGGCGCTGCTCGATCCGCTGACGCCGCAAAACCTCCTCGCCTGCGACGAGGACGTGTTCCGCCAGGCCGGCCTGTCGCGGCCGAAGCAGCGCACGCTGCGAAATGTCGCCGAGGCGGTTCATACCGGCATGCTCGACCTCGAGGCGGTCGTTAGCAAGCCGGTCGAAGAGGCAATGGCGGAACTGACCGCGATCAAGGGCATCGGGCCGTGGACGGCGGAAATCTACCTGCTGTTCTGCGCCGGCCATCCCGACATCTTTCCGGCCGGCGATCTGGCGCTGCAGGAAGCTGTCCGCCTCGGTCTGGCGATGAAGAAACGGCCCGATGAAAAGCGCCTTCGCGGAATTGCCGAAAAATGGCAGCCATGGCGGGGCGTTGCCGCCCGGCTGTTCTGGACCTATTACCGGATGCGCAAGAACGGCCGCGAAGCGTCACCGGTCTGAGTTGGGTCCTGCGTTGCCTGGGTGCGACAACGATTCCGACTTCACAACCGTGTCACAGTCGAATTACATTGTCGGCCGAATTTGTTGCGCCGTCGAAACGGCATGGAATCGAAGCAGGAGACAGTCCTTGGGGATAGCGTCTTCGCCCGAAGCGCATCCGGCGCTGGTGCTCAACGCGGATTTCCGGCCGTTGAGTTACTACCCGCTTTCGCTGTGGGGCTGGCAGGATGCGATCAAGGCGGTGTTCCTCGACCGGGTCAACATTGTCGCCGAATATGACCTGCAGGTGCGCAGCCCGACTTTTGCAATGCGGCTGCCGAGCGTCGTTTCGCTCAGGAGCTTCATCCGACCGAACCGGTTCCCGGCGTTCACCCGATTCAACGTGTTCCTGCGCGACCGTTTCCGCTGCCAGTATTGCGGCGACGGCGAGGAACTGACCTTCGATCATGTCGTCCCGCGCTCGCGCGGCGGTCATACGACCTGGGACAATGTCTGCACCGCCTGCGCGGTGTGCAACCTGAGGAAGGGCAACAAATTGCCGCGCGACGCCGGCATGTGGCCGACCCAGAAGCCGTTCATGCCGACGGTCGAGGATCTCCACCGCAACGGCCGCAAGTTCCCGCCCAACTACCTCCATGATAGCTGGATGGACTTTCTCTACTGGGATACCGAACTGGAGCCGTAGCCGTTCGTCCTGGTCGTCCGCGGCGCGTTTGCCGTCCCCAGTCCCAACGGTCAGAACGGCCACCAGGCCTTCTTCTCCAGGCAATCGACGTACCCGCCGGACTTCGCCGCGCGCGATTCGATGACGAGCGCGACCCGGTGCATGGCCCGGTTCGGCCTCGCCGGATTGCGCGTGAACGGGTTGGGTAGTGCCGCGGCCAACAGCGCGGACTGGCGCGGGGTCAGATCGGCGGCCGACGTCCTGAAATAATGGCGTGCGGCTGCTTCGGCGCCAAAAATGCCGTCGCCCCATTCGGCGATGTTCAGGTATATTTCCATGATCCGTCGCTTGGGCAGGAACAGGTCGAGATGGATCGCAAGCGGGATCTCGATAATCTTTCGAACCAGTACGCGGCTGTTGGTCAGGAACAGGTTGCGCGCGGTCTGCATGCTGAGCGTGCTGGCGCCACGTGCGCGTTCGCCTTTCAGGCCGCTGACTACCGCATTCCGCATTTCGACGAGGTCGATCCCGAAATGCGAGCAGAAACGGCCGTCCTCCGACATCAGCACGGAACGGGCGAGCACCGGATCGATCCTGGCCAGCGGAACCCATACCCGCTCGACCGGCTTGCCGGTCGCGTAGCGGCCGATCATCAAGGTGGAGACCGGGTGCACGAACGAAGGCAGATAAGCGAGCGTCAAGATCGCGGGAATGCAGAACAGCAAGACAACCAGAATGGCCGCCGATTTCAGCAAGCGCCTCGAGCGCTGGCGAGAGGATGTCCCGCGCCGGGCCGACCTGCGCAGCAAACGCCGGCGAAAGGATGTCCTGCTGCCGGCCGATCTCCTGCGAGATCGCGCGGATTTCCTGGATTTGGATATTAGGGCCATGAAACGACTTTGCCTCGCGGGCGACCTAACACAATGCCGCCGCGATGCGAATTGGTCTGCCCGCGCGAGTTGACGCCCGCTTCCGGCGATGACATCGAGCGGCGCGGAAAGGGTTGCCCATGGTACCGGAACGATTTGAGCAACGGCTTGCCGCGCGAGCGCAGGCGACAACGGCGACGCTTGAAGCCGTCCTCGGCGAGGCGACCGAAGACGGCGAAACGTTGCGGCCGGGACGGCTGATTGCGGCCATGCGCCATGCGGCGCTTGCCGGCGGCAAAAGGCTGAGGCCGTTTCTGGTGCTCGAATCGGCGGCAATGTTCGGCGCCGAGGGCGACGGCGTGCTGTTGGCTGCCGCCGCTCTCGAATGCATCCACTGCTACTCCCTCGTCCACGACGATCTCCCGGCGATGGACAACGACGACCTGCGCCGCGGCCGGCCGACCGTTCATCGTGCCTTCGACGAGGCAACCGCGATCCTTGCCGGCGACAGCCTGCTGACGCTGGGATTCGATCTGGCATCGAGGCCATCCATTCATCCCTCGCCCGGAATTCGCGCCGGCCTCGTACAGCTTCTTGCCCGGGCAGCCGGCGCCGGCGGCATGGCCGGCGGCCAGATGCTGGATATTCAAGCGGAAAATACCGCCATAGACGCGGAAGCGATCGAGCGGATGCAGGCGATGAAGACCGGTGCGCTGATCCGGGCGGCGTGTGAGGCCGGCGCGATGCTCGGCGGTGCGGACCAGGCTGGAATCGCGGCGCTCGCGGAATATAGCGGCGCGGTCGGCCGCGCGTTCCAGATTGCCGACGACCTGCTCGATGCCACCTCTTCGGCCGAAGCCACCGGCAAGAACACCGGCAAGGACGGCAAACGCGGCAAGGCGACGCTCGTATCGCTGTTCGACGTCGAGGAGGCGCGGCGGACGGCTATACGGCGCAGCGACGAAGCGATTGCCGCACTGGCGCCGTTTGGCGACAGTGCGAAGTGGCTGATTGCCGCCGCCCGTTTCGCCGTCGAGCGCAGCTCGTAGGCGGGCCCGGGCGGGTGATGGCGGGATCGGGGAAGTCGCCCGGAAAAGGTTCCGGCTAATCGGGACGCCGAATCTAGAAAATTTTTGCCTTCACCCGCGAAAATTCGCCAATTGCTGCGCCCGCGATCGTCCGCGCGTCGCCTATTTTAGAACCAGCTTCCTATTGAGCCGGAATACCCGGCGCCAAGCATCTTACGGAGCCGGCCATGAAAGTCATTACAGCCAATCGTCTCAGCGACGGGATCGTCGTCTATCTCGCCGCTGGCGACTGGAAGCCGGGGATCGGCGGTGCTTCGGTGCTGTCGGCGCCGGATGCGGTCGAAGCCGGGCTGGCGGTTGCGGCACGGGCCGTCGCCGGGCACGAGGTCGTCGACGTCAACGCCATCGAGATTGAACTCGACGAGAAGAATTCGCCGCGGCCGTTGCGGTTGCGCGAACGCATCCGCGCGTTTGGTCCGACCGTCCCGTTCGGCGAATCGGCGCTGGCGGCCTGAGTGACGGTCAGGCGCGCGACATGGGTGACGGGCGATGTATCGCTATGACGCCTTCGACAAGGAATTCGTTGCCGCGCGCGTAGAACAATTCCGCGACCAGGTAGGGCGGCGCCTTTCCGGTGAACTGACCGAGGACGAGTTCAAGCCACTGCGCCTGATGAACGGCGTCTACCTGCAATTGCATGCCTACATGCTGCGCGTAGCGATTCCCTACGGAACGCTCAACGCGGCGCAGATGCGGATGCTGGCTCATATCGCCCGCACCTACGACCGCGACTACGGCCACTTCACGACCCGTCAGAACATCCAGTTCAATTGGCCCAAGCTCATCGATATTCCTGATATCCTCGCCGACCTGGCGAGCGTCGACATGCACGCCATCCAGACGTCGGGCAACTGCATCCGTAACGTGACGACCGACCATTTCGCCGGCGTTGCCGCCGACGAGATCGATGATCCGCGCGTTTATGCCGAGATCCTGCGGCAGTGGTCGACGTTGCATCCGGAATTCATCTTCCTGCCGCGCAAGTTCAAGATTGCGATCACTGGCGCGGCTCGCGACCGCGCGGCGATCCGCGTCCATGACATCGGGCTGGAACTGCGACGCGACGAGAACGGCAACAAGGGCTTTGCGGTCTTTGTCGGCGGCGGCCAGGGCCGCACGCCTATGATCGCCAAGCCGGTCCGCGAATTCCTGGCCGAGGAAGACCTGATCGCCTATACCGAGGCGATCCTGCGCGTCTACAACCTCTACGGACGCCGCGACAACAAGTACAAGGCGCGCATCAAGATCCTGGTACACGAAACCGGCATCGACGAAATCCGCCGCGATGTCGAGGCCGAGTTCGAACGCATCCGCGACGGCGTCCTGAAATTGCCGGCCGAGGACATTGCCGCGATCCGCGCCCACTTTGCTCCTCCCGACTATGCCGAGACTGTGGATGCCGCCAGCGCGCTTGCACGCGCGCGCGCGGCAGACGCGGAATTCGACCGGTGGGTCGAGCGCAATGTCAGCGCCCACAAGGCGCCGGGTCACGCCATCGTCACGGTGTCGCTGAAAGCGATCGGCGCGCCGCCGGGAGACGCCACCGCCCGCCAGATCGACGTACTTGCCGACCTTGCCGAACGTCATTCGCATGACGAATTGCGGATCAGCCACGAGCAAAACGTTATCCTTGCGCATGTGCGCCAGGACGAATTGGCCGACGTCCATCGCGTCCTGCGCGAAGCGGGCCTCGCCGAAGCCAATGCCGGTCTGATCTCCGACATCATCGCCTGCCCGGGGCTCGACTATTGTGCACTCGCCAATGCCCGCTCGATTCCGGTCGCGCAGGCCTTGTCGCGCCATTTCGCAGATGCGTCGCGCCAGCGCGAGATCGGCGAACTGAAGATCAAGATTTCCGGCTGCATCAATGCCTGCGGCCATCACCATGTCGGCCATCTCGGGATTCTCGGGGTCGACCGCAAGGGCGAGGAATATTACCAGATCACGCTCGGCGGCTCGGGCGACGAAACCACGTCGATCGGCGAGATCGTCGGCCCCGGATTTCCGGAACAAGAAGTCGTCGGCGCGGTCGACAAAATCGTCGACACCTATCTCGACCTGCGCAACTCGAAGGACGAGACATTTCTTGCCGCCTATCGCCGCGTCGGCGCCGCTCCCTTCAAGGAGGCGCTTTATGGTTGAGACGGCGATTGCCCAGAGCCTCGACACGGCCGTGCTGAACCGGAAATTTGCCGGTTCGGGCACGCGCGCCATGCTGAGCGCGATTCTCGCGGAGAATCGCGATCGCAAGATCGGGCTGGTCTCGAGCTTCGGCGCCGGCTCGGCGGTGCTGTTGCATCTGGTTGCCGGCATCGACCGCAATCTGCCGGTGCTGTTCATCGATACCGGCAAATTGTTCGGCTCGACGCTTGCCTTTCGCGACCGCCTGGCCGGGGAACTCGGCCTGACCGATGTCCGCGTGATCGGCCCCGAACCGGTGGCGCTGAAGAGAATTGATCCGGCAGGGGCGCTTTGGATTTCGGACCGCCAGGCTTGCTGCGATTTGCGCAAGGTGCAGCCGTTCGCCGAGGCGATCGCCGATTTCGACATCTGGATTTCCGGTCGCAAGCGCTACCAGGGCGCGGAGCGCTCGCAACTCGAACTGTTCGAGGCCGACGGTCCGAGACTGAAAGTCAATCCGCTGGCTCACTGGACCTCCGGCGATCTCGACGTCTACCGCGCCGCTTTCCAGTTGCCGCAGCATCCGCTGGTTGACAAGGGTTTCCGCTCGATCGGCTGCGAGCCTTGCACGACGCCGGTGATGGCGGGCGAGGACTCG
>Ga0214472_10002805_pt1 | contig 18554 bp, 22 predicted proteins | sample RVTome_6_FD_207662 | JGI IMG/M metagenome (GOLD analysis project Ga0214472, IMG submission 207662) | Soil microbial communities from uranium-contaminated site in the Upper Colorado River Basin, Wyoming, United States - RVT140D175 | ecosystem: Environmental > Terrestrial > Soil > Contaminated >...
ATGGTTTGGTCTTCGAAGGCTACGATCAGATCGACTGGTCGCCGGGCGAATTCCTTTGCCGTCTCCAGGGCTGCGTCCTTATCAGGCAGGTTGCGCCAATCCAAGTGGATGTTTTTGCCTTCGATGTAACCCAATGCCTTTAGGGCATCTCGAAGAGCCGGAAACGAAGGCGGCACATGATCGAGGCCGACGTGGAAAAGACCGACCTGCCAAACTTTTGAGAACTGTTGCGCGTCGGTTGAATGCGAGAACAAGATGAAGCTACAAATAATTAGAAAAGCTAAAATTTTTCCTTTCATGGCTCATCCCTTCTCGTTTCAAAATCGACAATCTAGAATCCACATTGCTTCTGGCTCGCCTCATGCTTACCGTATAACCCTGTCCGCCTTCATCAACGTCCATTGCGGAATCGTCAGGCCGATCTGTTTGGCGGTTTTGAGATTAATGATGTGCTCAAACTTCGTCGGCTGCTCCACCGGCAGATCGGCGGGCTTGGCACCCTTGAGGATTCTATCCACGTAATAGGCGACGCGCCGGTAGCTTTCCGCGAAGTCCGCCCCGTAAGACATCAACCCGCCGGCATCTACAAATTGTCTTTGCTGATACATCGACGGCAATCGGCTCTTTAAGGCAAATCCGACGATCCGTTTTCTGTTACCACGCAGGACCGCGCCCGCGCTGGACACATAAAGTCCATCTGGGCGCTGCTTGCCAATCGCAGCAAAAACCTTGTCGAAATCGTCCACAGTGCGTACTTCCCAAGGCTGAAGAGTCAACCTCAGCGCACGCGCCGCCACTGGGAGAACCTCTTTCATCTCGCGCACGCTGGCCGAAGTGGCCAGACTGGCCGGATCGTAGAGAAACGCGACACGGGCAAGTTTGGGAACTGCTTCTTTGAGCAGCTCCAACCGCTTCCCGCCGAGTCCTCCGGAAAGGTTTGTAACGCCGGTGGCGTTGCCGCCGGGACGGGCAAGGCTTTCAACGAAGCCTGCCTCGACCGGATCGACGCCTCCGCCCACCAGAACGATGGGAATTGTCTTGGTCGCATTCACGGCCGCCAGGATCGGCCCGCCGCCGCCTGCCACCACGATGATATCGACCTTAAGACGCACCAGCTCCGCGACAAGCTCGGGGAGCCGCTCGCGCTTCCCCTCCGCATATCGGTACTCGGTGGCGATGTTCTGTCCTTCTATGTAGCCATGCGCGCGCAAAGCCAGCCGAACCACCTCGGAATGAGTGGACTCAGTAGCTCGATCGCCCACCGATAGATATCCTAAACGGGGGACTTGCTTTCGCTGCTGCGCACGAGCGGGTTGGAGCGTGGTGAAAATAAGCGCCGCGATTAGGTAGGCAAAAAGTTTTGTTTGCATCGGTCCCTCCAAAATCAGACAGGCCAACGGACGGGCTTGGAAGGTTAGCATCCATGCTGGACCGGTTGGTGATTGCCGCTTCGACCTGTCAAGCCATGGATGCTGTTTCGGGTCTCGGGTTCCGGGTCAACGCGAAACCGGAAAATTTTAAACCGGAAAGGGTACCCATCGGCGTTAGATATATGGCAAGCGATATGCCAACCGCAAGTGAATTGAAGAACGAGGGGAAGTTATCGGAATGACGATGAAAACCTACAGGTCTAAGGCGAATTCAGCTGACCCAACGACCGCCTAGGTGTAGTCGTTTTGCTACTGGGTGTAGCAAATTTGCTACACTGGGAGTGAGTGGTCGGGGTGAAGGGTCGAGAGGCAAGATTTCTGCTATAAAGTTTACCGCTCATTGCCGTCTTGGACGTCAGCGGGTAGAATCCACCAATGCTGATCTACCTCGATATGTGCAGCATCCAGCGTCCACTCGATACCAGGACGCAGCCGCGCATCGCAGTCGAGGCAGAAGCCATTCTTGGGATTCTGACACTTTGCGAGTCTGGGCAAGTGGAGTTGGTGAGTTCCGCCACGCTAGTGTTTGAGCTGGAGCGAAATCCACACCCGGTGCGTAAGGAGTATGCCCTTAAGGTGTTGTCCAAAGCGACAGCGTTTATTGCTACTGACAGCCAACTTGAAAAGGACGCGCGGCGGATCCAAGCTGAAGGGGTCAATCCCGTCGATGCTCTCCATTTGGCATCGGCTGTGGCAGCGAAGGCCGATTATTTCTGCACGTGCGATGATCGATTCCTAAAACGAGCCAAAGCTATAGACACGGGACAAACCAAAGTAGTCTCACCGCTGGAACTGATTACGGAGGCGACACAATGAATATCCAAACAAAACCGTTAAATGAGATCACTCGAAATGCGATTGATTTACTCGCCAAAGAAATCGGAATCGTTGATACGGTACGGTTTATTAACCAGTTTACGACCGGCTATGGCAATTACACTGTGGAACGGGAAGCATTGTTCAAGGATATGACGCTTGATACGATCCTCGCGGAAATCAAAAAAGCTCCGAGTCATTAGAAGAGCATACAAAGACATGAACCGTTAGGGGTGAAGGGTACGCGTTGGGCGGACGTTTTACTCCTCACCCTTGACTCCTTACCACCTACACTTCCTGCTGCAACGTCTGAAGAGCTCGCAAAACCAGTTCGCGGCGAAACGCTTTCTCTTTTTCCGGCGTCAAGTCCGGATTGCCGGTCGGGCTGGTGATGCCGCCGGAGGCGATGGCGCGGAGCGAGCCGACTTCTTTGGCGACCGGGATCATCGTGCAGATTTGCGTCACGGGGATTTCCAGCTTCTCTATTTCCTTGCTGATCGCTGCGCCGCAGCGAGTGCTCGATCCTCACGTCGAGGTCAGGATCACACCGTTGACGCCGGCAGCTTTCAATTGGTCGGCGATCCGCCGGCCGATTTGCACGGCGTTCTCCACCGCGGCGTGGGCGCCGCCGGTGGAGTGGACGAAGTCATGCAACTTGGCAAACTTCCCTTCATGTTCTAGCTCGCGCATGGTGTCGAGAGGCACCAAGCGATTCGGATCTTGGTTGGCAAACGCGGTGTCGTAGCCGGAGTGGACGGCGTCGTATTTGTCGGCGTCGAGCGAATCGACGCCACGAATTGGAATGGTCGTGAAGCGCGTTGGCCGGCCCGGTTCGATCTTGTCGGGATTGCCTTCGAGCACCAACCCACCGTCGGTGACGAGCGCGATCACGGCTGATTTCAAATCACCCAGCGGCGCGGCCGGTTTGCTCCCGACGAATTTGGGCGGCGCGATCTCGGAGTGAAACTCGTCGCCGTGTAGCTTGGCGAGCAACATATCGACGGCGCGCTCGGCGGGCGGCTTGGTGGCAAATTCGTTTCGCTTAATCCCGCGCGACAGGTAACCTTCGTCTGCCGGTTTGCCGATCGGTTCGCGACGCGCAAGCTTCAATCCGAGCGCGGCCATGCGCTGCAGTGTCGGCACCATGCGCGCGATGGTCGCGCCGGAATTCACGACGTAAATATGCTTTCGATACAGGCCGGCGCCGACGTTGTCTTGGTCCATGCCGGCGACAGCGGCGATGGCGAGCTTGTGCTGCGCGGCTTGGCAAATCGCGCCGCAGGCAACGCCGTAGCGGCCGCTCTCGAAGGCTGGACCGGCGATAATTAGGTCGGCTTTGTAGAACGCCGTCTGTTCGATCAAATCATCGATGACTGCGTCTTGGTGCTCGGCGAAATAGTTGTCGCCGCAAAACAGAGTCGCGACGACATCGCCGTCCCCGCCGAGCGCTTGTTGCAAGGCGCGACCCGGACCGAGGGGTCCGTTTTTGATCCCAGGACCGACGTCGCCTTTTTCCTCGCCGCCGATCTGAGCGAAAAACTGATTCAAATAATGGACGACGCGGAGTTTTGTGCTCATGCTAGCGACTCCCAATCGTGATTATCTGTTGCGAGGTCGGAAAGAAGATTTTCCCGCAAAGGCGCAAAGGCGCCAAGTTCGGAAAGAAAATAATTTCTTCTACTTTGCGTCTTTGCGCCTTTGCGGGAGATCATTCCGAATTATCCCTCAGCCCATATACGTGGTTAACCTAGACGCGCCGACTTGGCTGATGGCGCCGACCAGGTCGCCGATCCAGAGCGTGATTTCCTGATTCGCCGGCAACGGTGGCAAATCTGGGTTGGTGTTGTCGGGATTCGTATTATCCAAGCGTAGTGTGTCGCCGCCGATCAAGCGTTCGACGGCGGGCAGCGTGATGGCGTCGCGGGTCAGCCCGGGCGTGACCAATGCGTTGACGTTTTCCGGCACGAAGGTGATGCCGGTATCGGGATAGCGCTCCATGATGATCAGCGTGGCTTTCATGCCCATCTCTTCGGCGCGCGTATAGATCATCATCAAGTCGGTGTCGACGGCGCCACCGCCGATTTTTGTCGCGATAATGCCGTCGGCGTTTAAGACTTCTTTGGCGAGCCGCGCGCATAGGTAGGCATTCCGTTCCTTCTCCGCAACCACCGCGGGCGCGACGGTGAGGACGACGCCGGCAAACCAGAGATCTTTGCCGTGGCGGCGGTAGAGCTCTAAAATCACCGGATGATTTTGCGCGAACCAGGTAAACGCCGAGTAGGAAAACATCAGCGCGCCGTCGAGGATTTCATTAGGGTGGACAATCGTCGGCATGAAGCCCTGGATGTTGCTGCCGTAGAAGACGGTTTCGTTTTGCTGGGTCGGGTGCTGGTGCGAGTGCATCGGAAAGATATAAGCGACGCGCGGCAAATTTTTTGGGCCTTGATTTAGCGCAACCGGCGGCAGCTCGTAGACTTGGGTTTCTTGGGGCGAGACATCCTTCGCGGCCGCGGCAAGATAAATAGCGGTTTTTAGTCCGGCCTTCTTTGCGGCCAAGCGGTATTCGTCCTTATCGGCGCCGCTTTTCGGGTAGGGCAAGAGCACGACATTGTGCGTGTTTGAGATCGGCGAAAACTCCGCCGCTGGGCCGCTCATGTCGATCAAGCTGCGCGAGCGCGGCGCGAGCTGGTTGGTTTCAATGACCGCGACGTTCTTGAGCGCGCGCGTCTGGCCGTGGCCAACCAGACCATTGCCGTCGAGTGCGCCGGGAAAATTCGGTCCGTCCAAGCGATAGCGCGGCTCGAGCACGTCGAGCACGCGCAGGATGCGGCAGGAGTCGCCGGGATGAGCGATCTCAATTTCAACATGATCGAAGAGCGGTTCCTGTTTCAACAGCCCGGTGAGTTCCTGACGCGCGATGGACAGAACGCCGTCCGCGATTACCGTCTTTGCCGCGAAGCGGACATCTTCGATGTGAATCAGGCCGAGTTCTAAGCGCATAAATCATCGATCGCGCCAAGCATGTCCTGAGTCTAATCGAAGGGACGGCAAAATCGCAAGGTTAGTTTTGGTCTTTCCTTGGCGCTCTTTACGGCATTTTGCGGTATTCCGAGTTTCACTCCTCGGGGCAGGGTCACCGCGGCGGCAGCGGCCCGGCGGCGTTGAGCTTTTTGAACAGCGCGATGCTTTCGGGGTCGCGCGGCAGCTCTTTTAATGCCTGTTCCATTTCGTCGGGCATGAGCGGCGTCGCGTCATCACCGGTGAACTTTTTGTATTCCGCGGGAAACTCCGGGTCCTTGAAGGTTTTGACCATGGCGGCTTTGAGAATCTCAGCCTGCTCTTTTGGCGTCCCTGGCGGCAAGAGGGATGGGGTGCCAAATTGGCGGAACACGCGCACCATGTGCAAAAGCTTCCGCTCCCGCTCCGACCTTGCGAAGCTCTCGATCTCGGGCAAATTGGTAAAATGATGATGCTTCAGATCCTTCGGAACTTGCATGATGACGTGCGGGGTAACCGCACCGCTCTTTAGCATTTCCACGTTTCGTGTCAGCGCGGTGTCGGCGTTATTGATCCGGGCGTCGATTTCGCCGCGGGCCAATGCCGCGTCAAGCTCGGATCCCGAATAACCCACCACGAAACTGGGGTCTTTGATGCCGATCAGATACGCAAACATTCGGCCGACAAAGTAAATCGAATGGCCCACGGCTTGCGCGCCGATTCTCAACTTGGCGGCGGAGCGCAGATCATCGACGGTTTTCACGCCCGATTCCCGGCGGGTCAGGAATATCCAATGATAGGTGCTGTGGGGCGAGCCGAGGTAGATAAATTTATCGAGATCGTACAAGACCCCCTTTTCGCCAAGAATGGCGTTGGTGACCAAGGCTCCACCGATGCGTCCGATGGTGAGTCCGTCGGGCTTGACGTTTTTAAAGACCTGATTGGCAGCTTTGATGCCTCCGCCGCCCGGCATGTATTCGGAGATGATCGTCGGATGCCCCGGAATATGCTTCTGTAAAAACGGAATCATCGACCGGGTGAGCATGTCCGAAGATCCACCGGGCGAGGTGCCTTGAAGGATCGTGATGGTCTTGCCCTGGTAGAAGGGTGACTGGGCGAGTGCAGCGGTGTGAAAAATATTTAACAAAAATGCCGTCAGCAGCACTCCGCTTGCGAGCCGGATTCGCAGTCCAATGGTTTTCATACCGATGCCTCCTTTTGCCCACAAAAATAGCGCCATGATGTAAAAATCTCGGCTCGTTCTCATTCAAGCACGAGAATGGAGCACGATCAACGCGGCGGCAGCGGCCTCTGATGCGCCATCTTCTTGTCTAGCCCGCCGCCGTCGACGCCAATGCTAAGTCCGTCGGGCCTGATGGTCTGGCCTTGAAAGTAAGGAGCTTGGGCGAATGCCGGCCCTGGCGCCAAGCCACAGCCCAATAGCAGCAAGATAATTCGCAATCGAGTGCTTGGTGGCTGCATGAGTATTGTCCTTAAGAATCATTGATTCAGTAGCGGTATAGTTCTAACAGCAAGCCCGGCGGCCAGCGGGTTTCCAGCATGTATTCAAAGAGACCCCAGACGAGGGCGTACGTGCAAGCCGTGGCGATCAGAGCGGTGTGCCATTTTTCCTTGCCCTCGATCAGGGTGTACAGAAAGACTAACAGCGGTAAAGCGAAAACCAGGCCCAAGAGCCAGATGCCGAGCGCGCCGCCGATGAACCAGGAGAAATATCCCAAGGTGCGCTGCAGTTCGGTTTTCCGGTCCAGCTTAACATCGGTGACCTCGTCCATGTCCATGCCGCCGGCTTTGCCACGCCGCCCTTCCCAATCGCTTGCTTCGCGATAAAGTTGCACCAAAACTAAAACGATACATGGGATGGCGGCGACGTAGACCGGCATGATTTTGGCAATGTCGGGCCAGTCCCAACCGACATAGGCCCCTACGACGAAAACCACAAGAAAGAATAGGGTAAGATTAGCTTTCACTTTCAGACCTCGCCATCGCGCCGCTGAAGGAACCGGCGGAATCATCTTTTTTCGCTTTCATCTGTCCACGCAGGGTAAAAAACAAAGACAGCGCCGCGAGTAGCAAGAGCACGATCACCGCCGGGCGGGCGAGCCAAGTATAGCCGTAGCTTGCGATGGACCGATAAAGATATTTTTCCATCAAATCGCCCAATACCAAACCGAGAATCATCGCCGGGCGGGGGTAGCCGGCGCGGCGCATGAAATAACCGAGGATGCCGAAACCGACAACGACCACGAGGTCCAAGGGGTCGCGGTTGACGCTGAAGGCGCCCAGGAGAATGAAGATGAACATGACCGGAACCATGAAGGTGTAGCGCACCTCGGCGAGCTTGGCGAGCTGCGCGGCCAAGACGATGCCGACCAGAGTGCCGATGATTCCCGAAATTCCCTGGATCCAGACAACGCTGTAAATTATATCGGCGTTTTTCTTGATCATCTCCGGGCCCGGCACAAACCCCCAGGCGAGTAACGCGACGATGAACAGCGCGGTGGTCACGCCCTGGGGAAATCCCAGCAGCAAAGTGGTCACCAGATCGCCGCCGTCTTTGGCATCATTGGCGCTCTCCGGAGCGATGACGCCGCGCACATCGCCCGTACCGAAGGTTTCTCGGCCGCCTTTACAACTCTGAGCCGCGTGGCCGTAGGCGAGCCAGTCCACCACCTGAGAACCCAGGCCGGGAACGATGCCCACCCACACGCCGACGAAACTGCAGCGCACCACCAGCCACCATTCGCGTACGGTGTCTTTGATGCCGTCGAAGAGACTTCCTTTGAGCGGTACCGGCTGCTGCTCGACACCGAGCTTGGTCAAAGCCAAATCCAGCGCCGAGGGAATGCCAAAGAGAGCGAGCGCCATGATGCTGATCGACATGCCGTCTAATAAGTAGGGAAAGTCGAAAACATACCGCATGATGCCGCTTTGTGCCTGTTGGCCGATGGTTGCGAGGAATAGACCGAGGCCGGCGGCGATCAGTCCTTTGATCGGCCGGCGCCCGGCGAGCACGGCGACCATGCTCAAGCCCCACAGCATGACGACGAAAAGTTCCGGCGAGCCCATTAGATAAATTAACGGCCTAGCAGCGGGAACCGCGAAAATAAGGGTGAGCGTACCGATCATACAACCCATGCCGCCTGCCATGAACGAAGCGCCGAGCGCGCGCCGACCTTCGCCGCGCTTGCCCATGGGATAGCCGTCGAGCACCGTGGCTTGCGAGCCGCCGCCGCCGGGAATGCCAAAAAGTATCGGCAAGTAGGCCGCACAAATCGCGCTTACGGAGCTCGCGCCGATCAACAGCGCGATCCCCGTGACTGGCTCCCATTTGATCACGATCGGTAACGCGATGGCGTAAACCAGCGGCATGCCTAACCCCTGGGGCGCCACGGCGGTGAAGGTACCGATACTCACGCCGATCAGCATTGCGAATAACACCTTTAGTTCAAGGAGGTTTAAGAAACCTTTTATGGCAGCATCGAACAGCGACATTTCCATAGAAAATTAACCTTGTTTAATGTTTTTCAAATTTGGCGCCAGGCGCACCGGACCGTCATTTAGTTCTACCTTCCACGGCGTTAGGTGAAGGAGCAGCGCACTTATTAGGTGAAGGAGCAGCGCACTTATATGGTTTCCGGGCCTGCGGTGCAAGTGGCAAATTGTGAACTCTTCCGTTTCAGCGCGGCGGCAGTGGCCCCGCCCCGGAGAATTTTTTGAGCAGCTCTTGCACCTCCGCGTCCCGCGGCATCTCCTTGATCACCCGGGCCAAATCTGCTGCTCCCAGCGGTGATGGATCGTCGTTGACCAGTTTCCTGAAGTACGGCGGGAACTCTGGATCCTTAAAGATCCTCTGCATCGCCGCTTCGATGATCTCAACGCGGTCTTTGGGTGTTCCCGGCGGCAAGATATAAGGCGAGCCGACGCCGCGGAAAGCGCGCCAGACGGCCATAACCTTTTTTTCCTTATCGGTCTTGGCGAAGCTTTCTATCTCTGGAAGGTTTCCGAGGCGGGGATGTTTTATCCCTTTCGGGATCTCCATGATGGCGTGAAAGTTCATTATTTTCTTGTCCAACCACTCCGGATTACGGCGTAGTGCGGATACCGCCGAGTTGGCCCTGGCATCGACCTCGCCGTTCATCAACGCCACGTCTACTTCGGGAGCAGTGTAGCCGACGACGAACTTGGGGTCTTTCAAGTCCAAGAAGTACGCAAAAAGCCGACCCGCGACGTAGGAAGTATGACCGACAGTCTGCCCGCCGATTCTGATGCCTGGCTTGGCTCTAAGCTTCTCCAAATTGTCGAGCCCGAGGTCACTTCGGGTGTAGATGATTGCGTGGTTCTCATGCTCCGGAGTGCCGAGATAGATGAACCGGTCGACGTCATAGGTGACGCCTTGCTCGCGCATGATGCCCAAGCCGACGATGGCCCCGCTGGCCGCGCCGATGGTGAGGCCATCGGGGCGGACCGAATGATAGAGGTGATTTGCCCCTTTGCGTCCGCCGCCACCGTCGATGTACTCCATCACGACCGTTGGTTTGCCCGGGATATGTTTGCGCAGAAACGGCACCATCGCTTTTATGCGTAGATCGCCGCTCCCGCCTGGCGCTGTGGTCGCGATCAGCGTAATGGTCTTGCCCTCGTAGAATTTTGCTTGGGCATGGGCCTGGGACGGGAAAGCCCCAGCGCGGTTATTAACGCGCTGAGTAGCATCGGTGCCGGCGAAGGTCTGGATTTGCAACTCTTCATGATCAACCTCCTTGCATTCGTGACTCGTGATCGTAATTCATGTTCGTCCAAGCAGATTCGCCAGCGATGAGCACGATCATCGCGGCGGCAACGGTCCTGCGCCGATCAGTTTCTTGAAGATCTCAATGACTTCGGGATCGCGGGGAATGTTTCTGATCGCTCGTTCGGTGTCTTCAGGCAAGAGGGGCGTTGCATCCTCGCCGGTTAACTTCTTATATTCGCGGGCAAATTCTGGGTCCTTAAAGGTCTTGCGAAAGGCTTCCTGGAGTAGCGCTACACGATCCTTCGGCGTGCCCGGCGGCAGCACGTTGGGGGTGCCGCTAAGTCTGAACGAGCGCGCCATGATCACTAGCTTGCGGTCGCTTTCCGATTTAGCGAAACTTTCCAATTCGGGCAACTGGCCGAACTGAGGATGCTTTTCTCCTCTGGGGGCCTCGATGTTGGCGTGAAAGTCGACCAGACTCTTTTCGATCCAGTCGCGGTTGCGCTTGACGACGGTGTCGGCGACGCTCGAACGGGCGTCGATCTCACCGCGTATCAAGGCGATGTCCAACTCCGGGCCGCTGTAGCTGGCGATGAACTTGGGATCATTCAAACCGAGTATGTAGGCAAACAGGCGGCCTTCGTTGTAGTTAACGAACCCAACAGATTGGGCGCCGATCCTGACCCCAGGCGCGGCGCGCAGTTTTTCAAGAGTGTTTAATCCGGCTTCTTTACGGGTCACGAACAGCCCATGATACTTGCTATAGGGCGAACCCATATAGTGCAATTTATTGATGTCGTAAAGAATCCCAGAGTCGCCCAGGATCGCCGAAGAAATCATGGCCACGCCCGGATTGGCGAGGGTCAACCCGTCGGGGCGGGCTGAGTTGTAAAGATAATTGGCCGACTTGCGTCCGCCGCCACCCGGCATGTACTCGCTTACCAATGTCGGGTTGCCGGGAATGTATTTCTGCAGGAACGGAAATAGCGCACGGACCCGCAGGTCGCCGGTGCCGCCCGGATCACGGCCTTGAATAATCGTGATGGTCTTACCCTGATAAAAGGATGCCTGGGGATAGGCTAAATTTGGCAATAGCGCTAGGACCAGAGTCAAGGCTAAAACCCAACCTCGGTTTAACGGGTAGCAATATTTGTGCACTCTCATATCCCAACCTCGCATTATTTACCGATCGCTGTTCATATTAGATCCAAAGCAAATTTCAGCGGTGGTGAATAGTGTGTAGCGATGATTCGCAAGGCGTGATGCATACGCAGGAGTACTACGCCCCAACAGACCTCGTAAAGATTTTGCTAGCTCGCTTGCGCCGCCGCCCGGGAGTGCTGGCGCGAATCGTGAAACAATAAAGTCGCTTAATTCGGATCAACATCGTATTCAGGAGTCGTTGGGTTTGCGCGATGGGCCGCTCACTTCGACAAGACCGTCTTTAAGCGCTCAATGACATCGGCCGGTTGGCTGGTCAGCTCTTTGGACAATGTCTGGAGCTCCTCTCCGCCGACCGGATTGAACTCGTAGTTTCGCCGTTTAACTTCGCTGCGAAAGGTTTCGTCGTTCATGGTCCCCGCGTAGGCATCGCGCAGGATTTTTAAACGATCGGCGAGAAGCCCCGGCGGTCCGAACATGGGCCGTCCCATGCCGTCAGCGCCGAGCAGCACGGTGGCCAGGCCGCGGCCGGATTGGGGCGTCTTGTAGCGATCCATGAGCTCGAAAACCGTCGGTGTCTGGGGTAAACGTGCGTCGCGGGTTTTGCTGGTTTAAAAGAGATTGTGGACAAAGCCGTTTTTGCGCCAGGTATGATACGGCTCGCGGCCAAAAAACGCTTCAATGGTAAAAGCCCGGCATTGAATCTCGCCGCGCTCGACCGCAAGATCGATGTCGGTGCCGCCGGGATAGCCGGTGACAATGTTGAACTTAGCGCCGACCGTTTCCTGCATCAGTTTTGCCAGGTAGGAGTCTGGCCCGGTGACGCCCGTGGCGCCGCATTTGGGCGGTTCTTTCGCCGTGCGCACGTCTTCGATGGTTTTGTATGGGCTATCGGCCCGCATGTACATTTGGCTTGCGCCCCGTGCCGGTGAGCCGATCCAGCTAAACTTCGACCAGTCGAATTGGATCTCGCTCCGGCCAATCAATTGGTTGAGATAGAGCGAAGGGATCACCGAACCGATGAGCGTCAGACCGTCCGGTTTGGCGATGCTGTAAAGGTGATTCGCCGCGACCACATGTCCGGCGCCGGGCATGTTCTGCACGATGAAACTCGGGTTGCCAGGAATGTGTTTACCCATATGCTCGACGATCAGGCGCGCCCACAGGTCATAAAGATTGCCCGGCGGCGTGCCGACGATGACGCGAATGGTTTTTCCTTGGTAGAAGGGCGTCTGGGCCTGGGCGGGAACGCTTACGATTAAGCAGCTAAGAACCAGCCATAAGAACGTTGTCAAGCAGAACCTCCCGACATTTGAGCTTTGCGCCGGCTACTGTACTAGAAAATTAAAAGAAAGCTAGCGGTATTTTTGCTGCCGTTGTGGGACTCTGCCGGGGCCGCTGATATTCACGTGGTGGTCACGTCCGGCGGCAGCTGTCAAAACTTGACGCTGCTCACTGCGACATCTCGATGCTATGTCTGCTCACTGCAAGATTGCTGTGATTCGTTTGATGACCTCGGCGGGTTGCGTTACGGTCTTTTCGATGCGCTGTTGCAATTGTTCGCCAGTCATGGAGCTGCCGTCCCAGTCGACCAGTTTTTTCGCGTCGGCAGTGAAGCCGGGGTCGGCGAGCATTTTTACGAAAGCCTCGCGCAACATCCGCAACGGTTCCGCAGAAGTTCCCGGCGGCGCGGCAAAGGGACGGTCAAATTCGGTGAAGGCGAGCATCACGTCCATTAAGTCGAGCACCGGCTTGGCCTGGGGTGTTGCCAGTTGGTAGACGGTTGGCAAGTCCTGTGGCAGCACTCGACTCTTCTTCGGTCCTTGTTGCACGATGAAAGTCATGAAGCGCTTTTCGAGCCAATCCGGCCACGGCGACCTAAGCACCGTAATGTCCGAGCTGGCGCGGCAGTCGGCCTCGCCCCGCTCTACCGCGAGATCGATGTCCCGCCCCGATTTGTAGCCCATGACGTTATGGAACTTGAGATTCAGCGCTTCTTCGACCAAGCTGCTAAAGATAAAACTGATGCTGCCGGTGCCGCCCTGGGCTGCGCGCGGGGGTTTGGCCGCAGCGCGAATCTTGTCGGGGCTGGTCAAGCCACTGTCGCTGCGGCAGGCGAGCATCATCGGCGCGTTGTTAAAACTGCCGATCCAGGAGAACTTGCGAAAGTCGAAACGGACCTCCTGCATACCGACCATTTGTTCCAAATAGTTGCCGCGCCCCAAGGCGGCGATGGTGAGGCCGTCGCGCTTGGCGACGCCGTAGAGAAAGTTCGCCGCGATGATGCCGCTCGCGCCGGGCATGTTTTGCACGACCACGGTGGGATTCCCCGGTATATGCTGGCCAAGATAGCGTCCAACCAGCCGTGCCGAGTTGTCGGTTACGCCGCCGGGCGCGAAGGCGACGATGAGCTGGATCGTTTTGCCCTCGTAATACGGACGGGCCTCGGCCTTTGGTGTCGGCCCTTGAGCTACATCGCCGACTGCACCCGCGGTGCCGGCATGAACTCGACTACCCTCACAGCCTAGAGCTATTACGGCTCCGATCAACAGCCAAATTGTTTTCATGCGCAACCTCACTTTCGCTTCTATCCGTAACCGACCACTGGCGCCGTTAATCCGGATCGCGCGGCCAGAAAAATCTAGCCGCCGCCTAAAAGTGCTTTAACTCGTCCGATCAATTGAGGGGGCTGATCGATGACTTCCTTGGCCAACCGCTGCAACTCTTCACCTGTTAGTTGTTCCATGCTCCAGTTGCGTCTTTTCGCTTCTTCGATTAGGTCGGTGTCTTGGAGCGCGCGCGCGTACCCGTCGCGCAGGATCTTTACGCGCTCAACAGGCGTTGCCGGGGGCGCGGCAGCGAGATACTGGCCGAAATGATCGGCCCCGAGCAGCACCGCGACCACCCGCTGCTGGGCTTGCGCCGTTTGATAGCGCGTCATCAGTTCGTAGATCGTCGGCACTTCGGCGAGTTTTGGGTTACGCTTGCGGCCACTTTGCACGACGATGCGGATAAAGCCTTTTTTCTGCCAACTGATGAATGGCTCACGGGCGAGGAACGAGGCAGCGGACACCGCGCGGCATTGCACTTCGCCTCTCTCGATGGCGAGGTCTTGATCGCTGCCGCTCTTATACCCGGTGACGATGCTAAACTTGGCGCCCAGCGCTTCTTCCAAGACCTTGAGACTGATATGCGTGCTTGAGCCTGGGGCGGTGGCTGAACACTTGGGTGGCTCACTAGCGGTACGGATATCGTCCATCGACTTATACGGCGCATCCGCGCGCATCATCAGCAACGACTCGACCTGGCCCGCCGAGCCGATCCAACTGAAGTTGCGCCAATCGAACTGCACCTCGCGCCGGCCGATGAGCTGCTGAAAATAGAGACTGGCGGAGGTTTGACCGATGGTGAGGCCGTCCGGTTTGGCGACGCTGTAGAGATAATTCGCCGAGATCATCGAACCGCCGCCGGGCATGTTTTGCGGCACAATGCTCGGATTTCCCGGGATGTATTTCACCAGACTGCGCGCTAGCGCGCGTACCCATAGATCGTTGGCATCGCCGGCGGCCATGTTGACGATGAAAGTCAAGGTCTTGCCTTGATAGAAGTCCACTTGGGCCGCAGGCGAGAGTCGCGGCAGAATAATAATTGCCGCGCAGCCAAGGAGCGCCGCCAGCTGATGGCTAGCGCTTTTAAAGAGGCGGAGGTTGCCAACGCAATTCGATCTGATCATTGTCCCTCTGCGGTTTAAGATGTGTTTGGAGTTAGTAAGGTAAAGCCGGCCAGGCCGCCATTAGTTTGCCATATCCGGAGAGCGGATGTTTGACTCCGAGCTTGGAGAGCAGGTACCAATTCATCGCCAGATTGCTGGCGACGACGGGTAAATTCAATTCGCGCTCCATTTGCTCTAGGCAGTCCATTGGGTCGAGCACCGCGCCTTGGAAATAGATCGCGTCGACTTGGCTTTGCTCGGCCATCGCCCGGCGCGCATAGGCAATGACATCGTCAGGCGTCATTTTGAGCGCGTCGGTGTAGTGTTGCAAAGTTTCGGCGGGCGAGTTGGCAACGATATCGAATTGGCTGAGAAACTCGCGGATCAGTTGAGTCAGCGACGCGTCGAACGGAGTGAGCAGAAGGATTCGTTTGGCGGAAAAAGTCTTGAGCGCTGCCGCCGAGGAGCGCAGCGCGGTGGCGACCGGAATCTTGAGCGCCGCGGAAAATGCGCCGAACAAAGCGGGGTTCAAGACTTCGCGCGGCGCTCCAGGAAATATCAGACCGTCCAACTTCTGCTTGTCAGCGAACTGCACGGCGCGGCTAATGATCAAGTCCTGTTTCCCTTGGACGTCATTCAAAACGCCGTTGTGCAGCACGAGCTGCTCATAGAGAACCTCAACGTTGGCGGGCACGAGGTTTAAAAACTTTTTGATATGCGAGCTCGACGGCACGCTCGGCCCTAACCAACCGATTCTCGCATGTCGGGTGTCTGACATACATGCTCCAATGAAATAGGTTCGCGTTCCAGCTGAAATTTTTAAATCGCCGGATCTCTAAAATCGACTCGGCGGCAGGGCCGCGTGCTCATCGAGCTTTTGAAACCGCACGCTAGCTAAATGCCTCCTTAATGTAACGACACGCCGCGATGGCCGCCGTCGCGCCGTCGCCGGCGGAGGTGATTGCTTGGGCGTGGACAGATGGCGCGAAAGCCAAACTCCACAGAAAAAAGCTTGAGAGCAGGTACTTCATGATTGTTCTTACCCTGATGCTTCAAAGTAGGTCAATAGCGAAGATGGGCTCAAGAGATAATCTTCCCATCCCAGAGATCGCGCAAAAATACCCGCCAAGGGAGGATTCTAATCTGCTCATGAATACGTTCCACCCGTTCATTGCAAACCACTAGGGTTTGGCGCGGTGAGTATTCTTCCCTGAATGCCAGCAACGGCCGCAACTCATTGCGTTCCACCCGACTGCTTCCCTTCACCTCGATGGCCACTTGGCCGTCGCCCAACACGAAGTCGGCCTCTAGGCCGGATTTGGTGCGCCAGAAATTGATCGCGTAGTGCAAACCCCTGAGCGAGCTGTGAGCTCTGAGCTCCATGAATATGAAATGCTCGAAGGCCTTGCCGAACAATTCGCCGCGCTCTTCGGTCAGATGGCGGTTGGTCAGCGCGCCGGCAACGCCGACATCGAAGAGATAAAACTTCGGTGTCTGGCTGATGACTCGGCGGCTTTGCCGCCTCTTAAACGGCGCGACCATGGTTCCGAGCAGGGTATCTTCGAGAATCTGGTAATACTCCTTCACGGTCTTTGAGTCCACGCCGCACTCCCGCGCGATTTTGGAAAAATTCGTTAGCTCTCCGTGTGAGTAACCGATCGCCTCAAAGAACCGGGAGAATGCCGGAATATTTCGTGTCAGGCCTTCGGCAAAAACTTCTTCTGTCAAATAATCGGTGGTGTAGGCTCTCAAGGATTTTTGATACTGCTCTTCGAGGTAATGGCTGGGAATCAGTCCACGGTTCAGTACGGTTAGAAGATCGACGATCTCGATTTCAGCGCTCACCAACGGAAACATTTCAAAGCGCCAAGCTCTGCCGCCGAGCAGATTCGCCTGGCCTCGTTTCAACTTTCGCGCGCTCGAGCCGCAGAGGATGAATTGCAGGTCGCGATTCTCGATGAGCCAGTGAACCTCATCGAGTATGTCCGGCACCTTTTGCACTTCGTCCAGGATGATCGGATGCTTGAATACGTTGTCATCCTGCGCCAACAACTGTTCGCGCAACAGCGCCGGGCGCTTGGAATACTCCAAAACTAAATCAGTGTTGAGGAAATTGTATACCAGACTTTGCGGGAACCGCTCTTTCAAGTACGTCGATTTGCCGGTTTTTCTCGCTCCCCAAAGAAACGCCGACTGTTTCGGCGGAAGCGATATATTGAGAATTCTCGCAATCGAGGCCATATTAGGAGCTTATTACGAATAAGTTGACTTATTTCGTATACTATTCCGAATAAGGCCACTCTTCAATGCTTGAATTGTGCGCTCCAAGGAATGACGAGGCTCTGTCTTTCTCAGAAAGGGAGTTGCCTGATGTGCAATTAGCCTTATCGGAAAGTGATCGAAGTCCTGCTCTGCAATGAACAACCCCGCAGCCAGCCGCGCGGTATCAGGCGGTGAGATTTATCTTAAGGGCGTCACCCCCCTGTCTGCCGTGTTGGCACAGGCAGGCCGAATGTTCTTATCGGGGGCCGGTAGGGGCCGACCTGCGCGTTGGCCCTCCGAACGGGCGGACATCCTTCGACTCGGTTCAGGGCAGGCGCCGGTCCGCCCCTACCGTTGCCTCACGCCTTCATCTCACCTGATCACTTTATCAGCTCTTACCAGCACGTTCGGCGGGATCGTCAGGCCAATTTGCTTCGCCGTCTTCAGGTTGACGATCAAGTCGAATTTCATCGGCTGCTCCACGGGAATATCGGCGGGCTTGGTGTCTTTCAAGATCTTGTCGACAAAGTCAGCGGCGCGCCGCCATGAGTCCGTATAGCTCGGCCCGTAGCTCATCAAGCCACCGGCCTCAACAAACTCACTGTTTGGGTACATCGCCGGCAACCGGTTCTTTGCCGCGAAGTCCAACACTTGGCGTGCCTGAGTAGCTATAAGTGAATGTGGGGTCGTAATGAGCGCCTGGGCGCCGTCCCTTTTCGCTCGCGCAAATGCGCTCTCAAAATCGTCACGGCTTCGCACCGCAAGCGATAGAAGTTTGAGTCCTAACGCCTTGGCCGCAGCCTCCATGTCTGTGAGGACCCGGTTTCCCCTCGTGCCAGATCCCCCCCCAGAGGAAAGCCACCCGGGCAATCTTGGGGAAGGCTTCCTTGAGCAGTTCCAACCGTTTGCCAGCGAGATCCGGCGCCATCAGGCTCAGTCCGGTGATATTCCCGCCTGGTCGCGCCAGGCTGGAGACAAGCCCAAGTCCTACTGGATCGGTCGCAACAGCGAATACGATGGGAATTGTCGTGCTCGCCTTCTTGGCAGCTAAAACAGCCCGAGGGGCGGAGGCGACGATGACGTCAACTTTGCGACGGACCAGTTCGGCTGCAAGGTCAGGCAGCCGTTCGAGTTTCCCTTCGGCATATCGGTACTCAATGACAATGTTTTTTCCTTCGACATAGCCAAGCTCGCGCAGCCGTCGGCGAAATGCTTCGACCTGGGTCGATTGGGCGGACGCGGGGGTATTGATCAGAATTCCTATCCGGAGAATTCTCGTCGGCTGCTGCGCCTCGGTGAGAGAAGCAGTAGTCAGAAAGAAAGTTGCCAGTCGCCGGATGGCGATTCTTCTGTTCATTTTTCTTTCTCCGTAAAAAACCAGTGTTGAGTTTGTAGGTCGGGTTAGCGTAGCGTAACCCGACAATTC
>Ga0214472_10002807_pt1 | contig 18546 bp, 18 predicted proteins | sample RVTome_6_FD_207662 | JGI IMG/M metagenome (GOLD analysis project Ga0214472, IMG submission 207662) | Soil microbial communities from uranium-contaminated site in the Upper Colorado River Basin, Wyoming, United States - RVT140D175 | ecosystem: Environmental > Terrestrial > Soil > Contaminated >...
GCTGGCGACTTTAGTGGCTTAGGGCTGGATTGCGGAAGCGAGTATTTCTGAAGAGCCCGGTGCGGGAAAACTGCACGCCGGGATCTGTGCGGGGGCCGCTGGGCAACTGGCGGTCCTACCGCGATGTCGATTGAGCGGACGCTTGATTCGATGGTAATTCCGAGAACAAGAGAAGGGAGGCATCCTGATGAACCCGCGTGAACATCTTGAGCGGAAATCGGAAGTTAGACCGGAAATTGATAATGGCGGGATTGTCCAGAAAGTCTATCGGCCGCCGATCGATTCCTGGTTTCAAAAGCGCCTCGTCTATGTCAGAAACGAGCTCAAGAAAGAGATTCAGACCAAATTTATTCGCTTGAGCAAGGATCAATGATTCAGCTCACCTTCGCCTAGTCCGAAACGAAACTCGATGACGGGCCCCGGTGACTTCGCCTGCCTACAGAGGCAGATTTTCATCCCACCATTGTCCTTGTCCGAGTAAAGCCGACAAGAAGAGGGGACTTTCAACCTGCCATCCTCCCTGCCGAATTGACGTTGCGGCAAACGCAAACGGCCCAACGATTTATAACGACACCGGTCACTTGAAAATTCCCTCTCTTTCGGTGTCGTGATTTACGGCGACACCACCATCGAGGAATGTAAGCTTTTTTCCGAACTTGGCGTCTTTGCGTCTAGGCGCGAGGAATATCCCAATCCGAGAATGTTCAATTCCCGGAAAGTTTGCGCACGCTGCACAAACTTTGAACTCAGTAGCGCAAAGTACACAGAGTGTTTGTTCAAGCTGCTATTTTTAGGCGGTTTTCTCTGCGCCCGGCGCCTGTCCAAAGCGGCGTCGAAGGACGCCTCGGCGGTGCAAACTCCGAGCCCTGCGTCACATAGAAGCCTGAAGAACGAAACAGCGCGACCACGCTATTCCTATCGAATATGGCGTGCCGCCGGCACTAGAACATAGAGCGCGATCATGCAGAGAGTGCCGACGATGCTCATGGTTGCCGCCGCCCAGGGCGCGCCCATGAGCGCCGAGAGCACTCCGATGAGCATTCCCCCGAGCAGCAACAGGACCTGAGTCATATGAAACAGCGCCATCGTGCGGCCGCGGTACTCCCGCGGCGAATAGGCTTGAATTACGGTTTGCACGAGGGCATGGGAGCTGACATGGCACAGGCCGATGACCGCCATCGTCGCCATCGATAGGGAAAACCAAGGGGACGCGGAGAAAACCACCACGAGCAGGCCGTAGAGCGCGACGCCGCCGAGCATGAGGATGCCGCGCGGCAGGCGGTCGCCGACCGACGCGATGAGCAGGGAGCTGCACAACGCGCCGATTCCCATCGCCGTGAGCAGCAGCCCTTGTCCCTGTGCGCCGACGTGCAGCAGATCGCGCGCGAATACCGGCAAAAGAGTGCTGAAAGGAATCATGAACAACGACGCAAAAACAACGACGAGCAGGCCGGAGCGCACCTCCAATTTGCGCCAACTGAACTTCCAGCCCTCGACGATGCTTTGGCCGAACGACTCCTGCGCAAGCGCATGGCCGTCGGCGCCAGCGGAAGGCTGGCGTTTCGAGCCGAGCCGTACGGTCCACAGCGTGGCGAGAATGAAAAACACCGCTTGCACGGCGTAGGAAACGCCGGTGCCGCTGAGCGAAATCAGCAGCCCGGAGAGCGCCGGGCCGGTGCTCCGGGCCATGTTGAAGACCACGGCGTTGAGACCGATGGCATTGGTCAAGTTTTCCGCCGGGACGAGGTCGGAAATCATCGCCGCTCGGGACGGCTGTAAAAAGACTTGCACGCACGCCATCAAGAACGCGGTGACGTAGACATGCCACGGCTTAATCAGATGGGCAAAGATCAAAACCGCAGTTACAGCGTAGAGCAAGCCGTTGAGAATTTGTGACAGCACCACTTGCGTCTTGCGCGAGTAACGGTCGGCGGCGCTGCCGGCGATGGGTGACAATAGGAGGAATGGAATCGCCTGGATGCCGCGCACCAGGCCCAACTGGAGCGCCGAGTCGGTCAACTCGTAGATCAGCCAACCGCGCGTGACCTGGTCCATCCAGGTCCCCATGGACGCGAATATCTGGCCGTACCAAAGCAAGCGGTAATCGCGGTGGCGCAACGCTTCGAAGGCGCGCAGGCGAAACAAGAATTCGAGCGGATGTTTGGCGGGCCCTTCGACTCGAGCCCCGGCCTTCGCCGGGGGCTCTTGCTCAGGATTCCGCCCCACGGGCGTACTGGAAGGTGCCACGGGCTTGCCCGTGGGGCTCCACGGAGATTCGGCGGCGTGGTCGGACGGCGCTTCGGGTTTTTCTTGCTTGGCGGATGGTGATCGCAGAGCAAACTCCACAGCTGGCCAAAGGGACGAGATTGTTCGATGTCCTAGCGCCAGGAGGTGATGTTTGGATATAGCACGCGCCGATGAAGAGCGTCTACCGGCGCAGGAGTCTATCAGGTTGCTAAAAAACTCGGTTGCAGCTGCTCAAAAAGATCTCAGAGGCGATGCGCGAAAGTTCGCTAAGGGCTAAGGGCATGGCGCAAAGCGTTCTCCTTTGCTCTTTGCTCCTTGCGCTTTGCAAGCGGGTACGTTGGAGCGAGGCGATTGAGCGCAACGAAGCATATGAGTTTTTTTCAGCAGCCTGCTAGTGAATTTTGCTCGCGCTGGGCATCAGGACAAAGATCGCTACCATCAGAATCGTGCCGGTAAGGCTCATGGACGCCGCGGCCCAGCGCGCGCCCACCAGCGACGCCAAGCCGCCGATGAGCATCGCCCCGATTACCAAGATCACCTGGGTCATGTGGAAGATCGCCATCGTGCGGCCGCGAAATTCCGGCGGCGAATAGGATTGAATCACAGTTTGGATCAGGGCGTGCGACGTCACGTGACAGAGACCGATGACGAACATCAAGATGATCGAAAGCGAAAACCACGACGAAGCCGAAAAAATCATGACGAGGACCCCGTACAAGGCGACGCCGCCGATCATGACGATGCCGCGCGGCATGCGGTCGCCGAGGAAAGCGACCAGAACCGAGCTGAACAGCGCCCCGATGCCCATCGAGGTCAGCAGCAGCCCTTGCCCCTTGGCGCCGACTTGGAGGATATCGCGCGCGAAAACCGGCAAGAGCGTGGTGAACGGGATCAGCAGCAGCATGGCGATCGATACCACCAAAAGGCTGATACGGACTTCGTCGCTGCGCCAGCTGAATTTCCAACCCTCGATGATGTTCCGGCCGAAGGACTCGCCGCGATGAGCGCGGCCATCGGGCGCGGCCGAGGAACGCCGCTCGGGGCGCAGCATGATCGTCCAGATCGTCGCCAACAGGTAAAAAACCGCCTGCGCCGAATAGGAGCCACCGGTGCCAAACGCGGCGATAAGCAAACCGGCGAGCGCCGGGCCGGCGCTGCGCGCCATGTTGAAGACGACCGCGTTCAGACCGAAGGCGTTGGTCAGACATTCGCGCGGCACCGCGTCGGAAACCATCGACGCGCGCGACGGTTGCTGGAACGATTGCACGGTGGCGAGACCGAGAGAAGTCAGATACACATGCCAAGGCTCGATGTTACCCGCAACGATCATGACGGCGACCCAGGCGTACAGCAGTCCGTCGATGATCTGGGCGATCAGGATCTGTGTCTTGCGCGAATAAAGATCGGCGGCGCTGCCGGCGATCGGTGACAGCAGGAGCATCGGGACCGCCTGCACGCCGCGCACCAGGCCGAGTTGAAACGATGAGTTAGTCAGCTCGTAGATCAGCCAGCCGCGCGCGATGGAATCCATCCAGGTCGCCATCGACGAAAAAATCTGGCCATACCAGAGCAGGCGGAACTCGCGGTGGCGCAGGGCTTCGAGGGCGCGCAAGCGGAGCAACGCTTCGAGGGGACGCCAATTGGGTTTGGCCGCCGATCGTTCCGCGGTTTCGCCGGTTGGCGGCGCGGTCTCATCTTTGTGGCTCGCCGGTGCGCTCAGAGGTGACTCCGATGCTGGCCGAAGGGAACGAGATTTCTCGTGGTCCTAAAGCCAGAGGGTGAAAGGTATTCGTAAATCTAGCACGCCCATCGTCGCGCCGTCCAGCTCCGCTTCTCAGAGAAGGACAAGGAGTCATTGTCGGTGATAACCGTCGTCGGAATGATTGACAGAATCCTGTACGTAATTTAGACTCTGGCGAAAGGTGGTGATCGAATGGCAATCTCGTCCAAGGATATTATTCCATTGACTCGCGCGCGGGCTAAACTCACAGAACTCTGTGCTCAGGTTAGCCGCGAACACGGCGAGAAGATTCTAACAAAGAATGGGGAGAGCTGTGCGGCATTGATCGCCGCCGAGCGTTTGGATTACTACCACCGCTTGGAAAGAGAACATGGTCATCTCACATTGCTCGATGAGGCTCTGCGCGGCGTGGCAGACGTGAACGCGGGCAGGGTTCTCACGCCGGCGAAGCTCAAGGCCCGTTATGGCCGCTAAGGCGCGGCTGTTATTTACCCGGAATTTCGCTTCGAATTTAGACTCGATTGAACAATTCTTGGGCCGCGAAGGTGGTTCTGCATTCAAGCGGCTGTTGGCGCGCATATTCGACGATATCTGCCCTCTGCTCGCTCGATTCCCTCTTGCTGGTCGCTCCTTTCTCGGTCGGCGGGTCGGGTCCGCTGAAGGCCGGTCTTTGCTAAAGCGTCTCCGAGGGATGTTGCGCGCGGGTGATGAGGTTCGAGAGTTTACGGTCGACGACTACGTTGTGCTCTATCTGGTCCGCGGATCGCGACTTTACTTCTTGGCCATCAAACATCGCGGCCAGTTATCGTTCGGTCTCAGTCGTCACTGGGGATAGAGGGCTGTGTTGGCCAAATCGTACCCCCAATTTGTGTGTGTTGTTTTGTGCTTGACAACATACTTTCGGTGTTCTAATAGTGGCCTCAGGAGGTGTGTCATGGGCCGTGTAAACGTTTTCTTGAAGGATAAGCTGCTCGAAGAGATCAACGAGGAAGCGAAGGAAGAGAAAACCAATCGCAGCGCCTTCATCCAGACTGCTTTGGAGAAGTATATCGAAGCCAAGCGACGTGGGCGCGAAGAGGAGGAAAAGCGGAAGAAGATGCAGGAGGCTTCCCGCAAAATGGACGCCTTGGCGAAGAAATTGGGTAAATGGGACGCTCAAAAAATACTCCGGAAATTCCGTGACAGTGACATGAAGAGCGACTCGTGATTACGGCCCATCACGCCGGATACGTAGTAGACGCGTCGGTTTTAGTGAAATGGTTCCTCCATCACCAAGAAGCCGACCGTGACCGAGCGTTGGCTTTGCGGGACCTTCACGTCTCGGGTCGATCGACAATTTACATTCCCCGTCTCGCTCTCCTGGAAGTTCTCAACGCTATCCGATTTAGTCCCAAGGCAGACGAAGAAGCCGGCGAGACGGCTTTAGAAGCGCTTCAAGATCTGCATCTCGAAATTAAGCCGGGCGACGTAAATGTTTTGCGCAAAGCCAACGCCATAGCCTGGGCCTACAAGATCAGCATCTACGACGCCCTTTATGTTGCCCTGGCTGAGCAACTAGGGCACCCCCTAATCACTGCGGATGAGGTGATGGTCAAAAAGCTGAGGGGACATAGCATCGTCGTGCCGCTGCGAGAACTTGAGAATTAAGAGAAAAAATGAAAAGAGCACAGAAAGGCAATCAGAATCAGGTCAAGGCTCCCCACTTTTTTTATGCCGCGGTCGGGACCGCCAGTCGAAAGTGTCCCTGTGAAGTGTTACAAGGCCAAGAGCTTGCCAGCTGACCAGGGGTGACGATGGATCTAAACGACATCCTGAACGCGCTTCAGTACAGCAATTCTCCCAACTTTCTAGCCGGAACAGCGTTGGAGTCCGATCGGGACTTCGGACACATTTTCCGAAAGGCACAAGCGGAGTGCAATCTCCAGGGGGTGTACGCCCTCAATGGCTCTTCCTATGATCGGTCTCTAGGCAATGTCCCAGTGGTTTACGTTTGTAAAGCAGATTCCGAAACCGAAGCGCGAGAGATTCACCGGAAGGTATGGAATCAAAACGCGGTGCCTTTTCTTCTTGTTATCAGCCCGGGCTGGATTCGCCTGTATCCGGGTTTCCGCTACGATCGGGATGTCAGCGGTGATCGACTGCAGGGAGCATTAGAGGTTCTCGGAGACCTGAATCAGATTGCGATCCGAATGAAGCCACTTCGGGCTGAATCAGTCGATTCCGGGCTCGTCTGGAAAGAGCTGGGGAATGCAGTCACCCCAGACAAGAGAGTAGATTGGCAGCTCCTCGCCAATCTCCGAGAGCTGAACGATTGGCTACAAAGGGACGGCGTTCGGGATCGAAACCTCGCCCACTCGATGATCGGCAAGTTCGTTTATATTCACTACCTACGCCAGCGGGAGATTCTATCCGATACGAGGCTCGATCATTGGGGGATTGAGCCTCGTCACGTTTTTAGCCATTCAGCGCAACTGACTTCTTTTCTACGTCTCGTAAAGCATGTCGACGAGTGGCTTAACGGTTCGGTCTTCCCGCTTTCGGCCTCTAAGATCCGTGAGTTCGGCGCAGACAGACTTCGAAAGGTTGCCTCAGTCTTTCAAGGGCAGGAAGCAAGCTCCGGACAGCTTCCACTTTTCGATGTCTACGATTTTTCGTTCATACCGATCGAAGCACTCTCGGTAATTTATGAGCAGTTCCTTCACGACACTCGGCATCCGTCTGGCGGATCGGAAGGTGAAGCACGCGGCGCCTATTACACACCGGTTCCGTTAGTGAATTTCATGCTCGACCGGCTCGATTCACGGAAGCGACTCACGCCCGGAATGAGGGTATTTGATCCAGCGTGTGGGTCGGGAGCCTTTCTCGTGCAGTGCTACCGAAAGTTGATCGAACGACAGCTACAGGAGAATCCCAAAAAGCGACTCCCCCCAGCTGAGCTCGGCCGTCTCCTCACTAATCATATATTCGGTGTCGATGTCGATGAGGATGCCTGCCAAATCGCGGAATTGAGCTTGGCGCTGACGCTTTTAGAATACGTTAATCCTCCGGACCTCACAGAAACACGGTTCCAGCTTCCCGCGCTCAGGGACCGCAACATTTTTAGAGCGAACGCTTTTGATGATGAATCTCAGTGGTACCGAAACGGGCGCAAGCGATCATTTGATTGGATCGTCGGAAATCCGCCATGGAAGGAGTTGAAGCCCACACAACTTGACGAGTCGGATGACGTTGCGTGGAGTTGGATTACGCGCAATAGAGAAGCGTATCCCGTCGGTGGTAACCAGTTGGCTGAGGCTTTTGCCTGGCGGGCCTCCGAGGTTCTAGCCGGAGATGGAGTGACGGCTCTTCTCCTGCCGGCCATGACATTGTTCAAATACGAGTCATTGGAGTTCCGGAAGTCTTTTTTCCGAAAGAACAGGCTCTGGGCTGTGGCGAACTTCGCAAACTTTGCGGAGGTTTTGTTCGGTGGTCGCGCGAGGTTGCCGGCTGCGGCTTTCTTCTACTCGACGAACGGCAATATGGCTGCTGACGGACCGGATGCCAAGTCTATTGAGGTTTTCTCTCCGTTGCTAGTGAATTACCCCGCAGGACAGGGTGAGAATAGGCGAAGAAGAAAAGAGACATGGAACATTGTCGTCAACACTGGCGATCTCCGCGATTTGGACTACAAGGACATCATCGACGGCGCGGCCCTTCCCTGGAAGATCGCAATGTGGGGATCACAACTCGACGCCAAAATTCTTAAGGACGTCCGGAAACGTTTCCAGTCAATTGGTGATCTCGAACGAGATGGAGTCTTAATCATCGCAGAGGGCCCACAATTGCGAACCTCAGAGTATGCGAAGAGTGCCGTAACGGAACGGCATCTTGAACTTGCGGGCGAGCGGACCTTAGAAGTGGACAGATTGAAAACTCGGCGGTATCTATTACGTTTTCCGAAAGAGGCTCTTCGAAAAATCGATGCGACTGAAACCTTTCTAAGAAGGCGGGGTGGTATTAGCGTTTGTCATCCGCCCCATGTAATCGTGGGCGCATCGCGTAATTTCGCTGTTTACACGGAGGACTTCCTTGTTGTACCACCACGCCAGATCGGTATTATCGCGCAGGAGGACAACGGGGACAACAAAGATTTTCTCAAGGCACTCGCTCTCTATCTAAATTCAGACTTTGCCCTCTATCACCAATTTCTCACGACTACTCAAGCTGGCATCCAAAAATCGATCAGTACCCTAAAAGCCTTGCGATCTATCCCTGTCCCGTTCAGGGATACTTCAGAACTCAGACCGTGGGAACAGCTCCATTCTCGACTCGAAAAGGAGACCGTAGGAAGGCATGATTTTCAACGATCAGATTGGGTCGAGGCTCTAAATGACCTGACCTTCGATTGCCTCCGACTCGATGCTCGTGCGCGCGCCGCCGTCAATGATCTTGTTCACGTGCGTATTAGCTTGGTCCAGGGCAAGGTTGGGTCTGAGGCGGTGCGCCAGCCGTCTCGTGACGAACTCGAAAGTTACGCCCGTACACTACGCGATGATCTCGATGGTTTCGTCGGCGAATCATCATCGATCCGACACCGGGTCGATCTTTTATTCGGCGGTGAATCCGGCTTGGTCGGTATCGATATAGTTCGAGACGCTGAGGTCCGCCAGTCTGTTCACGTGTTACAATCAACCGATGACGCCGCCAACCAGATGCGGATTGCTCGGTCAATATTGACGGAACGTCGAAGTCAATGGCTCTACTTTAATCGCAATCTTCGAATTTACGACGGCTCTAAGACCTATATTTTAAAACCGCTCCAACGGCTCCACTGGACGGGGACCCAGGCGATCCAGGATGCCGGTGAAATAATTGCTGATTCCATTCGGACTCAGTCGCCGGAATCGACGCGGGCTGTTGTATAATGTCCTCGGATCCCTCAGAAGCACAAAAAATAATTTATCGTCAGGCTTTCGTACGACACTGTCTCGTTCTTCTCCTCCGAGGGTATGCGAGACTGAAGCCAAGCGAGCTACAGGATGCCGAAGAACCTCACATTACCGGCGAGATCGTCCGGAGTGTTCGAGAGTCGTTGGAAGCTAATAATACCGAGCTGTGGATGGAAGATTTCGAAATTCTTGACGATCCACCGCAGAACGTCGCTGGCAAGTTCGGCAAGCACCGGCCGCGGATCGATATCGAATTCGTCCGCGTCAGACGAGGTCACCGACCGCGATTTCACATCGAGGCGAAGCGTTTGTACCGAACGGGGTCGATCAACGAATACTTCGGCGACGAGGGGCTAGGAATGTTTGTTGCCGGAACTTACGCAGCCGGCGAGAACTCTGCTGGCATGCTCGGCTACGTTCAGACCGAAGATAGCCAGGCTTGGCTTGGTCGGCTAATGAGCGGCTTCGTAAGTCGAGCAAATCAGCTTCGAGCTTGCGAGCCGTTTCGATCCGCGCCGGATTACCAAGATATCGCGGCAGTGCAGATTTCGTCTCACGAGCGTGCGTCACGAGAGTTGGGGCGAATAGATATCTATCATCTGCTACTGGCATTCTTATAGATGCTATTCACGGTCACGAGGTCAAGCCTGCTTTTGGTTCATAACGAATAGAACTTGGAAGCTTGGCAGCTTTCGCCATAAAATGCCGGTCGCTTCTGGGGTCGTGGTCGAAAGCGCGGGCAAGCACCTCAAAAGAAACGAAGATACGAACTGTAAACGGAAGATAGCCAACTACTTCCAAAACGTTGGGTATAAAGTTCCGTGGCAGAAGCTCGCGCAAGACTTTGAGGACGAAACATTCCGTTCCAAGTCCTAGCCGAGGGGAACACACGGATAGGGACTGGCGAGACGAGCTGAAGAAGTTGCTTGAATCTGCTGTTTGAGGCTAAGAGGGATTTCTTACCTATCTCACCTCAAACGGAATCCCCGTCTTCTTCGAGATATCCAGCAAGTTATCCACCACCGGCTTGATTAACGGAATTCCTTCTTTACTTCGGATAGCTTCGGCTTCTCTTTCCGGGTCACCCGGAATGAGCGGGCCGTTGGTACCGGGAGCGGGTTTGGTTTTTCTAAAGACGTGAATCCAGTCGTCGATTTGTTTTTTGAATTCAAGTTTATCGATGAAGCCGTCGATCTCAAGGGCGCCGAAGAAGTGGCCGATGCCTTTGCCGACGCTGCGAGCGGGAATTTCCTGGCGCAGCGCAAAGGGCGGCGCGAAAGGGCCCCAGTTGGCGCCGCTCAAGACGCAGCAGAGAATGTCTACCATCGACGCGAGGCCGTAGCCTTTGTGCCCGCCCATTTCTCGTTCCGAGCCGAGCGGCAGTTGCGCGCCGCCGGCGATCATGTCTTGCGGATTAGTCGTGTCACGGCCTTGTTTATCCACGATCCAGCCTTTGGGAACTTTCGTTTTCTTGCGCAGCGCGATCTCGATCTTGCCGTAGGCGACCGCGCTGGTGGCCATGTCGATGACGATGGGCGGCTCTTTGTGGCCGGGAAAGGCGATGGCGATCGGATTGGTCCCGAGCATTCTTTCCGCGCCCCATAACGGCGCGACCAACTTGGTCGAGTTGGTCATCGCCCAGCCGATCAGATCGCGCTCCAGTGCCTTAAGAGGATAGTAGCCCGCGATGCCGAAGTGATTGGTGTTGCACACGCTCACCCAGCCCGAGCCGTGCCGTTCGGCCTTGTCCATCGCGATCTCGTTCGCTTTCGGCCCCACCACCAGGCCCAAGCCGTTGTCGCCGTCGACGCTGGCGACGCTGTCTTTTTCGCGGATGATTTTTATGTTCGGCTTCGGGTTGATCCTCCCCAACTCCAGCATGTCGAAGTAAGTGTGTAGCCGCGCCACACCGTGGGAGTCGATGCCGCGCAGATCGCTCCTGGCCAGAACATCGGCAGCCTGTTCGGCGTCGGTCTTGGAAATGCCAAAGTGCATGAACACGGCGGCTGAAAAGTTTTTTAGCTGTGCCGCCGGAAATTGGAATACTTCATTCTGGTTCATCGCTTTTCCCCGTTTGAAAATATTCCACTCCCCTAACAGATTGCTGGAAAGCTCGGTTGCAGGCTGCTCAAAAAGATCTCAGAGGCGAGGCGCGAAAGTTCGCTAAGGGCTAAGGGCATGGCGCAAAGCGTTGTCCTTTGCTCTTTGCTCCTTGCGCTTTGCAAGCTGGTACGTTGTAGCGAGGCGATTGAGCGCAACGAAGCATATGAGTCTTTTTCAGCAGCCTGCTAGAGGCTAACTACGAGCCGGCGCGCATGTCAATGCCAATGTAGGCCGCCGTGCCGGCGGATTGCTCGAATGGCTCTTGGCAGCAGGCTACGCTTCTGTCAGTTAGCCCGCATCATTCAGTGCGCGGGACAGCAATCGAGGCGTGAGCCCTCCGGAGCGAGCATGGAGTTCCAGAGTTCAATGTTCAAAGTTCAAGGCTCAAAGTCGGAAACGAATTAAAACATTGAACCTGGAACATTGAACCTTGAACATCTTTTTTGCCTTCGCTTCTCCAGGCTCACTCCCCGATTGACACAGTGTCGTGATTCTTCCTCGGACCGCGAATAATCCGAACTTGACGTAGGGTTTCGATTTGTTCGGGACCCCTCGGTTGGGATATGTATGGCGGGTGACGGTCTTGATTCGCGGCGCCGGGGATTCCTGCTCCCGACGATTCCGGAGCGAAAGCCAATTCTGCGCGCCGGCTTGATAACCATTGATTCTGAGTAAACCCCGCCTCGTGAGGCGGGCACAATTAAATGGGGTTTCCAAAGGGGGCGAGCATCCCCTTTGGTCGCAAGCGGGGTTCAAACCCCGCTCGCGAATTCACTTGATTTGGAGACAAAAATGAAAGTTAAAGATATTGCGCGGTTGCTCGACGGACATTTGGCGGGCGAGGGGGCACGGGAAATTCGCGGCGTGGCGGGCCTGGACAACGCCGGACCCAACGACCTCACATTTGCCGAGGGAGAACGCATCCTCAAGCGTGCGGCGAATTGCCGGGCGGGTTGCATTTTAGTGCCTTCGGGAGCCGTTCTCGCCGGCCAAACGACGATCGCGGTGCGCCATCCGAAACTCGCCTTGATTCGCGCCACGGCGGCTCTGTTGCCGCGCCCGGCGGTGGAGCCCGGAGTGCACGCGACCGCCGTCGTCCCTCCCGGCGCGCGATTGTGCACCGGCGTCAGCGTGGGAGCGCAAGCCGTTATCGAGGAAGGCGTAAGCCTCGGCGAGCGCACGGTGATCGGCGCCGGAGTTTTTCTCGGTCGGGGCGTCGAGGTCGGAGCCGACTGCGTCATCTATGCGAGGGTGAGCATCTATCCGCAGGCGCGAATCGGCAATCGGGTGATGATTCACGCCGGCACGGTGATCGGCGCCGATGGCTTTGGATACGTGTTTGCGGAGGGGCGCCATCACAAATTCCCTCAGTTGGGACAGGTCGTGATCGAAGACGACGTGGAGATCGGCAGCAACAGCACCATTGATCGAGGCTCTCTGGGCAATACGGTGATCTGCGAAGGGACGAAGATCGATAACTTGGTACAGATCGCCCATAACGTGCGCGTCGGGCGCCACTGCGTCATCGCGGCGCAAACCGGAATCTCAGGGAGCGTCGAGATCGGCGACTACGTGGTGATCGGCGGACAGGTGGGCGTCGGCGACAAAGTCCGGATCGAGAACCAGGCGGTCATTGGCGCCCAAGCCGGCATTCCGACGGGCAAGATCGTGCGCCGGGGCAGCGCCATGTGGGGAACTCCCGCCCGGCCGATGGCGGAGTTCAAAAAAACCTACGCGCAGATATCCAATCTGCCGAAGCTCGCCAGGAAAGTGAACGAACTAGCGCGGCGAGCCGGCGCGCCATCCGGCAGCGAAAGGAGTTAGCCGCGACTCGCAGCGCCACGCTGTATCCATATTAAGGCAGCCAAAGTTGGCTTGAACCCGGATTCCGCAGTTGAAAGTTAATGCACCGAGCGAGGCGCGAGCCTTCCGTAGCGAAGGCAATGGCGATTGCCAATAACAGCATGATTGGGCCAACGATCTGAAAGCATCAACTTACGGGAAAGCGTTTGCTTGATTGGTCTCATGCCGATCTGCTAGAGGGATGCCTTAAGGGAAAGGGGAATCCTAATGAAGTGCCGAATTCTTTGGGTGGTCGTATTCCTGGGATTCATCTCACTGGCATCGGCTTTCGCGCAAGAGCCGTTCTACAAAGGGAAAACCGTACGCATCATCGTCGGCTTCAGCCCCGGTGGCGGCTTCGACGTCTATAGCCGAGCGATCTCGCGCCACCTCGGGCGGCATCTCCCCGGCGGTCCAAATGTGGTGGTCGAAAACATGACCGGCGCTGGCAGCCTGATCGCGGCGAATCACATTTTCAGAGTTGCGAAGCCGGACGGTTTGACCGTCGGCAGCATCAACGGCGGGCTTTTCCTGCAGCAAGTTATGGGCGCGCCGGGAATCGAGTTCGATGCCGCGAAATTCGAGCATGTCGGCGTCCCCGTAAAAGATAAATCCGTCTGCGTCATGACCAAGACGAGCGGCTTCACGAGCGTGGAAAAATGGATGGCGTCCAAGGCGCCGGTTAAGTTGGGCGCGACCGGCCCCGGTTCAGCGACTTACAATGTTCCGTTGATTCTCAAAGAAGCGTTGGGGCTGCCGATCCAGCTCGTCTCAGGTTACAAGGGCATTGCCGATGTACGCCTGGCGGCGGAAGGCGGCGAACTCGTGGGAGTCTGTGGTTGGACTTGGGATTCGTTAAAAGCCACGTGGACGAAAGCCCTGGATTCCGGCGATGCCGTCGTGGTTATGCAAACGGTGCCGCAGGCGATATCGGAGCTGCCAAGAATTCCGTTGGCAATTGGTTTCGCGAAGAACGACGATGCCCGTCAGCTGATTCAGGCGGGGATTCATGACGTTTCGGACATCACATACTCCTATGTGCTGACTCCCGGCACGCCTAGAGACCGGGTTGAGGCCTTGCGCAACGCATTCGCCCAGACGATGAAGGATCAGGAATTTGTCGCCGACACGAAGAAATCCCGGTTGGGTATCGATCCGTTGAGCGGAGAGGAACAGGAAAAAACCGTCGCCCGCCTTTTCAAGCTGTCGCCGGCGGTGGTGTCAAAATTAAAAGAAGTTCTGAAGTAGATAGAGGAGAGCGCGTGACTGATCACAACGGACCGAAGTTGATCGTTGAGGCGATGAAGGAGGCGGGAGTTAATTTTGTTGCCTCGCTACCCGACGTCAATCTCTCGAAGCTCTTGGCGGCTGTTGACGAGGAGCGCGAACTCACCCATGTAACATTATGCAGGGAAGAGGAGGGGATCGGGATTTGCGCGGGCGCCTACATCGGCGGCCGCACACCCGCCATCGTCATGCAAAACGCGGGATTCCTGAACAGCTGCAACGCGCTGACGACGACCGCGCTGAACTTCAATATTCCCATGCTGCTCATGATCTACTATGCCGGCGATATTGGCGATGAAGGTTTTTCCACGCTCGGATCGGTGACCGAGCCGGTTCTTCGGGGGCTCGGCTTGCGATACTACGTACTGCGAAAAAATGACGAGATTAGAACCACGGTCAAGGGCGCGGCAACGTTGGCCGTCGATTCAAGAAGACCGGTGGCCGTTCTCTTGACCAAGGACGTTTTAGGGATGAGACGATGAAAAGAATTGATTGCTTGAAGATCGCCGCCGAAGAAATCGGCGATGCTCTGGTCATCAGCACCGTCGGCGGCGCGGCAGCCGAATGGAACTCGATCCGGCCGGGCGATGGGAACTTAAGATGCCGGACGCTCGGCTTGGTTTCTTCGATCGCGATGGGATTGGCCTTGGCCTTGCCCAATCGCAGCGTCGTGGGACTCGACGGCGATGGCGCATTGCTGATGAACGCCTGCGGCTTGCCTACGCTGGCGTGGCAGAATCCGCCCAACTTAAGGTTGTTGGTTTTCGACAACGGCATTTACGAGGCCTCGGGTCTGCGGCGCACGGCAACCAGCGCCGGCGCCGACTTGATGGCTATGGCGAAAGCGGCAGGAGTGAAAAATGCCTCATGGGCAACATCCTTAGATGACTTTAGGCGCTTATTGCGGGAGGCTAGAGACCGGCGCGCTTTATCGATGATCGGCGTGAAATCGGAGGCAGGAGTCGATTACTTTAGGACTTGGCAACAGCTCCCGTCATTTGAATACAACGAAGTGGAAAATCTCTATCGCTTCATGAGGCATATCGAAAAACTGGAAAGCCGAAGGATCGTCCCGTTGCCGGGGCCGAAACACTGAGGCCGAGTGTATTTCTTATACCCATTCGGGGGCCGCGCCGAATGCGCAGGACTCATAAGGTTGAAACTTCGACAAAGATCCTACGCGCCTAACAACGCAACTCCTTCCGGCGTCTTTCGCGCAAAAATTCTTGCCGTTGCCTTGAAACCAAGGTGTATCGATGAAATTTGACGCGAACCTGCCGCTTCATGATCTGAACAAAATACCGGCGTTGGCGCGTTTCGCCGACGAGGCGGGGTTCGACGGGGTTTGGACTTTCGAGACGGCGCATGAACCGTTTTTGCCTCTGGTTCTCGCTGCCGAGCATAGCCAAAGGTTGAGTTTGGGGACAAGCATCGCGGTGGCCTTTGCGCGCAGCCCGGCCATTCTCGCTTATACGGCCTGGGACCTGGCGCGTTTTTCCCAAGGCCGGTTCATCCTCGGGCTCGGCACACAAGTCAAGGGTCACAATGAGCGGCGATTCGGCGTCAAATGGGAAAAACCGGTGGAAAAGATGCGCGAGATCATCCTTGCGGTGCGGGCGTTCTGGGACTGTTGGCAAAACGGCACCGGGCTCAATTTTCGGGGCGAATTTTTCAAGTTGACATTGATGACGCCGTTCTTCAGCCCGCCGCCGCATGACTACTACCGCATTCCGATTTACCTCGCCGGAGTCAATCGGCGCATATGCCAACTTGCCGGCGAATTGTGTGACGGCTTCCACGCCCACCCCCTCCATACCGCGCGTTACCTGCGGGAAGTGGTTTTGCCCAACGTTCAAACGGGCTTGAGCAAGGCCGGCCGGTCACGCCGCGCAATCGAGCTGTCGAGCAGCTTGTTTGTTATTCCCACGGATGATGACGAGCAAGCCGCGGTTTTCGAAACCGACGTTCGCCGGCAAATCGCTTTCTACGCCAGTACGCCGCCGTACCGGCCGGTGTTCGAGCTTGAAGGTTGGGGTGCCGTCGCCGATGAGCTGAAGGCCAAGGCGGCGCGCGGCCAGTGGCCCGACATGCCGTCATTAATTAGTGATGCAATGCTCGACAAATTTGCGTTGCGTGGCACATGGGCAGAGCTGCCGAAAATGGTTTTGAAAAAATATGACGGCCTGTTGAATCGCGCGAGCTATTACTTTCCGATTGCACCGGGCCAGGACGAAGCGGGATGGCGCGCGACGGTTGCCGGTTTCAAAGGTTGACTGTTATCTTTCATTCTTTGGCGCTCCTCCGTAGAGCTTGTCGGTGAATCCCGATCTAACTGGCGAGTTCCGCCGCGGCGCGGTGCATGACGCCGTAGAGATCGACGGAGGCAAGTGCGCAGTATTCGAGGTTGTAGCCCTCCCGCGTGTCGGCATAGCCGTCTTCCAAAATGCGCTGCATGACGATTCTGTTAAAACTCCCGTGGCCCATGACGCCGTCGTCATGCTCTTTGAGATCGGCTTCCTCGTGCGTCGAAAAGTAAACCGCCTGTTGCTTCGTGAAACCGTATTTTGTCGTCAACGTCTTAAACCACGCGGCCGCCCAGTGGCCGATCGGTTCCTCGGTGAGCATGGAAAACCACCATTCGGCGACGGTCCCTTCCCACAGCAGGCCGCGCTTGAAGTCGAGGATGGCACGGCATTCGGGCAACATCGGCTCGCGCAGGATTTCATCCCTGGTAAGACCCAGAGCCTCGGCGGTCTGGAGCATCACCAGCACATGGCCCGGCGGTTTCGGATGGATGAATTCGTCCGCGATCTTGGCGCCCAGCGGTCCCAAAAGATCGGGGTGCCGCTTAAAGAAGCCGATATGCTTATGGTAAGACGCGGCGATGAGCGTGTTGATTTCGACGGTGAAGTTGCCCCAATTTCTAAAAAACAGCCGGATCGCAGACGGCGACAAGTTCCCTTCAAGAAACTTGGTCATGAACGGACCGTTGGTTACCCGTTCCTGCCAACGCTGGACGACTTTCTTGTTGAGCGCGTCGACGTAAGCTTTGGCATCCTCCGGGCCCATCTTGACGCCGAGTAGAGGTGTCGTATTGATCATCGCCTTTCGCCTGTCTCGATCTTTTCACCCTCACCCTTTCCCTCTCCCGTCAAGGGAGAGGGAAATACACTGCCGCTCCGCCTAGGTTCTGTAAAGGTTGTCAATAAAGCCGCTGTCGTCGATGCGGCGCAGATAGTGAAAATCCCACAGCGCCATCGGATCGGTCTTCTCTGCGGCTTTGTTCTCCTGCACTGAAATCTCGTAGACGTTGCTGATCGCTTGGATGCTCGCGTAGGGCTTTGCCTGAAGATTCGCTTTCAACTCATCATAAAGGTAGCTCGCCGCCTCGTCGTCCAGTTCTCCCTCTTCCTGGTATTTCGATTTGATGATCCCGATCGATTCCGCGCGGCGGGTTTTGAAGTAGGCGATGCCTTCGCAAATGCCCTTGAGAAATCTATCGATGATGTCCGGGTGTTTTTCGACGAAAGGAAGGCCGGAAGAAACCGTGGTGAACCACACCATTGGCAGAAAACCGACCTCGATGACTTTCATGCCAGCCCGGCGCGCCTGAAGATCGGCGGGCGGCGTGACAAAAGCGGCGTCGGCCTTGCCGCCGCGAACGGCTTCCCAATGGGGCGTGTCGCCGCGAAAGCGTTCCAGCGTGCATTCTCCGAGCAGACCGTGTTGCTTGATAAACAGCCAGGTGTTGAGGCCGGGATGCTGGCCCTTGGCGGCGACTTTTTTCCCGCGCAGATCGGCAACCTTGTTGATGCCCGAGTCGGCCCTTACGACCATGCGATGGTTGAGCAGGCTCACGGATTGCCCGAGGTAAACCCATTTATCGCCCTGGGACCGCCTGATGTAAGGCGAGAGGTGATTGCCGCCGACGAATTCCACCGTGCCATTGGCGACGTTTTTATGCGAGTCTTCGGAGCTGATGAACTTGTTGTAGTCCACTTGCAGCCCGTGTTTTTCCCAAGAGCCGGACTCTGCGACGACGTGCAGAAACGATAGATGGCTGTCGGAGCGATAGGGAAAATTTACTCTGTCCATGGCTTTTTCTCCTCCTTAATTAAGAGTCTTGTTGAATTACCGCGGTCGCCCCTGACCCTATAAGGAAACTCGGGTCGATTCAATGTTCAGTGCGCGCGAGGCCGATGTCTTTTGGTTGCGCATGATCTCGGACGCTTTCGGCGGAGCGCATAGGTAAGGGTTGAAATAGGCCTCGGCTAGCCTGGATTTCCACGGAGCGCAATTCCCCTAAGAACTGACCGGGATCGGCCTCCGGTTGGCCTTCTCCCCGACGCGGTTTAAGCCTGGACCGAGTGCGGTGTCGGCAGCCGCCGTTCCCTCGTA
>Ga0214472_10002808_pt1 | contig 18541 bp, 19 predicted proteins | sample RVTome_6_FD_207662 | JGI IMG/M metagenome (GOLD analysis project Ga0214472, IMG submission 207662) | Soil microbial communities from uranium-contaminated site in the Upper Colorado River Basin, Wyoming, United States - RVT140D175 | ecosystem: Environmental > Terrestrial > Soil > Contaminated >...
TCCGGCCGCTGGCGGGAAAGCTGGTCGAGCTCACCGCGGAGTCGCGCGCCCGGAGCGTCCCCGTCTACGCCTACGGAGTCGAGAACGTGCCCAAGGCGATCGCCTTCTACTCGCCCGGGCTCTATACGGTCGAGACCCTCGATCCGGCGGAGCTCACGCGGCATCTCAGGCAGAGCGAAACGGCCTGGGCGCTGGTCAACGGGAACTGGCTCGACACGCTGGACGAGAGTCTCCTCGGCGACCTCGTCGTCGTGGAGGAGACGCGGCTGGCGAGACGACCGGTCCTGCTGGTGAGCAATTCGCGGGAGCGGGGGGGGCGACCGCTGTTCGAGGCGCCGCCGCCCTGAGGCATGAAGCCTAGAGAGCTTCGCAGCTGCGGCTGGCGCTAGGGAGATCGCTGGCGTCGCTCGATCAACGCGGGCGGATGTTCTGGTTGTGGTGGAAGACGTTGTTGGAATCGTACTTGGTTTTCACGTCCACTAGCCGGTCGTAGACGCCGGCGCCGTAGGCGTCGCGGATCCGGTCGGGGCCTTCGTCGGCGCCGAGGAAGTTGACGTAGACGCCCTCGCGGTAGCTGTCGAGGGCGGCGAAGAAGCGCCGGGTCCAGGCGATGTCCCGGTCGGCGTGGTCCTCGCCGCGCCGCCACACGGCGTCGAGCGTGATGGCGTGGGACACCTGCCGATTGCCGAACGCGGTGGCGGCTTCGGGCACGCGGCCGACAGCGCCTCCCAGGTGGAACATCGCCGCGTACGACCGTGGTGACGTGCAGGCGAAAGCGTGTTCGGCAATCACCTCGATCAGGTCGTCGCCAAGCTCGGGGAGGTACGTCGACTTCCAGTAGTAGCTCCAGCCGTGTAGCACCGTGGAGTCGAGGGCGCTCTGGTGGTTCACGTAGGGCGAGGGTGCGATCAGATCGAGGAGGGGCCTGCCGAAGGCGCGCAAGGGGCGGAGCACCGCTTCGGCGTCCGCGACCGGCCCGGCGTAGCAGGCGCCCACCAGGAGCACCGGCCGCCAATGCAGCTCCAAGGGGACGACCGGGAGCGGCGGCGCGGTGCCGAATCTCACGACCGTGCCGAGCTCGTCGGGGGCGTCGCGCACGAAGTCGCGGTAGAAGCGGAGGACCTCGGCCGTGTCGCCCGCGTCCCAGAGGACGGGGCCGGCCAGGACCTCGGGCCCGACGGGGTGGAGCCGAAGCTCGAACGAGGTCACCACGCCGAAGTTGCCGCCCCCTCCGCGCAGCGCCCAGAAGAGGTCGGGGTGCTGGTCTTCGGATGCTCGTAGCAGCTCGCCGTCGGCGGTCACGACCTCGGCGGCGAGCAGGTTGTCGACCGTGAGACCGTGCTTGCGCATGAGCCAGCCGATGCCGCCGCCGAGGGTAAGCCCGGCCACGCCGGTGTGGCTGACGATGCCGCCGGTAGTGGCCAGCCCGTGGGCCTGCGTCGGCCGATCGACGTCGCCCCACAGAGCGCCCCCCTGCACCTGGGCCGTGCGGCGGTCGGGGTCGACCCGGACGGCCCGCATCGCCGAGAGGTCGATGACGATCCCGTCGTCGCACACCGCGGTGCCGGCCACGTTGTGGCCCCCGCCCCGTACCGCGATCTCCAGGTCGTGCTCGCGGGCGAAACGCACGGCAGCGGCCACGTCGGCCGCCCCGCTGCAGCGAGCGATCAGACGCGGGAAGCGGTCGATGGCGCCGTTCCACACGGCGCGGGCGGTGTCGTAGTCAGCGTCGTCCGCCGTGATCTGCTGGCCCTGAAACTCGTCGATCTCCATGGTCGTCGCCTCCGCGCTCAGGTGGCCAGGGTCTCTACCGCGCCGCGATCACATCCTTGGAGTTCATGTCGATGGTGATGGTCCATCCCGAGGTCCCACGAAACTCGAACGGTGCTGGCTTGGGCCCGCGACGATAGGCGACAATTTCGACCGGCAGGATATTGAACCCGTCGTTTCGGCTGGCAGCGAAGTAGCTCATGTTCTTGATGACAGTCGTACCTTCACCTGTGGCGCCGGAATACCGAGTCAACACCACTTCAGCCGCCTTTCCGCCATCGAGCTTGGCCTCGGCGCGCACCGCCTCGGCCTTCCACTCGATCTCCGCATCGGGTCCTTCGGTGAAGGACTCCCACTCCAACGGCAGGAAATGGGACAAGAACTCGCGGATTCCCTCCCGCTGCTCTTTGGTCGCGGCAGGCTCGAAGGTAAGTTCGACTGTCTTGGCGTCGCCCTTGTCTCCTGCGAACCAGAACTTCAGACCATCGAGCTTCACCTTGCCATGGTGCCCCTGATTGACCCGAAACGCCGCGTTGAAGAAACAGGACCTGTGTCCCGCATGCTCGTGGGTCGCAGCTGAGCCGACTGTGGCGGGCGATCCGAAAATACACGGACACAGCATGCGGCAGCTGCAGCCATCGATGATCGTCGCATTCATCGCCCAATCGACGGAGCCTTCTTTCGCGAACGCCGGCGCGTGAACGCTGGCAACGAGTAGGGTCGCAACAACTGCATGAGCTCTCATGAGATCCTCCTCTTGGTTGCTCGTCGGGGTCGTCCCGCCGACGGCCGCCATCGCACCACGGCGGGCGCCGGCCGTGAAGTCAAGAATCTGGACTTCAAAACGGACCGTGGGCGGGTGACAATGGCGCCATGCGGACCTACGGCCAGTACTGCCCCATCGCCCGGGGCGCCGAGATCTTCGCCGAGCGTTGGACGCCGCTGATCGTCCGCAACCTGTCCGTGGGCTGCGGAAGTTTCAGCGAGATCCTCGAGGGCGCACCGGGGCTTTCTCGCACGCTGCTCTCGCTGCGCCTCAAACAGCTCGAACGGCTCGGCATCGTCGAGTCGGCATCCAAGCCTGTCGGGCGCGGGCGCCACTACGAGCTCACCCGCGCCGGTCACGACCTGTTCAAGGTCTGCGTGTCGCTCGGCGAGTGGGGGGCACGCTGGCTCGAGATCGCCCCGGAGAACCTCGATCCGTTCGTGGCTCTGTGGTCGATGTGCAACGCGCTGCGCCGGGACCGGCTCCCGGATCGACGCGTCGTCATCCGCTTCGACTTCACCGGTCGCCGCTCTCCCGAGCGCTACTGGCTGCTCATCGAGCGCGGCGACACCGAGATCTGCAAGACGTACCCGGGCCTGGACGAGGACCTGTACGTCACCGCAGAGGCCGAGGCCTTCGTCAAATGGCACGCCGGCCAGCTCAGCTGGGCCGCGGCCATCCGGGACCGCCGCATCGAGCTCTACGGCCCGTCATGGCTCGCCCGCGCCTTCCCCACGTGGAATGCCCGGAGCCTGTTCGCTCACATCAAGCCGGTCTTCCCGAGTGCAGCGAGCTCCGCAGGCTGAAACATCGTCGAAGAAGGCCACGAATGTCAGCGTGCGCTCAGAGCGACCGTTTCTCGGCCCCGCAGCTTGCTCCGAGCGAACGACTTCGAGCTCGAGAGATTATCGGTATCGCGCCGCGACGCGGCGGTAGGCCTCACGGAAGGGGATGCCTTCCTCGACGGCTAAGCGGTTCGCTTCCTCGGCGGCGGCGAGCTCGGGGCCGAGGGCGATGCGGTCGGGGCGGAAGCGGAGGCGCGGCAGCGTCGCGGCGAAGAGGTCGCAAGTCGCGAGCGCGAGGTCGATCGCGCGGAAGAGCGGCGCCTTCACGAGTTGGAGGTCGCGGTGGTAACCGCTCGGCAGCTTCATCGGGATCGTCAGGACCTCGACGAGCGCCGCGAGCGCCGTCGCGGCGCCGCCGCGGGCGAGCTCGTAGAGGTCGGGGTTGCGCTTCTGCGGCATGATCGACGAGCCGGTGGTGACCTCGTCCGGCAGCTCGACGAACCCGAACTCGCTCGTCGCGAAGAGGACGATGTCGGCGCTCAGCCGGCCGAGATCGCCCTGCAAGAGCGCGGTCTCGAAGAGCAGCTGAGCTTCAGCCTTGCCGCGCGCGAGCTGCACGGCGGTGACCGGCTCCTCGGACGCGGCGAAGCCGAGCGCGGCGCGCGTCGCCTCGCGGTCGATCGCGAGGCCCGGCGTGCCGTAGCCGGCGGCGGAGCCGAGCGGGTTGCGGTCGACCCGGCGCAGGCAGCCGGCGAGCCCCTGGGCATCGTCCTCGAGCGCGGCGGCGAAGCCGCCGGCCCACAGCTCGACGGAGGAGGGCATGGCCCTCTGGAAATGGGTGTAGCCGGGCAGCGCGAGGCCAGGGTGCGCGGCGGCGAGCGCGCCGAGCGCGCCGGCGACGGCGCGCGCACGGCCGGCGAGCTCGGCGATCGCGTCCTTCAGATAGAGGCGCAGCGCGGCGAGCACCTGGTCGTTGCGCGAGCGGCCGAGGTGGACGCGGCCGGCGGCGGGGCCGATGCGCTCACCGAGCCGGCGCTCGAGCGCCGTGTGGCCGTCCTCGTCGGCGAGCTCGATCTCCCATTCGCCGCGCGCGTGCTCGTCGGCGAGCGCGGTCAAGCCGCCGCGGACCGCCGCGAGATCGTCCGCCGCGAGCAGCCCCTGCGCGGCGAGCATCTCGGCGTGCGCGAGCGAGGCGCGCACGTCGTAGGGCACGAGGCGGGCGTCGAGAAGATGATCCTCGCCCGCGGTGTAGGCGAGCACGCGCGCGTCGAGCGGCGCGCCCTGGTCCCACAGCCGGCTCATGCCGCCGCTCCGGCGCGGGCGAGCTCTCGCGCGAGGCGGCGGGCGAGTGCCTCGAAGAACGCGGCGCCTTCCAGGACTTCGCTCGCGAGCACGAACTCGTCCGGCGCGTGCGAGCGCTCGGAGCGTCCGGGGCCGACTTTGATCGCCGGAACCTCCGCCGGCAGCAGCGCCCAGTCCGAGAGCGTCGCCGAACCGTACTCACGCGCCGCCGGCCGCGCCGCGCGCGCCGCGGCGAGGAGCGGCGCGTCCTGCGGCGTCGCGCGCGGGGCCAGACGGTCGGAGACGACGACGAGCTCGCCGGCGACCGCCGCGCGCAGCCGTTCGACGAGCGCCGCCGGCGGCGTCGCCGGCGTCGTGCGCACGTCGAGCACCGCCGTCGCCGTCGCTGGCACGGCGTTGCGCGCCTCGCCGGCGCGCACGACGGTGGGCTCGAGCGTGGCGGCGCCGAGCGCCGGGTGCTCGGGGCCGAGGTCGAAGTCGGCGAGCGCGGCGAGGTCGCGCGCGAGGAGCGTCGCGGCATTCGGAGCGCCCACCGCACGGGCGTGGGCGGCGTGCGCCGCGCGGCCGTGCGCCACGAGCTCGAGGACGAGCAAGCCCTTCTGGGCGACGGCGAAGTCGAGGCCGGTCGGCTCGCCGACGACGGCGGCGGCGATCGGCCGGCGGTCGCGGGCGAGCCGCGCCAACACGTCGGCGGTGCCTCGGCCCGTCGTCTCCTCCTCGGCAACGAGCGCGAGGCCGAGCGTCACGCCGAGCCGCTCGCCGGCGAGCGCGAGGAAGGCGGCGGCCATCGCCACCGCCGCCGCCTTGGCGTCGCCCGCGCCGAGCCCGAAGACGCGGTCGCCCTCGACCGTGGCGGCGAACGGAGCGCGCGTCCAGCCCTCGGCCGGCGGCACGGTGTCGAGGTGAGTGTCGAAGAGGACGAGTGGCCCCTCGCCGGCGAGCGCGAGCAGCGAGTCGCCCAGGCGCTCGACGGCGGCGCCGCCGGCGGCGAGGCGCGCGGCGAGGAGATCGGCGATCGCCGCCTCGTCGCCCGAGAGCGACGGCGTCGCGACCAGCGCGCGGTGCAGGGCGAGCAGCTCGTCGTCGGCGAGGCGCGTCATCCCTCCGGCGCCCCCTCGCGCTCCTCGAGCTTGAGCGCGGCGAGCTGCGGCACGACGAGGGTGCCGGCGCCCTCGTTGGTGAACACCTCGAGCAGCAGCGCGTCCTCCGCGCGCCAGGAGAGCAGGTGAGCGCGGGGCACGCCGGCGGCGAGCGCGTCGGCGATCGCCTTCACCTTCGGCAGCATGCCGTCCACGATCCGGCCCGCGGCACGCAGGCGCTCGAGCCCGGCGAGATCGGCGTAGGAGACCAGCGTCGACGGGTCGCGCGGATCTTCGAGCAGCCCCGGCACGTCGACGAAGAGGAGGAGCTTCTCGGCGCCGAGCGCGGCGGCGAGCGCGGCGGCGACGCCGTCGGCGTTGAGGTTGAGCAGCTGGCCGTCGGCGTCGGCGGCGAGCGGCGAAACCACCGGCACGTAGCCGAGCTCGGCGAGCTCGACGAGCAGCTTCGGATCGACGCGCTCGATGTCGCCGACGAAGCCGAAGTCGACCGGCGCGCTCTCCCCCTCGACCGCGACCGGCAAACGACGGCGAGCGACGACGAGCCCGGCGTCGACGCCCGAGACGCCCACCGCCGGCAGGCTCGCGGCGCGGCAGGCGGCGAGGAGCGCCGTGTTCACCGCGCCGTTGAGCGTCCAGGTGACGACCTCGAGCGTCGCGGCGTCGGTCACCCGCCGGCCGCCGACCTGGCGCACCGGCAGGCCGAGCCGCGCCGACAGCTCGCTCGCCTGGGGCCCGCCGCCGTGCACGACGACGACGCGGATGCCGAGGTGGTGGAGCGCCGCGACCTGCTCGACGAGCGCGGCGAGAGCGCGCGCGTCGGCGAGCGCGCCGCCGCCGAGCTTGACGACGAAGGTCCGGCCGCGGAAGAGCGCCAGGTACGGCACGGCATGGCGGAGCGCGGCGATCTCGGCGCGGCGCGAGGCGAACGGGATCATCGCTCGCCCCCGAGCAGGCGATGGAGCACCGCCATCTGCGCCCACAACCGGTTGTGCGCCTGCCGCACGACGGAGCTGCGCGGCGAGTCGAGGACGGCATCGGTCGCCTCGACGTTGCGCCGCACCGGCAGGCAGTGGAGGAAGCGCGCCGCGGCAGCGGCGCCGTCGAACCAATCGAGGTCGATCGTCCAGTCTCTCAATCTCTTTCGGTTCTCCTTCTCGGTCTCCGGATCGCCGTAGTGCAGAGGGCTGGACCAAGACTTTCCATAGAGGGAATGTGCTCCTTCCATCGCCTCTCTGCGGTTCGCCGTCTCGGTGACGCGGCCGCCGGTCCTCGCGGCGGCGGTGCGCGCTCGCGCCAGGACCGGCTCGGGCAGCGCGTAGGCGTCGGGGCGCAGGACGACGACCTCCATGCCGCGGGCGGCGGCCATGTGGAGGACGGCGGCGGGGACGGCGAGCGGCAGCGCCTTCGGATGGCTCGCCCAGGAGAGGACGAGCTTGCCGTGCGTCGGGATGCCCAGGTCGTCGAGCGTCTTCCAGTCGGCGAGCGCCTGGCAGGGGTGGTCGAGCGCCGATTCGAGGTTGATCGTCGGCACGCCGGCGAGCGCGGTCATCGCCGCGAAGTCGGCGTCGGCGAGGTCGGCGGCGAGATCGGCGCCGCTCGCGAAGGCGCGGATGCCGAGGGCGTCGAAATAGCCGCCGAGTACCGGCAAAGCCTCGCGCACGTGCTCGGCGGCGGCGCCGTCCATCACCGCACCGGCGCGGTGCTCGAGCGGCCAGCTGCCGCGGCCGGGCGAGAGCACGACGCTCGTGCCGCCCAGCCGCGCCATCGCCGCCTGCATCGAGGCGAGCGTGCGCAGCGACGGGTCGAGGAAGAGCAGGCCGAGCTGCCTGCCGGCGAGCGCGCGCGGCTCGCTCGCGCGCTCGAGCCGCGCGGCGAGGGCGAGCAGGTCGCGGGTCGCCTCCGGCGCGAGCTCGGCGAGGGAGTGGAAGCGCTTCACGTCGGCAGCCCCGCGAGCGCCGCGGCGAGCGCGTCGACCTCCGCGGCGGAGACGACGAGCGGCGGCAGCAGGCGAACGACGTTCGGGTCGGCGCTGGTGCCGACGAGGAAGCCGCAGGCGAGGAGCTCGCGCTGGACGTCCCGCGCCGGACGGCGGGTGCGCAGCCCGACGAGCAACCCGCGGCCGCCGACCGACGCGACCGGGCCGACGGCACAGGTCGCGCGGATCTGCTCGGCGCGGGCACGGACGTTCGCGAGCAGATCCTCGTCGCGGATCGCCTCGATCGTCGCGGCGACGAGCGCGGCGGCGAGCGGGCCGCCGCCGAAGGTCGAGCCGAGGTCGCCGCGCCGCAGCCGCGCCGCGAGCTCGCGGCGCATCAGCACGGCGCCGGCCGGGAAGCCGCCGGCGAGCCCCTTGGCGGTGGTCAGCAGGTCGGGGGTGACGCCCGCGGCCTGGGCCACGAACGGCTCGCCGCTCCGCCCCATGCCGCACTGCACCTCGTCGAAGACGAGGAGCGTGCCGATCTCCTCGCTCAGCCGGCGCGCCGTGCGCAGAAAATCGTCGGAGAGCGCCACGGCGCCGGCGACGCCCTGCACCGGCTCGACGATCACGGCCGAGACGTCGCCCGGCGAGAGCGCCCGCGCCAGCGCCTCGGGGTCCTCCCGCGGCACGAAGCGGACGTCGAACGGCGCGCGCGGGAAGCCGTACCAGCGCGCCCGCCAGGTCACCGCGGCGGCGGCCGCGGTGCGGCCGTGGAAGGCCCCCTCGAGCGCGATCACTCGCGGCCTGCCGACGGCGCCGAGCGCGATGCGCAGCGCGTTCTCGTTCGCCTCGGCGCCGGAGTTGACGAAGAAGACGCGGTCGAGCCCGGGCGGTGCGAAGTCGGCGAGCCGGCGCGCCGCGAGCTCGCGGATCGCGAGCGGCACCGCGTTCGATTGGAAGAAGAGCACCTCGGCCTGCGCCGCGAGCGCGGCGAGGAGGCGCGGGTGGCCATAGCCGAGCAGCGCCACGGCGTGGCCGCCGTAGAAATCGACGAGCCGGCGGCCGTCGGCGGTCTCGAGCGCGCAGCCGCGGCCCACGACCGGCTCGACGTCGAGCAAGTCGTAGACGGGCGCGAGCGCGGACTCGAGCTCGGCCTCGGGCGCAGTGGCGGCGAACGCGGGCTCCATCGGCAGCTCCCTCACAGCCAGCCGAGGCCGGGGAGCGCGAGCCCCGCCGCCGCGGGCAGGCCGCAGAGTCGATTCATCCACTGCACGGCGCCGCCGGCGGCGCCCTTGACCAGGTTGTCGATCGCGGCCATGACCACAACGCGGTCGTCGCGCACGGCGAGCGCGAGATCGCAGCGGTTCGTGCCGACGACCGCCTGCAGGCGCGGCGGCGCGTCGAGCAGGTGGACGAACGGCGAAGACCTTTCGGTTAGAGACAAAGACGAAGACGAAAGGCTTCCATAGAAGGACAGGAATGACTGGCGGAGGTCTTCGACACTCGCTCGGTGGGCGAGCGTTGCCGTGATCGTGGCGTGGATGCCGCGGGCGAAGGGGCCGGCGTGGGGGACGAAGGCGATGTCGGGCTCGCTCGCGGTGCCGGCGACGGCGGCGAGGAGCGCGCGCATCTCGCTCTCGTGGCGGTGGGCGAGGGGGGCGTAGGCGAACAGATCGCTCCTCCGCTCGGGGTGGTGGGTGGTCGCGGCCGGCTGCCTTCCGGCGCCGGTCGAGCCGGTGACTGCGGTGACGGCGACCGGCGCGCGCGGCTCGAGCCAGCCCTGGGCGAGGAGCGGCGCGAGAGCGAGGGCCGCCGCGGTCGAGAAGCAGCCCGGGTGCGCGACGTGGCGCGGCGCGGCGCCGCTCGCGTGCTCGGGCAGCGCGCAGAGGAATTCGGCGAGCCGCTCCGGCGCGCCCTGCGGCCGGCCGTAGAGCTCCTCGTAGTGCTCCGCCGAGCGGTGGCGGAAGTCGGCCGAGAGGTCGACGACGCGCGCCTCGGCCCCGGCGCGCTCGGCGAGAGCGAGGAGCGCCGCGATTCGCGCCGCCGCCTCGCCGTGCGGCAGAGCGGAGAAAACGGCGAGCGGCGACTCGCTCTGCGCCGCGGCGCCGAGCGCGCGCTCGATCGCGGCGCCATCGGCGAAGCGGGCGCCGTCGAACCGCGTGCCGCGCAGGTGCGGGAAGGCGGCCACCACCGACTCCTCGCCCCGGCTCGCCGAGACCACCGCCTCGACACGGAACGCCGGATGCCCGGCGAGGATCCGCAGCAGCTCTCCCGCCACGTACCCCGACCCCCCGAGCACCAGTGCCGGAATCGGCACCGCGGTCGCGCCGCTCACCCGTCGCCCTCCTCGTCCCCGCGACCGGATTCCGTCCCTTCGCTCTCGACCTCGACCGTCCCGAGTGGCGACGCAAGAAAGATTCCGGAGTCTTTCCCTTCAACGGAAGCTTCTGTCTTTGTCTCGAAAACCGAATCGTCTTTCATCGCCGACCGCAGCGCAGCGAGGACGACCTGGGCGAGGCGCGGGGCGTCGGTGCGGGCGTTGACCGCCGGGATCCCGGTGCGCGCCTCGACGAGCGAGGTGCCGACGGCGTTGTCGGTCGCCGGTCCGGTCACCGCCGCCGGCCGGATGCCGAACTCGCGGCGCAGGATCTCGACGCCGCCCCACGCCGCCACCGGGTCGTTGGCGGCGAGGACGACGGCGGTGAAAGCCTCGCGCAGGTCGGGCGCGGCGAGAATCGCATCGACCCCGTAGGCGCCGATGAGGCCGTCGCCGAGCTCGACGACGACGAGGTCGGGCCGGGCGTGGTCGCCGTCGGCGAGCTTCGAGACGAGCGAGCGCGCCAGCGCCGGGGCGTTCGCCGGCGTCGTGGTGACGACGCCCAAGTCGGTGAAGATCGCCGTCCGCCGCGCGCCCGCGTCCTCCATCGCCAGCACGTCGCGCCGCAGCGAGACGCCGGTCGCCTTGAGGCCGTCGACCGTGAGCCGCAGGTGCGACAGCTCCTGGACGAGGGCGCATGCCGCCGCGGTCTTGCCCGAGTTCATGCACGAGCCGACGAAGGCGACGACTGGCACGCCGTGCGTCGCCAGGCACGCCGCGGGATCGAGCATCGCCTCGCCGACGCGCGCCGGCACGCCGATGCGCTCGCCCAAGTAGGGGAAGCGGAGCACGGTGCCGAGCACCTCGGCGTCGAACGGCCGGCCGAGGTCGGGGTTGATCGAGTCGCAGAGCCCGGCGACGCCGCCGAGGTTGAGCAGCTGCACGACGTCGCCCGGCGCGAGCCGCTCCGGCAGGTGGCCCGAGTAGCCGAAGAGCGCCTTGCGGTGCCCGAGCGCGCCGGCGACCACGTCGCCGCGCTTCACCTGCGCCATGCGCCCCGACGGCAGCTCGATCTGGTTGTAGGTCGACTTGTCGTTGAGCACGCGCAGGGCGACGACGACGCCCTCCTCGCACGGGATCTCCGCCGAGACGCGCACCTCGCGCGGCAGCGCGCAGGCGCGCGTCACCGAGGCGATCTTGTCGAGGAAGACGAGCTTCACGAGTCGTCTCCGCCGCCGCCGGCGCGGGCGTGGAGCTGTCCGGGCAAAGCGGCGAGGCGGCAGAAGCCGGCGGCGTCGGCCGCCGTCCACTCGCCGGTCGCCTCGCCGTAGCGCCCGCGCGAGGCGCTCATCAGCGAATGCGGCGAGGCGACGCCCTCGACGAAGAGGGCGCCCGGGCGGAAGAGCAGCCTCACTTCGCCGCGCACGCGCGCCTGGGAGGAGGCGAGCAGCGCTTCGGCATCGCGCGCCGCCGGCTCCATCGCCTGGCCCTCGTGCACGAGCTCGCCGTAGACCGCCGCGACCTGCTCCTTGAGGCGCAGCTGGCGCGCCGTGAGCACCAGCTTCTCGAGCTCTCGGTGGGCGGTGAGCAGGACCTCGGCCGCCGGCGCCTCGAAGGCGACGCGGCCCTTGAGGCCGAGGATCGTCTCGCCCAGATGGATGCCGCGCCCGATGCCGAACGGCGCTGCGGCGGCCTCGACGCGCTCGACGAGCGCGACCGGGTCGAGCGATTCGCCGTCCCAGGCGACGGGCACGCCGGCCGCGAAGCCGAGGACGTGGCGTTCGGGCGTCCGCGGCGCGTCGAAGGCGCCGCGGGTCAAGAGCCAGGCGCTCTCGGGGAGCGGCTCGGCGCTCCCCAGCGTCTCGCGCCCGCCGATGGTGACGCCCCACAGGCCGCGGTTCGTCGAGTAGTCGGCGCCGTGCGCCGGCACCGGCAGGCCGCGCGCGGCGAGGTAGGCGGCCTCCTCGGCGCGCGAGCGCGGCTCGTCGCGGATAGGCGCCAGTACCTCGAGCTCGGGAGCCACCGCGCGCAGCGCCACCTCGAAGCGCACCTGGTCGTTGCCGGCGCCGGTCGAGCCGTGGGCCACCGCCGAGCAGCCGAGCTCGCGCGCCGCGCGCGCCACCTCGCGCGCCTGGATCGCACGCTCGGCGCCGACCGAGAGCGGATAGAGCCCGCCGCGGCGAACGTTGCCGAAGACGAGGAAGCGGAGCACGTCGTCGAAGAAGGCTCGGCGGGCGTCGACGAGAACGTGGCGAACGGCGCCGAGCACGCGCGAGCGCTCGTCGAGCGCGCTGCGCGCCGCGGCGTCGAGACCGCCGGTATCGACGGTGACGGTGACGACGGGGCGGCCCAGCTGCTCGGCGAGGAAGGGCACGCAGTAGGAGGTGTCGAGCCCGCCGGAGAAGGCGAGCGCGATCGGGGCGCCGCCGCTCATCGCAGGTTGGCGACCGGCACGTCCGCGGCGGCGGCCGCGAGCAGCGCGTGAAGACGGCGGAGCAGACGGGTCTGCTCGCGCGCGCCGGTGGTGGCGACGAAGACGGTGTCGTCGCCGGCGACGGTGCCGACGACCTCGGGCCAGGCGGCGCGGTCGATGCCGAGGCCGACGGTCTGCGCCGCGCCGGTGCGCGTGCGCACCACCGCGAGGTGGGGTCCCGCGGGCTTCGCCTCGACGAGATAGTGCGCGACGTCCTCGAGCGCGGCGTCGGAGCCGGCCGGCGCCGCCGGGGCGCGATAGCGGCCGGCGACCTTGGCCACCGCCAGGTCGCGCAGGTCGCGCGAGACGCTCGACTGGGTGACCGCGAAGCCGCGCTCGGCGAGGCGCTCGACGAGCTCCTCCTGCCGCCGTACGACGGTGCGGCGCAGCAGCGTCAGGATCGCCCGCTGGCGCTGCTCGCGAATCTCCGCTTCGTTCGGCATCTTCCGCCCGCGCTCCACGCCCCGCTCCGGGGCTGCAAGAAGATGCGCATATTAATGCATAGAGTTCGAATGTCAAGCGACGGCGGGGCGCCGTCTGCGGCGCGGCCGAGGTCGGGGCGAGGCCGCGACGTGCCGGTGCTCGAGGTCGAAAAAGAACTGGAAGGGGATGTGGGCGCGCATCGCCCAGGCGGCCTCGTCGTGCTTGGCCTCGGGGAAGGCGAGATAGAGGAGATCGTGACCCTCTTCCCAGCCGCGGGCGACGAGCAGGTGGCGCATCCGGCGGTTGACCTCGTAGTTGTCGCGCGGCCAGCCGGTGTCGAGATAGATCTCGAGCGGGCGCTTCGGCTCGCGGGCGACGCGCGAGAGGAGGTCGTCCGAATAACCGAAGGTCGACGACAGGGCGCCGACGTGGCCGAAGACCTCGGGGTGCTGCCAGCCGAGGTAGAAGGAGACGACGCCGCCCAGCGACGAGCCCATGACGGCGGTGTGCTCCGGCCCGCGCAGGGTGCGGTAGTGCTCGTCGACCCACGGCACCAGCTCGTCGACGACGAAGCGGCCGTACTCCGCGTAGCCGGGCGCCGTGTATTCGCGCCTCCGGTCGTTGGGGTAGACGCCGACGACCAGCGCCTTGCGCACCAGGCTCATGCGGGCGAGCAGCTCGAGCGTCTCGGCCACCTTCCAGTCGCGGCCGCCGAACGCCTCGCCGGGAAAGAAGAGGTTCTGGCCGTCCTGCATGTAGAGCACGGGGTAGCGGGCGAGCGGGTTTTCGGCGTAGCCGGGCGGGCAGAAGACGCGCACCGAGTGGCCGGTGCCATCGCTCCCGACCTCGTGGACGTCGCAGACGCTGCACCTCGTATCGGCGAAGAAGTGGGGGAAGACCTCGACGCGCCGCCGGCCGTCGGGCAGGGCGAGCAGGTTCTCGCCCTGCGCCCAGTGCCGGCCACCGTCGTCGAGGAGCAGCGGCTTGTAGTAGGCGAACTCGCCGGCGAGCGGGAGGCGGAAGTCGAAGCTCCCGCCGGCGCGGTCCTCGCCCGCCGGCTCGAGATCGCGCTCCCAGTCGGCCTCGCTGCGCAGCACGAGGCGGCCGCTCTCGAGCGGGTAGCGGACGCGGATGCGGGCGTGACGGGTCATCGCGATCTCCTTTCGCAGCGATCTCTCGCGGCGGGCTTGGATGTCCGTCCGGCGCGGCGCGTTTCCGCTCGGGGGGCGGCGAAACTCGCGCCGCCGTCCGGCATCGATCTCCACGCTGCGCCGCCGGCCGCGAAACCGCGGCGGCCGACGGGCATCGGAGAGGAGAGCCGAGCCATGATTCGAGCGACGAGCGAGCGGGGAGAGATCTGGGGCCTGGTGCTGGCGGCCGGCGAGGGCAGCCGCCTGCACGGCCTGGCGCGGCGTGCCGACGGGCGAGTGGCGCCGAAGCAGTTCTGTGCCCTGGTCGACGAGCGGACCCTGCTCGCCACGACGCTCGAGCGCGCCGCGCGCCTGGTGGCGCGGCGCCGCATCGTCGTCGTCGTCGCCGAGGAGCACCGGCGCTATTGGGAGAGCGAGCTCGCCGACTGGCCGCGGGAGAACGTCGTCGTGCAGCCGGCCAACCGCGGCACCGCCGCCGGGCTCCTGCTGCCGCTGCTGCACATCGCCGGACGCGATCCCGACGCGCGGGTGGCGATCTTTCCGTCCGACCACCACGTCGCCGACGAGAGCGTCTTCCTCGCCAGCGTCGCCGAGGCGCTCTCGGCGCTCGAGCGGCCGCTCGACCGGATCGTCCTGCTCGGCATCGAGCCCGATCGAGCGGACACCGGACTCGGCTGGATCGCGCCGTGGCCCGACGCGATCGGCGCGCCGCGCCCCGTGGCCCGCTTCGTCGAGAAGCCGGCCGTCGACGAGGCGCGCGAGCTCGCCGCCGCGGGCGCGCTGTGGAACAGCTTCGTCCTCGCGGCACGGCTCGACGCCCTTCTCGCCGTCTACGTGCGGCAGCAGCCGGAGCTGCTCGACCGCATGACCGACGTCGTGCTGGCGCGGCGCCCGGAGCGGGATCGCGAGCGCGCGCTCGCGGCGCTCTACGCCGCGCTGCCGGCTCGCGATTTCTCGCGCCACGTGCTCGCCGGCAACGAGGACGCGCTCGCCGTGCTGGCGGTACCGCCGTGCGGCTGGAGCGATCTCGGCACGCCCGAGCGGCTGGCCGAGTGCCTGCTGGCGCGCGCCGGCGGGCCGCGCACTCCGCCGCCGCAACGCCGCCGCCCGACTGCTCTCCGGCCAGCCCTCGAGCCGGCCTTCGCCTGACCCGACGAACGAGGAGGACCGCATGACGAGAAGGAGCATCCTGGGGACGTCGGCTCTCGCCCTCGTCCTCGCCCTGCCGGCGGCGGCGCTCGAGCCGGTGAACAAGACGGCGATCGGCGGCCTCGCCGTCGACGGTCACGACGTCGTCGCCTACTTCACCGACGGCCAGCCGGTCGCCGGCTCGAGCGCGCACGAGCTCGAGTGGAACGGCGCCACCTGGCGCTTCGCCAGCGCCGAGCACTTGGCCATGTTCGAGCGCGAGCCCGAGAAGTACGCGCCGGCCTACGGCGGCTACTGCGCCTGGGCCGTGGCGCACAACTACACCGCCGACACCGACGCCGGGGCGTGGGCGATCGTCGACGGCCACCTCTATCTCAACTACTCGAAGAAGGTGCAGGAGAAGTGGATCCAGGATCGGGCGGCCTACATCGAGCAGGCCGACGCCAACTGGCCGCGGCTCCTGGCCGCGGAGTGACTGCGATGACTGCCCTGCCTGGACCGCGCCATGGATTTCCATAGAGTTCAGCCCATGAAGCCCCCGGCGTATGCGCGGCCCGCCGTCCCGCCGGACGACGAGGGCGCCTTCCTCGCCGCCCTGCGCGCCGGCGAGGAGCGCGCCTACGAGCGGCTCGTCGTCGACTACGGCGGCCGCATGCTGGCGGTGGCGCGCCGCATCCTGCGCAGCGAGGACGACGCCCGCGACGCGTTGCAGGAGGCCTACCTGCTCGCCTTCCGCGCCCTGCCCCGATTCGAGGGTCACGCGCGCATCTCCACCTGGTTGCACCGCATCGTCGTCAACGCGGCACTGATGAAGATCCGCGGCCGCAAGGCGCGGCCAGAGGAGCCGATCGAGCCGCTGCTGCCGACGTTCCTCGACGACGGTCACTCCGCCGTCTGCTACAGCGACTGGGACGTGCCGGCGGACGAGATGCTCGAGCGCGCCGAGACGCGCGCCATGGTGCGCGCCGCCATCGACGAGCTGCCCGAGAGCTACCGCACCGTGCTCGTCCTGCGCGACATCGAGGAGCTCGATACCGCCGAGGCCGCCGAGCTGCTCGGCGTCACCGCGAACGCCGTCAAGATCCGTCTGCACCGCGCGCGGCAGGCGCTGCGCGAGCTGATCGACCGCCGCCTGAAAGCGAGTTCTGCATGAACGTCGTCGACACCATTCGCAGCCGCCTCGACGAGGGGGACGTGACCTGCGAAGCGCTGATCACCTGCCTCTTCGAGTACCTGTCGAGCGAGCTGACGCCCGAGCGCGAGCGCGCGATCGAGGAGCATCTCGCCGAATGCCCTTCGTGCGTCGCCTACCTGAAGTCTTACAAGCGCGCCATGGCGCTGGGCCGCGCCGCGCTCGGCGAGCCGGCGGAGCGCCCGGCCGAGCTCGCCCCCGAGCTCGTGCGCGCCATCCTCGAGTCGCGGCGATGAGCGGCCGCGCGCGCTTCGACGAGGCGGCCGGCGTCTTCCGCATCTACGCCAAGGTGCAGGGGCGGGACGGCAACTGGTACCTGAGCTGCGAGGAGGTGCACGCCTTCCTCGCCGAGTACCTCGCCGGCGAGCTCGCCGCTGCCCGGCGGGCCGAGTTCGAGCGTCACCTGGCGCGCTGCCGCTCCTGCGCGGCCTATCTCGAGAGCTACCGTACGACCATCGAGCTGGCGCGCGAATCGGCGCTCGGCTTCGAGATCGATCCGGCGGCCATTCCCCGCGACCTCGTCACCGCCATCCTCGCTGCGCGCGGCTGAACAGAGGCACGGCGGACCGTTGGCCCGGTGGCGTTCCCATCTCTCCTCGGCTCGGGACTTCGAAGATCCAACCGGCCGGAGAGATAGGAATCGTCCTCCGGTCCCTCGGACAGAGAGGCTCCTCCGCCAAGGCACAAACGAAGGGCTCGCAGGTCTTACGCCGGCATCGCCGTTGTGTGCGGGCGGCGCCCGTCAGCCGCCGCGCGCGAATTCGGGGTAGAGGACCATGCCGCCGTCGACGTAGAGCGTCGCGCCGTTGACGTAGTCGGCCTCGTCGGAGGCGAGCCAGGCGACGATGCGGGCGATGTCCTCGGGCTCGCCGACGCGGCCGTAGGGGATGAACTTCAAGAGCTCGCGCTCCTTTTCCGGCGTCTCCCAGGCGGCGCGGTTGATCGAGGTCTTGATCGCGCCGGGCGAGATCGAATTGCAGCGGATGCGGTACGGAGCGAGCTCCTGCGCCATCGTCTTCATCAGCATGGCGACGCCGCCCTTCGAGGCCGCGTAGTTGGCGTGCCCGGCCCAGGGGATCACGTCGTGCACCGACGAGATGCAGAGGATCTTGCCGGCGGCGGTGGAGCGGGACGGGTCGACGCCGCGGGCGATGAACTCGCGCGCCGCCTCGCGGGCGCAGAGGAACTGCCCCGTCAGATTGACGTCGATCACCTTCTGCCACTGGGCGAGCGACATTTCGTGGAAGGCGGCGTCCTTCTGCAGGCCGGCGTTGTTGACCAGGATGTCGATGCCGCCGAGAGCGTCGCGCGCGGCGGCGAAGAGCGCGACGACGTCCTCCTCGCGCGAGACGTCGGCGCGGACGGCGACGGCGCGGCTGCCGGCCGCCTCGACGGCGGCGACGACCTCGGCCGCGGCGTCGGGCCCCGAGACGTAGTTGACGACGATGGCGGCGCCGGCCGCGCCGAGCTCCCGGGCGATGGCGGCGCCGATGCCGGAGCTGGCCCCGGTGACGATGGCGCGCTGACCTGCGAGTCGCTGCTTCATCTTGGCTGTCTCCGTGCCGCGCGGCGCGCGCGGCGGTCGAGGGATGGATCCGAACGGCGGGCTGCGAGCTGCCGCTTGGATGCCGGCGCGCGGGCGGCGTTTCGCGGGCGACCGGCGAGAAACGGTGCGCGGCAGCCGACATCCAAACGCGCGATCCGCCGCGGCCTGTCGCCGCGCCGGTCCCGAGGAGCCTCCGATGCGCCACTCCCTCCGCCCGGGCCTGATCGGCCTCGCGCTCGCCGCCGCTGTGGCGGTGCCCGCGCTCGCCGACCACGGCGGCAAGCACCTGGTCAACGTCAACAAGGACGGCGTGCTGGTCGACGGCTACGACGTCGTCGCCTACTTCACCGACGGCAAGCCGATGATGGGTCGCGCCGAGCTCGCGAGCCGCCACGACGGCGCCACCTACTGGTTCGCTTCCGCCGACCACCAGGCGCTCTTCGACGCCGAGCCGGCCAAGTACGCGCCGCAGTTCGGTGGTTTCTGCGCCTACGCCGTTTCGCGCAAAGGGCTGCGACCGATCGATCCGGCGGTCTTCCACTTCGTCGACGGCCGGCTCTTCCTGCAGCACACGAAGAAGGCCTACGACCTCTTCGAGCGCGACGAGACGGGCAACACCAAGAAGGCCGACGCCAACTGGCCGAAGCTG
>Ga0214472_10002810_pt1 | contig 18538 bp, 26 predicted proteins | sample RVTome_6_FD_207662 | JGI IMG/M metagenome (GOLD analysis project Ga0214472, IMG submission 207662) | Soil microbial communities from uranium-contaminated site in the Upper Colorado River Basin, Wyoming, United States - RVT140D175 | ecosystem: Environmental > Terrestrial > Soil > Contaminated >...
CTACTGGCCAACCGTCTACTTCGTCAACGAGGTCTCGAACCGTCCGGAACTAATGCCGGTCACTCCGTTCATTGCAGGCGTCTACAGCAAGACGGCCTTCAACAAGAACGTCGGCAAGAGCCCTGGTGGTATCGAAGATGGTGCGCTCGACGCCAACGGCGTGGTTGGACCGGAGTTCGGGAAGCTCATCAACGACATTCGTGTCCGCGACGATCTCTACCAGAGCCGGATCAATCCACTCTACAACAGCGACGCCACCGGCTTCGTTGTCTGGGGCGTGCGTTCGCTGTCCACTGAGTTCCGTTGGAGGTACGTCAACGCACGTCTCCTCCACAACTTCCTCATGGACGCGATCAACCGACAGCTTCAATGGGCTGTCTTCGAAAACAACGGACCACAACTTTGGATTAAGATCGAGACCGCCCTCAAGGGCTTCATGGGCTCGCTCTATCGCCAAGGCTTCTTCGCCGGTGTCACCGAACCTCAGGCGTTCTTCGTGGTCTGTAACGCCACGAACAACAACCAGTCAACCATCGACAATGGGCGTGTCATCATTGACATTGGCTTCAGTCCCCAAAAGCCCGCGGAGTTCGTAATCTTCAGGCTCAGCCAACCAGCGTCCACAATTACTGTCTAGCGGGCAATGACTTACGTCGGTGTTGCACTGACTCGTTCAATTGAGACTGAGAGCTAATAGAAGTCTGTAATGCAAAAACGGTGGACAATTAAAGAGAAGTCTCTGTTAGAGGAGCATTATCCGTTGCTTGGGGCCAAATGGTGCGCTAAGCAATTAGGACGCTCGGACGCTGCGATAATGACCCGTGCGAACAAGCTTGGTATCAGTCTTCTCAAGAAGAATTCGTCCCACAAGAAACTCACCGACGCAGACGTTAATGAGGCAACGCGTCTCTACGTCGAAGAAGGACTCTCGGCTCGCCAGATTGGTGAGCAATTCGGTGTGAAGCCGGATTGCGTTTACAGCGTATTGAAACGTAAGGGTATTACTCGGGATACCACTGGCACTCGCAATCGTCGTTGGTCGGATGAAGAAGAGGCTGAAATCGTTGCACGTTACCCGACGGAGTCAACGACTGCGCTGGCGCTTGCCTTCAATACGTCGATGTCATCGATTCTTCTTGTACTTGAGCGCCACAACGTCACGAGGCTAAAAGGAAGCAGAGGGCATCGGTGCTACACCTACACAGATCGCAACGGACAAGTGATCCAGATGCGCTCTGGATGGGAAGTTCTTGTCGCCTTCCACTTGGACTCACAAGAACTTGATTGGGGCTACGAGGTCGAGTCTTACGTTCTATCGATCTGCACCAAGCACAACAACCCATGTGTCTATACCCCAGACTTTTGGATTTATACACATGACGGCCAGCTTCGAGAAGTTGTTGACGTTAAAGGTCGTCGGACGAAGGCACAGGACCGTCGTATTGAGGCGTTCCAGCATGATTACCCCGACATCCCATTCGCTATCTGGGAAGAACGACATCTCAAGACGCTAGGCTTCACATGGCGGGATCTTCGGTCTCCCCAACTAATTGTAGGAAATCGACTTCAAAGAAAGTCGTGAAGAAAAGGAGGCGGACATGGCACGTTCTGTCGAAACTGATCCGTTGATTTAGCGGCGCAGCGGCGAAAGCCGTTGAAGAAAACTACGTGAACTGCTGGGAAGCCCTACTACAGTCGGTTGCCCCACAGCGTGGTCTGGAAGGACGAGCGCGATGGGTCAAAAAGCAATCGAACGGGGTAATCAGCAGCCAAGCTGCCATGACCTTACGGTACCGGCAGAAGGTTCAACGACCATCCTTTCGAGGAGTAGGGCCTAAGCAGGCTCGAAGCGCGTAGCACCCTTAGGGGTGAAGATATGGTCTGGTCCTTAGTGAAAGCTAAGGAGAGCTAGCGGAAGCGGCTAGTTCGTAACAAGGACGATCACGATTTCAGGTTTCACCTAGTGGACCCGGCGGGTGGCAACCTGGATCCTGTGGCCGGCTTTATGTCGGTCCAGATGCCTGACCTTTCGGTCGAGGAGGCCCCCTACCGTGAGGGGACCTTCATCTACACCCAGAAGTATCCGGGTGTTCCGACCGTTGGCGACGTCGTCATGCAGAAGGGGATCTTCAAGCGAGACTCTGACTTCTTCAACTGGGTCCTCAAGGTCGTCAACGGTGGCCAAGAGTATCGAACCGAACTGGTGCTTCAGCAGTACCACATCACGGATGAGTTCGGGATCAACGGCACACCGACGCGCGTCACCCGCCTGCGGGAATGCTGGGGCAAGGTGGCCAAGCCGACCGGCGATGTTGATGCAACGTCATCGGCCATCAGCATCCAGAACCTCACGATCTCCGTGGAAGAGTTCGAAGTCGAAATCATCTCGACCTAGTCGCCCGAGGACCCTCGCATGAATCTCGGACGCTCTCCGCTCCTCATCGAGAGTATGCCTCAACGGCAAACTGTTGATCCAAGAGCAAAAACACAGATCTTGCCCAAGACGGGACCTCGTCTTGGGCAGTCTGACGCTAGGGAACCTGTAAAGACGCGCGGTGCCACGAGCACTTCTGCTCCTTTGAACCTAGGTGACTCTTCAAGCTCCGATGATGCGGCTAAGGGCAAGTCCGACTTTCACATCTCACTCTCACAACACACGATCAAACGTATGAATCGTCCTGGCAGCGAAGCCAAGACGAAGATCATGCGCGCTGGTCCGGGAACCACACAGGTTCTTAGCGATCCCTCAGAGAAAAGCTCCGTTCCTCACGACGCTCGATTCCCTACGCAACTCCATCACGACGTCCACAAGATGTCACCGAAAGACGCGCACAAGGAACTCGATAAGATCTGGAGCCGACGACACAAAGAGAACCCACGGGATAAGAACCCCGAGGTCGACTTCAACAAGCTGGGCGATGACAACCGCCCGTCATTAACCGGTCAGATGAAGAAGACCGGCAACAAGCACATGCTCCCTCACGTCATGCCTGGTATTCACCATGCAGACAAGAGTGTTCGGGAGCGTGCATGGAAGATGCAGGCGCAAGCGCACGCTAACTCGGTTGGCGATAGCTACTCAAGCCGCACCCCTGAGGGCAAACGAAAATCTGCCCGAGCGAAGGTTCGTGTTGTTCAGGGGGCGTCAGGACGTTACACCCAGACACAGTGGGCACACAAACCAAGCATACCGCTCCCAAAGGGTCATTCCATTGTGCATTCAGTGATCTCTGAGTGGCTAAAGCGGACCAAACTGCTCCTGCCTGAGGATTTTCGGGCGCCAAAGAGCCCCTACCAAGAGCCTCTTGCAACTGGGCTATCTACGACCCAAGTGTTGCCTCCAGATTCATTTGAATCAGAGCTTGCCTCCAAGAGCCCCAAGCGAAAGTCAACAAAGACGGTTCAACCCCCAAAACAGAAGTTCGAAGATCTTCTGACCCGAACGAGCTTGATCCAAGAGCTAGTCACTACAAGTGGTATTGGCGGTTTGGGCGGAGTCTTCGCCACAGGATTGAAGCCTGGTGACCCAATCGTCAGTAGCACTCCACGAGACCAACGAGATCTGCCAGCTTCTAAGCGTCCTGGTGGCGCAGTCACCACCCGGGATGTTGGCCATACGGCCAACACTGGAGCCTGGGTTCCCGATAAGAAGCGACGAGGAATCGTTCTTCCGGATCTGTCGAAGATTCCACCCGGACGCGACGGGATCACTCGTCAATTAGCGGCAATGCAGCCGTCAAATGCAGGCGTCGCTGGGATTCTTGCGCAGATTGCTCGTTCGCGGGGATAGTTCGTGACCCCAAAAACGTCAAGAACCTTGGAGGAAGCTTGTCGCTGCGGTGCCATTTGGGCAATCAGCGATAGTCGCTCTGGTTACAGCCTAGATCTCCCCGAAGATGACTTTGTAAAGCGCTACGAAGAGTTCCGACATGAGTGTCCACATCACTCCAAAGCCAGTCATGCGGCGTTCTGCCAGCGATGTGACAACTCTTTCCCCTCAGAGATCGGTGGCGCTAACTTCCTTCGAAAGAAGGGAATTATCGAGACCAATCCGTTTGAAGAGTTCCCCGAACCATTAAAACCTCGGGAAGGTCCGAAGGTTTCCCCAGCACTTTGGGAAAGTCTTGGTTCGTTCATCCCACGAGTTCCGCTTGTGCCTAGGAATCCTGGGGCTAAAATCAAGGAACTATCAGAAGTTACCGTCTTGGAGACAGACCTCATGGCCGACACAGAAGCAACCCGCGCACTCTTCCGCGAGATCATGGGCATGACGAGCGGCGGCACCGCCGGTGGTCGTGGCGCCATGGAGATTCCCGATGACATCATGGACGTCATGGCCGGCGATGCCGCTCAAGAGTCCATTGCTCGGAACAATCTCATCATGGAGATGGATCGACAAGACAATAGCCGCCACAGTGGTCGCTACGTCTCTCTCGATCTCATGGAAATGGAGGCGGACAACGTCGACGCCTTCTTGAGTTCCGCGCGCAAGAAGATCATCAAGCGCTCCAAGCCGACTCGCAAGGCTTGCTGTGCAAAGATCGGCGGCGTACTCGATCAGATCATGGGCGCCGGTGGTGGCGACGTCGATGGTGTGGAACTTCAGGGCGTCCGAGATCGCGGCAAGGACGACCCGACTGGTGACGTCGATCAGGTCGCCGAAGCCTACGATGGCGAGAACCCGCTCAACAAGGTGGGACCCAACCTGCGCACCAAGAAGGGCTGGGATGCACGCGAGGCTGCTGCAAAGACGAGCAAGGGGCATCAGGCACAGGCCCGATTCGCACGACTCAAGGCAAAGCGCGGCCTCAATGGCGTCGATAGCGACATCGGCATCCCAAAGGAGTCGAGCGACGTCGATCTCTTCGACTTCATCGCTGAAGAGTTCTTCTACTTCGAACACGACCAGAACTGCGCCTTCGCTGATCCACGAGGCAACTCAACCGGCGTCATGGGCGAGTCAAGTGCCCGAAAGCGCCACGGACTTCTCCGTGATCGCTACAACCTTCGCGAAGGTCACATGCTTGCCCCCCTCGACAAGATCAAGGCTGATCTCGACCGACTGTCGGAGCAGGGCGAACTGACCGGCTCTGACCTACGCCTCTTCGAGCACCTGAACCTCTTCGCTTCATCGCTCGATCAGAACTCTTCTTCCTCCAACTACCAGGAAGGCACCAACATGGAACCGTCTCAGACCGCTCTCGCCCTCTCCGCATTCATGGAGGCAAAGGGTTCTCCCGACGCCGGTATGCTTCGCCGTGGCGACGAAGCCGGTGACATGTCACGCAAAGTTCGTGACGACAACAAGGAATACCCCACAGCCTTGACGGCAGTCAAGAGCGGCAGCGGCAAGACCGCCGGTGCTCTGAAGCCCGCCAAGGGCGCAGGTGGTGGCCACACTCCTCGCTACGAGAAGGGCGCCGATCCCATTGGTGAGGACACTGGCATCTCGGCTACTGCGTTCGCCCTCTCCAACTTCATGGAGGCCACGGGTCAGTATGCAAGCGCCAAGGAGAAGCTCGCTCTCCGCACGAAGGACGCGGGCGACCTGGAACTCAGCAACCGCGAGAAGCAGGGCTACGGTCTTCCTCTTCAGAAGGCTGACAGCCAGCGTGGCGGCCTCGACGTCTACGACGACGGCGGCAGCAAGGCGCGCTTCGAGAAGGGTGCGAACCCCATTGGGGGCGCGGTTCCGAGCCAACAGAGCGCTCGCCGCATGAAGAAGTAGTCTCCTTCCAGAACCCTTTTGGGAGGTTTCTATCATGAGCCTTGCACACCTTGTCTTGCCGTCAGCTTTGATTCAAGACGTTTCCTCAGGGGGACGTCTTGATCTCGCACGTACTGATCTTCTGGGCGAGGCAAGGGGTCGCTCACTGCCTATGGCCGGTCAACCTGCTGCGCCCAAGAAGCCTGCTGCCGGGGCTATTCCCACACCTGCGGGGAAAGCGCCTACCGCTGCCGGCGGAGCACCTTCTCCTACTCCTACTGCAACTGGTGCAGCACCATCTCCGGCAACAACGCCTAACCCTGGCCCTACAAACGCGGCTGCTCCTACGGATCCTGACGCCTCTCCTGCTTCCGACCAGAAGCAGAAGCCTGACGTCAAGGCTGAACCTACGTCTGCTCCTCGCGGACTGTCTTTTCCGCAAAAGCTAGGCTTCGGCGCGGGAATGGCAGCCGAAGGCACCAAGAAAGTGAGCAAGACAGCCATAGACACGGCTAAGCAGGCAGGCCAAGACGTTGCGGCTGGTTGGAAGGGGGCCACGGACCCGACTGGTGAGAAGGCCAAGGAGAAAGCCGAGAAGGCCAAGGCTAAAGCAGACGAGAAGGCCAAGAATGAAGAGGCTAAAAGGGCTTCCGCAGACGCCGCTCAAGTTGCAGCAGACAAGAAGAAGGCTGCCGACGATGCCAAGGGTCCTTCGTTCGGTAAGAAGGTCATGGGCGCGCTCGGGGGCGTCGCTCGCGGTGTCGTAGGCGCCAAGGCCAAGGATTTCGGGCAGCCTAAGGACGAGAAGCCTGCGGATGCTGGCGCCGACAAGAAGGCTCCAGCTAAGAACGCCGATCCAGAAGATCCAAACTCTCACCATGAAGTTGAAGTTCAAGGTGGCGGAAAGCAACGAATCACCAAGACTCTCAACGGTCCTCCAAGCGGACAGTTGAAGCCGCATGGGACGCATAACGGCGTCTTTGTTGACGACAGTGGCCGTCACTTCGCCCCTGCTGGTCACCCGATTCACCAAGTCGGTGCGTGGGGTATGGCAGGTGGTATGGCTGCTGGTGGTGGAGCCCCTGCTCCACAGCCTGCGGCTGATGGAAGTGCCCCGGGATGGGGTCAGCGAGCTATGGCTGGAGGCGGCGGTGACTCTGCCTCTGCTCCCGCCCCTGCTGCCGGAAGCCCCTCTCTTTGGGATCGGCTCAAGAACGCTCCTGGCGCCGCAGGCCGAGGTGCGTTCGCCGCTCTCGACAACATGCAAGCTGGTCATCAGGCCGCACAGGCTGCTGCCGCACCTACTGCTGCTGCTGCCGCACCTGCGGTTCCTGCACAGCCGGCGTCTGCTGCCCCAGAAGCCTCACCAGTTCAGCCTAAGGCTCCTGCCGCTGCGGCGCCTGCTGCGGCGCCTGCGTCTGCGTCTGCTATCGATTCGCCGGTTAAGCCTGCTGCCGCACCGGCTGCTGAGAAGCCTGCTGCTGCTGAGGCCCCCAAGGCTGAGCCAGGGGTAGCGGCTGCGCCTAAGGCAAAGGCGACTCCTGAAGAGAAGCCTGCCGAAGCTCCTGCTGCTGCTGAGGCCCCCAAGGCGGCTCCCGCCAAGACCGAAACCGCGAAGGCGGCTGAGGCCCCTAAGACGGTCAAGAAGGTACCTGAGGCTAAGGCGCCTGATGCCGACGCAGAGAAGGTAGAGCCGCAAGCCTCAAAGGCTCAGCCGGGCACGGCTGAGGGTGGTGGAGAGCCTGACGCAGGTAAGCCTGCGAAGCCAGCGTCCCCAGCAGCGGCTAAGGCCGCCGAAACACCAGGCGCTCCTGCGGAGCCAAAAGCTTCTAAGCTAAAGAAGCCTGCTAAAGCAGATACCGTTGCGGATGATGACAAGAAGGATGACGACGACAACAAGGGCGCCGTCGCGGCGGCTGCTACTACCTTGGCCTCTAGGGTTGATGTCGAGAACGTTGCTGGTAAGAAGACAGCAAGATCGTCGAAGGGCGAAGCCAAGCCTAAAGAACACCATATCGGTAAAACTCGTCAAGATCGGCACGCTGCTCTATCAGCTAGTGAAAAGCCGGATCATAAAGAAGCTCATGCAAAGCTTGATGCGCTCGATCAAGAATGGAAGAAAAAGGACAAGTCAGCGCGGGGGGAGCAACACCGAAATCCAACCACGAACATCAAGCGTGACGCGCAACGCGACGCCGATAAAGCAACAGGGGATAATAAGGATCCTTCTGCGTGGCGCGATGCTTACACCTCCGCCATTCATAAGCGCGTAGACGCTCACCGCGCGAAGAGCGCTGCGTCTTCTGAAGAGAAGAAGCCTGCCGAGAGGCCAGAGACCAAGCAAGCCATGATCGCGGCAAAGGTCGGAGCAAAGCCCGCCTCGAAGGATGAGAAACCAGAGAGCGAGGGCGACGCTGAATCAAAGAAGATCGTAGCTGCGGGGACACCAAAGATCGGTGCGAGCCCGGCAACGAGCGCCGATCAACCAGAGCCAGAAGACGAAGAGGGTGAGGGCAAGCAGAGGGAAGTCAAGCTTTCTTCTTACGATCCGTCGCTCACGAACCTACTCAACGAGTGGGTCTAAGAAACACAGGAGAAGAAACAATGAGCTTCAAGACCATCGCGGATCGCCTCGACGCGGCCCTTTACGAGGCAGACGCACACGTCGCCCAGCGCCAGGCTGAGATCGTCGAAGATGATGCCAATCGTATGGCCCACTACATCGTGCGCCACATGCTGGAGTCGGCTCCTGTTGGGACCGATCCCTACGCCATGGGGCAGGCTTTGGCTCAGGGTGCGACCCTTGGTGAAGACGAGAGTGGCGGCGAACTCGTCACCCCAGTCATCTCCTTCCTAGAGGGTGTCCTCGACGGCGCAAAGGCTATCTTGGACGAACGCTTTGGGGCTGACATGGTCGGGACCTACGACCCCGTCACCCATTGTGTGCAATACTATACTGCGCACGGTCGTTGGCCAGAGAGCGCCTCTCCAGGCTGCATCGCTAAGGCTAAGGCCGCTATCTCGGCTGGTCTACGCGGCAGCCAGGGCGCGAAGAACGCCGCGCTCGGCACCTACCTCTAGGTTCCCACCGGAGTAGCATTGTGGCTAGATCCTATCTTCTTGATCCTCTGATGACTCATAACTTTGCACTCATCGAGGTTCCTGCCGCCACTCTGCTACCCCTGGCCTTTCCTCTCAAGACGGCTCAATCTGCTATCGCAAATGGGAACTTCGTGGGCTTCGAGTCCATGACGGTTCCTGAGATGTCGATGGAGATGAAGATCATCAAGGAGGGAAACAACCCCTACGTCCACCAGGTTCCCATGGGCTATCAGAGCGGTGGAAACGTCACCCTGACGATGGCGGTCTTCCCGCTCAACATCGACATGTACACCTGGTGGCAGCAGGTGGTCACCGGATCCTTCGCTCCACGGCGACACATGATTCTGACGCACACCAGGCCCGACAAGGGCCTGCCGGCGCGCATGCTGATCTGCTCGAACTGCATTCCGATCTCGTGGAAAGCCGCTTCTGACTTCAGCGCCGCAACCGGTGAAGTCTCGAAGGAATCGATCACCTTCTACGCAGAGAAGATCACGCCAGTTCCGATCCCGATCTCGGATGTAGTCCCCCGCTCCGCCGCTACCGGCTCCATTTTCTAGCCCGCGGGAAGGATTAGAGCTTGACCGAAAAGGCGTATTCATAAACGCCACGGTCGTCTCGGGTCCAGAATCGGACCTGGACTTCACTGGAATGGGCGTCGTCAGAGACCTTCAGACGGATCACACGTTGGACCGCCCAACCTACGAACGCCATCACTTCCTTCTTGGATTGTGGGTCCAGCTTTTCAAGCTCGATCAAGCGAGCCATACCTACTTGAAGAAACCCGAGGTTCGGGGCTGAAGCGGGCCAACCACGTCCTACGTTGGCGATCTCGACCTTTCCAAGCCGTTGATCGATGAGGATCTTCTTGGGTTCTCCTGATGGCCCTACACGGTCCAAGAAGCACTCCTGCCGAGAATCTGGGGCGAAGCCGGGCAGAGGACCCAGGAAGTCCTCGTAGCGCTCCTCAGGCATGCTCATCGTCCTTGTAGAGGTCCAGAGCCGCGTGGGGGCGCCCCAATCTCCACCAGAGTGTCATGGATCACGGTCGCGACGATATCCTGGATCCCGGGACAAGACGTTTCTCGGGACCCAGCTACATTGAGCGTCTGGATCTGGTAGCCATCGGCCCAATCTGCAAGCGTCTCGACCGCTTCTGGAACAGAGGCAAGGGCGAGATCGATATGGAGTGACGGCTTGCACTCCTGCTCGGCAATACTCAGCGTCAGCTTGGAGCCACCTGTAGGTGCTCCAGACGTGAAGATGATCGTTCCGTCCGATCCTTTGATGTTCAGCTTGGTTCGAGGTGGATAGGTCCACTCCGCTGTCTCTTGGAGCGGATACTTGCTTGGGATCGGGCCATCTTCGGATCTCCGTCCAGAAGGGCACCAGCCTCCAATCCGATCTGTGCCCTCTCCCCAGAACCGAAGCGCGCCGTCTAGACCGCCTTGATCGGCACCAATCTGACCACCGGAGATGACTCGCTCAATCACACCTCGACCGCTACTGGCTTGGGAGGAAAGAGGCGCTCAGACACCGGGCCAGCCATGCTTGTCTTGAAGCGCGCAGAAGTCGTCCGCCCTGATGTGGCCGTCCGGAACAAGCATGGGGCTCCGCTTGTATCGCTCTCCATCCTTCCGTCTAAAGGCCAACTTGAGGGACTCAAAGACAACATCGTCGTTGGTGCCGGTATAGCGAACACAACGCTCGTGCTCGTAGCCCTGATTCCAGATCCGGTCCGGCATAATGACCAAGGCTCGTGGGCGAGCCTCTAGCCAGGCTGCGACGTAGGGCGGCCAATCATCCATGAGCACTCGTCCGTAGACCATGCTCTTGTCACTACTGATCGTAACGAGATCATCAGGCATGTTCTCGTGACACCACTGGACCTTCTCGGTCCAGGCGTTGGGGCTAGTCTTCGGGCCCTTGGTGAGGACGTGAATCTCGAAGCCGATCCGTCGCATCATGTCGACGACCCGAAAACCGTCGTCGAGACGCCCTAGGTTTCGCCACCAACCCGAGCGATTGCGGACTAGATCCACACGCGCCTTGAAGTAGTCGGGCCAGTTCACCTTGCCACGAATAATCACCGGGCCGGTCTCTTCTGGGGCCCGAAGCGGCGTCAGATCGCGCTCCATGGCAGCGTCGTAATCAGCGACGGTTCCGTCTAAGTCGACCAGGGCAATCTTCGAATCGCTCACGCATTCACCTCACCTGTTGTGCTACGGATGTATACCACTATCCCATGATGGGCGGTTGGAACTTTCTGATCCGTGCGCGAAGCATCCTACGCGTCTCTTCCGCTCCCTCCTTCGCCAGCGTCATGCCAACCTCGGCGATGTGAATTACTGAAAACCCAGTTCGATTGCTGGCGACGCAAAGAAGTCGATCACTCAATCCAGCCCTTTCCCAGACTGGCTTGAGCGATTCCTTGACACTGCGAAGATATTTCTCAGCCTGATCGGCCGAACATTTTGCTACGTCAACGTAGATCACGAGGACGTCGTTGGGGCCGACGTTGAGATCGTCGATCTTCCATCCAATCTGGACGTCCTGGGGGATCTTGGTCGCCTCATGCCGACGCTGCATTTCAATCTCAATGACCTGCTCTTCGGTGAAATCGAAGACATTGGTCATGAGCCAGCGCTTTGAGACGAATGGCCGAAGGCGAACAGCAAGATCTGCTCGCTCGCCCATGCTCCCAACTTTGATTAGAGCAGCATGATCCGACGTTGTATCGCTCGACATGCGGTTCCCTCACCTTCCCCGAATTTACGGGGAGCTACCTTGATAACTCAGAAGATAACAGATGAGGCGCTCTTCCTGCCAGGTCCGCTCATCTCTAGTTCCCCCAGCAGCGTGGTAGGCGTCGGACGCGATCTCTGCGGCGTGATAGCGAACCTTGATCTCAGAGCCCTCGATGTCAACGAGCGCGGTCATGGTCGCAAGCGCTACAGGAACACCGAGTTTTCGAGAGTGCGAAGTAGAAACCGAGGCCGACTGATAAATGAGCGGGTCGATCTTTCCTGTCTCAAGGTATTGCCGCACCATCGGAAGGATCCTCTCAGAGAGGTAAGGATTCCGCTCTGGTTGACCTGGCAGTCGATACCGTCCCTGGAAAGCGTGTGGGTTCATGGGCGAGAGGGCCTCACACTGATGCTCGGCGCAGTCCGCAGCCCATGCGACCAGAAGCCTATGCGGCACGTCCTCGACGTCCTGGACAAACCGGATCAGCCCCTTCTGGAGAAAGGTTCGTTCTGTCCCTTTGCAGGCTAGACAGGATCGTGGTGTCTCGCGAAGTGGGGTGCGACGAGATTCTCGGTTTCTACGGGTGCGCTCCTCACGTCTCGCACGACAGTTACTACACGCGGTGACGATCTGATAGGACGACTCAATGCTTTGGGCAAGCGGTGAGCCTAAGTGCGCTGCGTAGATGGTGTGGTTTCTTGGAAGAGACCCGGTTCGAATCCGCATGACGACTTCATGCGCCATCGCTTCAGGATCGCCTTGGAGCGCCCTACGGCCCATCCTCCTCATTTGCAGATCTGCCACTGCTCGCCTCTAACTCCTTACTACAGAATCCTTCATCATAGCAGATCTCACAAACGCTCTCTCCGCAATGACGGCATGTGATCTGCGAAAAGCGTGGATCGACGCGACGCTGAATCGTCTTCTCACAAGCATGGCAATCGTAGGACGCCATGGGGTAACGAAAGGTCGAATCGATAATCCTTCGGATCGGACCCACTAGTCCTTCCATGACGTCGTAGACCGGCACAGCCCGAGTCGAGTCATTGTTGTCGTAGTAGCCCGGATTCTCAGTGATCTGCTCGGCGGTGTAGCGCCCGGCCGTGTCGATGTCGGCCGTGTAGCCCGAGTTGTCGAGGCCCCACCAGATCAAGCGGTCGGAAGAGTCCGACCACTTGAGACTGAGGATCAGATACGGCCCTTGATAGGTCTTTGGTGGATCGCTGTAACCGTAAGGCTCGCTCATATCTGCTAAACAGCCGTTTCTGCTTCTGCTGGCCCCGGCTCTCCTGAGAACGCTACGAGCACGAGCTTGCGTGCGTGACACCAGGGCCCATTGCATCCTCCTGAGTCTTGCTTGCAGGTCACGTCTCTGAGGGCCTCAAGCGCCTTCTTCTGTTCGTCAGTCATGGTTTGATGTATCCATTCTTGCAGGATTTGCAGGATTCGTCACGGGCGAGCCAACCGGTACCGATGCACTCTCGACATACCGTAAGCCCGGATAGATAGCGAACTTCGCTTCTGGGGTCCGGACGGCCGACACCAACGCTCTCGAACCCACCAAGGGTACCAATAATCGCAAGAGCCTTCTGATGCTGTCCAAGCACAGCATGAATCGCCTTGAGCGCGTAGTCAGAAGGCGCCGTCGAGAGGTCGACACCTGGTGGGTTCTGCTGCGTAGGCTGCTTGTCAGCAGTCAAATGTTCGGTGATGGTGTTCGCCATGCGCTCTAGCGCAGCCATGGTCTTGAGGCTCTGCTGTTGCAGAGCGTCTTCTGTTGTAGGCTCCTCCACTAGACTTCCTTTCTTGCAAACCGTAGCCCCTTGGGGCTCAGCATGACGACGTCGATTCCTCTGACGCTTCTATCTGTGAGAACCAAACCATCGATCTGGAGCCTGGTCAAGTAGGCGTCTGCTGTTTCTGTGCTGGCGTTGTTAAGGAAGGCAACATGATCTTTGACCAACCGACGCCATGTAATCTGACCGGCAGTTGCGATCCCCGCGAGGATCTCCTCACAGACGAGGCCGTTGACATCGATCTTCTTGAAGCCGCTCTCGACAACAGATTTGATCTCTTCGTCAACCCCGGCAATGATCTCACAGAGAGTCTTGGGGTAGCCATCATCCAGGATGTGATCTGTGCAATAAGGCTTTCGCTCTCGCGTAGCCTCACCGCACGTCTTGCAATAGTGAGAAGGCGCCCGATCCGAAACGTAGCGATCTTGCACAGAGGATCTACTCATATCACCGACCTCCCTACATACGTCTTCTACCTTCTGGTGGTGACACCCGTCGATATTTTATTGAGATCGTAAGCTCAGTCTTCGTCGTCTGACTCGTTGCAACACGGGCATAACCCTAGCGTTGAGCACTTTTCGCAAATAGAGACAATGTTGTCCGCCTCCGGGTGCATACGAAGCACCTTGATCGCGAAATCCTCAGGAGAGATCAGTTCCTCATTACACGGAAGCGGCTCATCACAGACGTGGCAGATCTGATTCTCAAACTGATGCGTCAACAGCACGAGCGCCTTTTGCGTCTCCTCGCTGTGGAAGGCATCGTGTTCGAACTGAAAGACAGCGGTCTGACCGGACACGTTCGTCCCGACCTTGACATCAGTGTAATCCTTGGCACATCGGCCACATACCTTGAACTTTGTTCGCGCAATGAGCTTCTGTGTCCCTTCAAAGACGATGAGCATCTTCCCATCAGGGGTCGCATCTTGGCAAAAGGAGCAGAAACGAGGATCAAGCTTGTCGTCCTCGTCCTCAATCATCCGACAAGGCAACCAACATGGCACGCGTGAGGGCTACCTCAAGCGAATCGACAACTGGAATCGGATCTAGCTCTTCATAGTCGTAACCAAGAAGACGATGGAACCGATCTGTCTGATTCGCAAGACTGCGCAGATACCGCAGCTTCGGGGCGCCTTCCGGAGACCCAAGGACCACCTTGTCAGGGCGTAACGCCACCATGAAACCGAACTCGACATTGGTTGTAAAGGCGGGCATGTCCTTGAGTTCACGCGGCACCCAAAATAGAGTGCAGTTCGCCATCCCAAGTGCCCTCCATTCCCACTCAACTTGACTGTCGTAGTCGCCTAGCCAACCCCAAACCGCTGTTTCAGGGACGAAGACACTTCCTTTGAAGACACTTCCTTTCAGGAGCCTCAGCGCCTCCTTACGCCAGGTCGGAATATCCTCTGATCGAGGCGTAGGTCCTGCCAAAAAGATGCTGTTCTCTAGGAAGGTCTCCTGGTCATCAAGAACCGGAAGATCGTCGCCAACGTAGTAGACCTTCAAAGTGATCCCTTTCCGAGTGGAAGAGAATCATCGCCCCAAGCCTCGTCCTGGTCAAGTGCCTGAGCCGCCCTGCCGCACCAATTAGCGAGTCTGAGTAGTGCGTCCTGTGGGCTGTTCCCCTCACAGCCGTCAAAGACTACCGAGGCAGTCCATGGTCCTTGACCGTTGAAACGTTCGATCTTAGCGGTGAACTCAAGGCATGTTCCGTCTGCGCCAGCCGTAGATTGCCTGCCAATGAAGGTTGCGACCTCCATGCGCTCAGCGATTTCAAACGAATCCAGACGCAACGACGTGGTCATACGTTATCTGCCGAGACCTCGACAACGTCCTTGCCGGTAGGTCGTGAGATCCAGACGTGAAGCACGAGTCGTCCATCAAGACATATGACCGAATCCCTGAAGTCCCAATCCTTGCTGGACAGGGTAGTCAACTCGATCTCGTGCCCGGTGCCGGCTGTGACCGCGTAGCGAAGCTCTTGAAGCGCTTCATTCGGATCAACGAGCGCCCAAATGAAGAGGCGCGGGCCGAGAAATGAATCGTTGCCCTGCTCTCCTACCTTGAGGATCTTAGCCCCCGCCGGAAGGCGAATCGGAACGATCTCACTTGGGGCGCTAGTAATCGGAAGGTCGTACTTGAAGACTTTGCGGATCTGAGTAGTCACAGCAAGTTCACTCCAGGGGTCGAAGCTGCCCCGATTTCGGCTCCTTGTCGAGAACAAACCTGAAGAGCGGCTTGTCTTCTTCGCCGCTTTCATCTACCCCATGCACGAACTCGTCAAGCGGGATTAGCCGACGAATCTTCCTGGGGCCGCGCATGACGAGCTTAGGATTAGGACGTTCGAGCAGGACAAACCGTTGTCGTGTCTGGGTTTCCCACGTCAGGCAAGTATCGACCACGGTCCAAATCTGATCGTCTTTGTCTTTGTATTGATCTCCCTGCCTGGGGACACACGGTTCATTTTCGAAGAATGATTCCGCCAGCAAGGGCTCCAGTTCGAGGGCCTCGATTTCGTCTTCCGTTAGCTCGCGCTCAACGATCTTAGCGGTGACGTCCCGAGCCTCGATTCCACATTCTGGGTCATCGCAGAAGACGATGCCTGAGACCTCGATCTCGACCTCAATGGGTGGTCCGTTGGGCCTGTTGTAGACAAGCTCGAAGCAGTTCGATGTTGTGTAGGGGCCGATGTCGCTCACTTCATACCCAGAAGATTCTTCATTGCGTCGAAGGTTCCTGGATTGATAGAGCCGCTTTCTGCGTCATTGAGCCAAAGCCTCCATACAGAGGCAACCTTTCTGGTCAGACTCTCTGTGGCGTCAAGACGGTCCGACATCTCCCGCATCTTCCAGACGTCGGGAGGCGGGAGTTGATTGGTGTCGCTTCCGACGGTGAAATCACTAGACGCAACAGCGCTCTCGACGGCTATCCCGCGGGCTCGGGACATGGCGGTATAAACCTGATGTCCGCAATCGAAGTGGAACACCATGACGCGCACTTCACCGTCAACGGCGAACGAGTCGTCGTTACCAACCTCCTCCTCGCATAGATCACAGTAGATGTTGGTGACCATTAGTAGAGGCCCAGATGTTTGGTGAGCTTATCGATGTGTCGACTGGAGTCAGGGCCGATCCCGAGCGCCGTAGCCGTGTCAGGGGCTACCTGAGTCAGCCCACGATCACATACAAGATAGTGACCAATGTTCTGCTTCTCGCATGCAGCAGCAAGCGCACGAAGTTCCTCTTCAGAGTCGACGCAGAGACAGATCTTGCGACGCCCGTCCTCTGCCCAGGGTACGATTCTATCGTCGGCGAACTCGCCCCACCGCTCTAAGGAATCGAAGTAGGCACCCATGCTGGCGTGCGCGCCCTGGGCCACAGCCTTGCCTCCGCCCATGTCGAGGTCAGAGCGAATCACGATCACTTGTTTCATTTCGCTCACAACGTCTTCCTCTTGGTGCTCCAGTAGTCTCTATAGAGGTCAACGCAGAAGTCCGACATCTCTACCTTAGGCGGACTGTGCGGCACCGCAAACTCTCCCTTCTCGTAGATTGCCTCAATCTCGATATCGAGGTTCTCCACGTATTCGAGCAGTTCGTCGAAACTCCACTTACCGTTGCGAATCGCAAGAAGCTCTTCGGCATCTGGCCTACGAACAATCACCTTGCCCGTCGTAAGGATCTCTTTGCCCATTCGCAAAATCCTGACGAGGTGCATCGCGTGTTTCGAATCGTAAAGGTAAGCGCGCTCCAACTTGGCACGCGCCGGGTTTCGCTCTTTGATCCAGCGCTGATAGTTCTCCCAGTGACGCACGGCAGCCTTGTAGCGCTTCTCCTTCTCGATCACCATCGCCGCTTCAGGACTGATCTGAGTGACGTCCACACCCTTGACCGCCTGAACGAGGCCGGAACCAACCTCCTTGAGACCAAACTCCTCACGAGTAGGCTGAGCCTTAGGTGGATTGCGAATCCATTCGCGGTGCGATTTCATGCGCTTGAGTTGATTGTGGGCGTACCCGGAGAAGGTGAACTTGCACTTGGCTGAAATGAACTCGTCACGCCGCTCACGGAGCCGCTCCCAGGTCGGAGTGATGACCTGAATGCAGTCGTCAGGTGCATAGAGAAGCTCAATGATATTGGGATTGTTCTGGCTCACGAGGTCCATGAACTTCTTGAGCGAGTGAACCTCGGTGTCCTCGTTCTCGAACTTGATCGTCGAGAAATTGCGCGAGAAGCCCATCTCCACTTCCATGGGTGGAATACAGACCCCTCGCTTGTCGATATCGGAGTCCTTCGTGTTGGTCCCATACATGTTGGACCCGGCCACAGTCATGAAGATCAGATCCTCAGTGACGAACTTCGGTAGCTTCTGGGTCATGTCTAGCGCTCCTTGAAGAAGGCATCGATTTGGTTCAGGGCGTCTTGAGGGGTGACCCGCGAACAGTGCTGGACTGTCGCTATTTCAGCGAAGACCGGGGTCATCTCTCCGTGCCAACCACCAATGATGTTGAAACCAAAGTGCTCCTCTGCCTCTTCCCACGTCAGACCATCGTTCATGAGGCTCTTGATGATCTTGCCCCGGTCGTAAAGCGCCACGGGCTCCATACCAAATCGATGGGCAACACCAATCAGGGCATCATCATGTCCGTCGCAGAACAGGAGATCCGGGTAGTTCTCGGCTAGTTGTTCTCGGGTGGCGGTCATATAGCCTCGCAGGTGCCATTCATGACTGTTCCGGAATCTCTTGAAGGAACCCATCAGTGTCGTCCTTCATGATTCTCACCTCCTCAAGGTGTCGCTTGAACTGATCCGCACGAGATGCAGGAGCAAGACGGGCAACCGCACAAGCCCTTTGAATGAAATCGTGAACAAGTGGCCCGTCGGCCTGAAACCACTCTCCAAAACCACTTTCGAAGTGAATCTCGAAGAAGTTAAAGGCAAACCGTTCGGCGGTTCGACAACAGGAAGCGTAGTCCGTTTCAATCACGGTATAGCCCTGATGAGGATCACCTGTGTTGTAGCTGTAGAGCCTACGTCGCATGGTCCCTTCAGCGTCCGGCTTCGTCCCCTCCGCTCGTCCAATCTTGACCCATCCGGGCCATGCCTTGTTTTCAACGGCATAGACGATCCCAGGGTAGTCAGACACCTGCGGGGCCATCGCTGGATGGAGCCTCAATCTCAATCTTGT
>Ga0214472_10002811_pt1 | contig 18537 bp, 16 predicted proteins | sample RVTome_6_FD_207662 | JGI IMG/M metagenome (GOLD analysis project Ga0214472, IMG submission 207662) | Soil microbial communities from uranium-contaminated site in the Upper Colorado River Basin, Wyoming, United States - RVT140D175 | ecosystem: Environmental > Terrestrial > Soil > Contaminated >...
CGGTGAAGATCGACGCGCGCACGATCAACGACGTCACCGTGTCGCCCGACGGGCGCTACGCCGTGCTCTCGCGCGAAGGCGCGTCGAACCGGGTGAACGGCGTCGTGTTCCTGGATCTCAAGAACCCGGCCCAGCCGACCATCGCGTCCACGTTCGACGTCGAGCTCACGGGCGGCGTCCACAACGTGTTCGCGACGAACGATCACCTCTTCGCCGTGTCGGGCGGATCGAAGTACGTGATCATCAACTCGGAAGACATCTACAAGCCGTCGTACGTGACCGAGTACCGGCACCCGAACGCGCGCCTGCACGATCTCTGGGTGCGCGACGGCGTCGCGTACTCGGCGCAGGGCGGCGTCGGCACGGTCATCGTCGACGTCGGCAACGGCCGGTGGGGCGGCTCCATCAACAATCCGAAGCTCGTCAACACCGTGCCCATCGACAGCGGCCACGAGATCTACCCGTACTACCAGCGGTCAACCGGCCGGCTCTACCTCTTCATCGGCGACGAGGAGATGAACCGGCGCGGCCGCGCGTGGGAAGGCAGCGGGTACAGCCTGTCGTCACAGGACGGCACCGGCCCGCCGCGCAGCGGCATCGCGCAGACGTCGGGCGGGTACACGCACATCGTCGACTTCACCGATCCGATGAACCCGCGCAAGGTGGGCCGGTATCACCTCGAAGACTACGGCTCGCACGACATCATCGTCGAGGACGACATCCTCTATCAGGCGTACTACGACGGCGGCGTGCGCATCGTGGACGTGTCGGGCATGCTGCTCGGCAATCTCTACGACCAGGGCCGCGAGATCGCGGTGTTCAAGCCGTACGACCCCGAGGGCTACACGGCCAACGCGCCGTTTGTAATGAACGCGATGCCGTGGAAGGGCTACGTGCTGTTCACCGATTTCAACAGCGGGCTGTGGATCGGGAAACTTGAGCCGCCAGCCGGGCGGTGACGACCCATGCCTGAAGCCCGGGACCATCTGCCCGGCGCGGACCTCGTCGAGGCGGGCCTCACCGATCTCTGCGCCGGCATTCCGCCGCTGAAGGAGTCGTTGCACTTGAACGTCGATGCTCCAGTTCCGGCAGATTGCCGTCCTTGTGCTCGGGATCGGTCGCCTCGGCGCGCTCCTCGACGATGAGTTCGAGCGCGCGCCGGCGGTCTTCGTTGAGCAGGTCGTACACGGCACCGGCCGCGCCGGCACCGGGCCCGCGGCGGCGCGGACGCCCGCCGCTCCCGCGGCGGCCGCCCTTCGCGCGAACGAAGACAATGGCCACGAAGACGAGCACGCTAGTCGCAACCAGAATGGACATGTCAGAGGTATTCTGTCACTCGGTTCATTCGTTCAGGAGGTTTTCGATGACGACTTCTGCGTTTCGCGCGTTGAAGCTTGTCGCGTTCCCGGCTGCCCTGCTCGTCGCTGGCGGCCTCGGGCTTCCCAGCTCGTTGTCGGCCCAGGCGCCGTCGCCGCGCCCCATGACGTTCCTCGACATGCAGCAGATGCGAAGCGCCGGCTCGCCGACGCCGAGCCCGGACGGGCGCTGGATGCTGTATACGATCTCGACGCCTGACTGGCAGGAGGCCGAGCGGCAGACCGACATCTACCTGGTGTCGATGGCCGACGGCCTGCCGTCGACCCGGCCGCTGACGTTCACGACGAAGAAGAACGAGACGTCGCCGGCCTGGGCCGCCGACGGCCGCACGTTCTTCTTCCTGTCGAACCGCGAGGCGCCGGCGAGCGCCTCCGGCCAGAACCAGATCTACATGATGCGCGTCGACGGCGGCGAAGCGCGGCGCGTGACGGACGCGAGCGACGGCGTCAGTGATTTCGCGTTGAGCAAGGACCGCCGGTCGCTCTTCTATCGTGCCGGCCGGAACGAAGGGCGCCAGGTGTACCGGCTGGCCGTCGCTGGCATCGAGACCGCGATGCCCGAACAGCTCACGAAGCAGCCGGCCGGCGTCGACGACTGGTCGCTCGCGCCCGACGGCGCGCGCCTCTACTTCATCTCGGCCGACGGGGCGGACGCCGACGAGAAGGCGCGGCGCGAGAAGCGTTTCACGGTCAACATCCGCAACGCCGAGACGCCGACGTCGAGCCTGTGGGCCGCCGACCTGCCGGCGCCCATGGACATGTCGGCGGATCCCGACCATGCGGCGCACACGGCCGGGATGCACGCCGCGCACGCCGCCGAGCATCATCCGGTTCCCGAAGCCCGGCGCATCAGCCAGGAGGGCGGGTACTCGGTCTCGGGGTTCACCGTGAGCGGCGACGGCCGGTGGATCGGGTTCCGCGGCTCGTCCACGAACCGCTACCAGCGCAACATCACCCAGGAAGGCCTCTATGCCGACCTGTACCTCCTCGAGACGGCAACCGGTCAGATCGAGCGGCTCACGAGCAACTTCGAGGTCGGCGAGAGCGGCCCGAGCTTCTCGCCCGACGGCCGCTGGGTGGCGTTCTCCGCGCCCGACGACCTGACGCGCTATTCGATGACCAACGGCCGCGTGTACATCCGCGGTGTCGCCGATCGCGGCCGGCCGTTCCGCAAGCTCGACGGCGGGTTCGACGGCGACGTGTCGCTCGGCTTCTGGTCGAACGACGGCGGCACGATTTATTTCAACGAGGGGATCCGCGCGACGAACCAGCTGTTCGCCGTGGACGTGAACCAGAACGAGGTCCGCCAGATCACCCGTGAGAACGCCTCGGTCTCGGTCGGCCGCGACGACGACAGCGGGCGCGTCCTCATCAACTACAGCGACGGCACGACGCCGGCGGCGATCTTCACGACCGCGTCGATCGAGACGGTGGCGAACCGCTCCGCCTGGGTGCAGCTCACCGACCCGAACCCGCAGGTCCGGCAGCTCGCGCTCGGCGCGCAGGAGGAAATCACGTGGACGTCGACCGACGGCCGGACGGTCGGTGGCGTGCTCATCAGGCCGACCGGGTATCAGTCCGGCCAGCGGTACCCGCTCATTGTCGCGATTCACGGCGGTCCGGCCTCGGCCGACGTGCTCGGCTTCAACGGCGGGTACGGGTCGCAGGTGTACGCCGGCGCGGGCTACATGGTCCTGCGCCCGAACTACCGCGGCTCGACCAACTACGGCCTCACGCACCGGATCGACATCGTCGGCGACTACTTCCCGCAGGGCTTCGAGGACATCATGTCGGGAATCGACCACCTCATCGCGCAGGGCCTCGTGGACGGCGGCCGCATGGGCGCGCTCGGCTGGAGCGCGGGCGGCCACTGGTCCAACTGGATCCTCACGCACACCGACCGATTCAAGGCGATCAGCTCCGGCGCGGGCACGTCGAACTGGATCTCGATGTACGCGCAGAGCGACGTGCAGCGGAACCGCCAGTTCTACCTGGGTGACAAGCTGCCCTACGACGACCACGACGCCTACTGGAACCAGTCGCCGCTCAAGTACATCCGCAACGCGAAGACGCCCACGATGATCCACGTCGTCGAGGGCGATCCGCGGGTGCCGAGCCCGCAATCGGTCGAGCTGCACATGGCGCTGAAGCAGATTGGCGTGCCGACCGAGCTCTTCATGTACCCCGGCAACTCGCACGGCATTCCCGACGCGCGCAACCAGCTCGTCAAGGCCGTGAGCGAGATGGCGTGGATGGACTACTACGTACGCGGCCAGGGCGGGAAGTTCAGCTGGCGGATGGTGCTGGAGACGCTCCGGTAGACGGCCGGGCCACGGTGGCCGGTGGAGGGCGGGCTTCTAGCCCGCCCCGGCCGTCGGGGTTTGTCCGTAACCGGACGGATCCGCCGCCTCCGCCGCCGCACCCAAACTCAACGCCGGCTTGGACTTACCGGCCGGCGCATCTAATTCCCGTCGCGCTCTGGTTCCTTCTGTACAATTAGAAGGTTTACTCGGAGGTCCTGAAGGGCCTTTTTTCGTTGTCCAGTAGTCGTCCAATACCTGTTGTTCGTTCAACGGGAGGTTCACACTTATGAAGCGAAGTTTGTTTGTTCTGGTTCTCGCGCTCGCGTTCGGTTTGAACGCCGGCACGGCAGCCGCACAGGTCGTCGGCACGGGCACCGTCGAAGTGACGGTTCTCGACTCGAGCGGCTCCGCCATCCCGGGCGTGCTCGTCAGCGCCGAGGCGACCGACACCACCACGAAGCGGTCCGCGGTGACCGATGCGACCGGCAAGGCCGTCATCCGGGCCCTCGAGCCGTCGGAGCGGTACATCGTCACGTCGGCGATTACCGGGTTCAACACCGACCGGTATGAGAACGTGCTGGTCCGCTCCGGCCAGGTCACCTCGCTGAGCGTGACGCTGGCGGTCGGCGGCGTCACCGAGCAGATCCAGGTCCGGGCGGAATCGCCGCTCGTCGACACGACCCGCGCGACGCGCGGCCAGGACATTACACTGCAGCTCACCGAGTCGCTGCCCACGGGCCGCAGCTACCAGAGCTACCTGCAGCTCGTCCCGGGCGTCATGCCCGACGACCCGAAGCAGCCGGGCAACCCGGCGTCGAAGTCTGGCGTCAACTACAGCGACATCGGCGGCGATGTGGGTGTCTCGACGGACAACTTCTACTACTTCAACGGGATCAACATCACCGACGGGCAGACGGGCACCTTTGGCGCCAATCTGAACACCGAGATCATCCAGGAGCAGCGGGTGCTGACGGGCGCCATTCCGGCGGAGTACGTCGGGGCGGCGGGCCTGGTCACGAACGTGATCACCAAGTCGGGCAGCAACACGTTCCACGGGTCGGCCAACTACTTCTTCCAGAACGACGGGCTGGCGTCGGAGAACATCAACTCGAAGGCCGACGTCTTCTCGACCTACGACACCGCGTTCACCATCGGCGGCCCGGTCGTTCGGGACAAGCTCTGGTTCTACGGCAGCTACCGGCGTCTGTCGCGGACGGACGATGTCACGACGCTCGACACGAACGAGTTCCTGCGCAAGGTCGAGAACAAGCAGGACCAGAGCTACGTCAAGGGCACCTACTCGCCGACCCGGAACGACACGCTGTCGCTCGTCTTCCTGAACGACCCGAGCGACATCAGCGGTCGGATCGAGCGCGAGGTCACCAACGCGCAGAATCGCTCGCGCGTGCAGGGCGGCAACCGCTGGAGCCTGAACTACCAGCGCCTGATGGGGACGGCGCTGTTCGACCTCTCGTACACGCAGCACGACGGCGAGGTGTCGGACCTGGCTGTGATCCGCGAGGCGTCGAACACGGTGAAGTACCGCTCGACCGACGCACGGACGCTGACCGATGAACAGCGCGGCGGGTTCGGCAGCGACCTCGACGACATCCGCAGCACGAAGGGCGTGAGCGCCACGCTCCAGTGGCTGTGGAACGACCACACGTTCAAGGGCGGGTTCGAGTTCAACCGCTACGGCCGGTTCCTGAACGCCACGACGGTCGACGGCGCGGTCTACACGTCGATTGCCTCGCACCTGTCGGGCGTGTCGGCGGCCGAGATCTCGACCGGCTCGTTCAGCCAGAGCCTGCATTTCGACCCGTTCAACACGAGCGACTTCAACGGGTTCATCGCGACGATCAACGGGCTGCCGAACCGCAACGCGTTCTACGGCGCGTTCGACACGAACGGCAACGGCGCGATCACGCCGGAGGAGCTGGGCGCCGCGCTGAGCTACAACAGCACGGCCGGCAACCCGAACAACCAGATCAACTACTTCCGCATCGAGCAGGTGCAGGACGGTCCGCAGGACTTCAAGGCCGACGGCGCGAGCCTGTTCGTCCAGGACACCTGGCGCGTCGACAAGCTGACGCTGAACCTCGGCGTCCGCGCGGAACAGTGGAAGCACTTCGCCAGCGAAGGCACGAAGATCTTCACGTTCGAGTGGGCCGTGGCGCCGCGGTTGAGCGCGATCTACGACCTCAAGGGCGACGGCCGGCAGAAGGTCTTCGCCTACTACGGCCGGTACTACGATCCGATTCGCACGAACATGACGGCGTTCGCGGGCAGCCTCAGCGGCCGCATCCGCGAGGAGCAGGTGTTCGCGCTGGGCGACTGGGTCAACTACCGCACGCGCGGCGGCCCGGTGTCGCAGGACGCGTTCTTCGCGCCGACGACCAAGACGCCGTACACCGACGACGTCGAGCTCGGCTACGAGATCGACCTCGGCCGGAACATGAGCGCGGAGGCGACCTACAGCCATCGGACGACCCGGGACATCCTCGAGGACTACGACCACAACCTGTACTCGGTCGACTACCCGGGCTCGACCACCGCCGCAGACACGCTCTACCTGCCGCCGTCCTACTTCGGCTACTCGACGTTCCCGTCGGCGAACTTCTTCATCGCCACGCTGGCTGGCGGCGAGCGCAACTACGACGGCGTCGAGTTCGTACTGCGCAAGCGCTACTCGAACAACTGGCAGGGACTCGTCTCCTACACGTTCAACGACGCCAATGGCAACACGAACTCGGACTCGAACGCGGACTTCCAGGGCGACGCGCTCTTCCTGGATCCCCGCGCGCCATTCCAGTACGGCCGGCAGCCGGGGTCGATCCGCCACCTGTTCAAGATGGGCGGCTCGTACGACTTCGACTTCGGCCTGCAGCTCGGGTTCGGCTACCGCTGGAACTCCGGGACGATCGCCAGCAAGACGTTCCGGGCTTCGCGTCGCAACCTGCCGTACCGCGTCGCGGTGCCCTATGACTTCGGCGGCACCACGCAGCGCTGGCTGGCCGAGGACGCCGTCGGCTCGCTGACCAACCCGTCGTGGGGCACGGTCGACGTCCGCGTGAAGTACGTGCTCAACGTGCAGCAGGCCCACGTCGAGGCGTTCGTCGACATCTTCAACCTGACGAACAACCAGAAGGCCACCCGGCTCCAGGATCTGCTGGCCGGCGATGGCAGCCTCGCGTTCAACGATCCGATCCGGTTCCTCGACCCGCGGCGGTTCTTCATCGGCTTCCGCGTCGGTTTCTAGATCGACTCACCGTGGCGGGCCCGGGTGGCGACACCCGGGTCGCCGCGATCCGCAACACCGGGGACGGGGCTCTGCCCCGTCCCCTTTTTTCTTGCCGCGCGGTTCGGCCGTGCTTGACACCTCTCGAAATATAGCTATGATAGCTAGATGAACGTAGTCAACATAGCTCATCTCAAGAACAACCTGTCGCGCCACCTGGCGCGCGTCCGCCGGGGCGGCGAAATCACGGTGTACGACCGCGACACGCCCGTCGCCCGAATCGTCCCGTTCGTGCCGGGTGCAACGCCGGCCACACCAGGGGCAACGGACACCGCCGACCGGGTCGCCGACCTCGTTCGACAGGGCGTGCTCTCGCCCGGAGACCCCCGCGCCGTGGCGTCGTGGCTCGAGACGCGGCGGCCCATTCAGTTGCCGGTGGGCAGCCCCGGTGCGGTGGAGGTTCTGGTCGAGATGCGCCGGAAGAGCACGCGGTGAAGTTCTGGGACACGTCGGCGCTCGCGCCGCTGATTGTCGACGGGCCGGCCACGCCGGCCATGCGCGGGCTCCTGACGGGCGACCCCGACGTCATCGTGTGGATGCTGACGAGCGTCGAGCTGTTCTCGGTGCTCGGGCGCCTCGGCCGGGCGTCCGCGGATTTGGCCGACCTGCTGCCGGGCGCTCGGCTGGACGTGGTGACCCTGTTCGGCCGGTGGGCGGCCGTGACGCACGTCGAGGGCGTCCGGCGCCGGGCCGAGCGCCTGGTCGGTGTGCATCCGCTCGCCGCGGCCGACGCAATGCAGCTTGGCGCCGCGCTCCTCGCGTCCGGCGATCGCCCCGAGACGCTGGACTTCGTGACGCTCGACCGCACGCTGGCGCGCGCCGCGCAGCTCGAGGGCTTCCGGGTGGTTTCGGCCTGACCGGGCCCGATCAGCGGGGCAGCCCGCGGGCCACCCACAACTGCTGGACGGGGGCCGACAGGCTGAGTGCCAGACGGCGGCCGTCAGGGTGGGCCCGGACGCCGAGCAGGCCTCTCATTGGCAAGCCCACCAGCGCCGGCTGACCGCCCTCAACCGGCACGCGCCAGAGCTGTGCCCGTCCGGCGTCCGCGTCGTCCGGATCGGCGCGGCTGACGAGCAGGTGGTGTCCGCCGGCGGTCCAGTCTTGCAGTTCGATTCTACGCGTGTCGCGCATCACCTCGCGCGGCGCCAAGCCGCCGAATGCGCCAACGGTCACGGTGTATTGCTGGGGATCGCCGGAGCGCAGCGTCAGCGCAAGCTGGCGTCCGGAAAGGTCCGGCGCAGCAGCATGCTCTTGCCGGTCTGGCGTGGCCCGAGGAGAAAGAGCGAACGCTGGCGCACGAGCTCGGTCACGGGCAGCAAGCGCCGATGCATTCGGCATTGACGATGCCGTATTTCCAGGTATTTGGCAATAATGATGCCTGTTACTGCTTCGCGATGCTCATCGACCAGGGCATGACGTACCGCGCCATGGGCTGATTGCCGACACCTTTGGGGAAGTCGCCGTACAGTTGGCCAATGGGCGCCGGGTTGCCATTGGCGTCGAGCGAGACGTCGTCGCTGCCACAGAGGCCGGACACCTCCACACACGGCGCGAGCGTCCACGCGGTGCATCCGGAGCCGTCGGACGCCGTGCACGTCGTCAGCATTCGCGACATCTCGGTGTTGCCGTCGAGCACGGCATCTCCCCTGAAGTGCAGCCCGCAGCTTGTTGGGCCCTGCCCCTTCGGGACAGGGGACACTGGGGTCCATCCACCGAATCGAACCGATTTGACCATCTGCCCGCCCTCGGCCATGGCGGGCTTTTCGCTCTCTCCGGATGGTCGCACCCTGGCGGTCGTCGCGCGCACGCGCAAGGGTCCTGGGGCTGCCGGACGCGCCCATTCCCGGCCCCTTCACGCCGGACGGCCGGTTCCTGCTGTTCAGCCGCGTGCTCGATCCGGTTACGAAACGCAGTCGGATTTTCGCGCTCGATCTCGAGACGCGCGAGGCGTCGCCTCTCGACATCGTCGACGACCAGATCTGGCAGATGCAGCTCCATCCCGACGGCAGACGGCTGGCGTTCGTGGCGGGACCTCCCGGGCAGCGGCTGTTTGCGATGCGCGGCGGCCTAGTGCGATAGGCATCCGCTGTCCCCCTGCCACAGCCTCAATTGGAGGTAATATCATGGTATTACCATGCCGACCATTACCGTGAAGCTCGACAAGAAGCGGGCGGCCCGCCTGGCGCGCTGGGCGCGCCGCGGCAACGTGCCGAAGTCTGACGTCATCCGGGCCCTGATCGATCGGGCGGGCCCAATCGAGACCGGAGAGGACCTGATCGAGTGGGTCAACGCGTCGGACGGGAAGGGCCTGGGCCTGGCCCGGAAGCGGTCGTGACCCGGCCGGTCCTCCTCGACACGTCGTTTCTGATCGAACTCGAACGCGAGACTGCGCTGGGCGAGATCGGTCCCGCGCGGAGGTTCCTCCCCTTCCTGCGCCGGCGCCCCCTGGCCGTGTCGGTCGTGACGGTAGCGGAGCTGCTCGAGGGCGCTGCCGACGAGACGAGCGCGCTCGCGTCCCTCCAACGGTTCTCGTTGCAGGGCGTCCACCTGGCGCAGGCCCAGCGTTGCGCGCGGCTGCAACGCCGCGCGCAGCGTCGCCTGGGCGAGAACGACGCGTGGCTCGTCGCGACAGCCGAGTCGATCGACGCGGACATCGTCGGATCGGACCGGGCCGCCTTTGAACGGCTCGGATCCAGATACGTGCGGTTTCGCTGACGCGCTCATCCCACCTACCAGCTCACCCGGAACGTGAGCTGGGTGACGCGGGCCGCGATCTCGCCGTTGAGGCTGATGACTTCATACGCGGTCGATGACGCGCCGAGGCCGGTCACCGGCACGAAGTTGGTCGAGTTGAACGCGTTGAGCACCTCCGCGCGGAATTCGGCGCGCACGCGGCCGGTGACCGGGACGAGTTTGACCACGGCGAAATCGACGTTCTTGAACAAGGGCCCGGCCACCTCGATCGTGCGCTCCCCGCAACTGCCGAACGTCGCGGTGATCGACTCGACGCAGTCCGGACCGCCTGCCGGGGCGAAGTAGCGCCCCTCGGGCGGCCCGAGTCCGCCGTAGCCGGTCGGCGACGTCGCGCTCACCGAGAACGCCCGGATCGTGTTCGCGATCACGTCCTCGGGCAGCATCGTCACGACGCCACGGTCGTCGATTCGGATGCCATACATCCGCTGCAGGTCGTCGCGATCGAAGCCCACCATCCGCACGTTGCCGAAATCGACGATACGGCCGCTCTGGACTCGGGCAACGCCGTGCACCTGCCAGCCGCCAATCAGCCGGTCGAGCCACGGTGGGGCGTTGCCGGCGACGCGCCGGCCTGCGCCAATTGGCAGCTCGAAGAGCCAGCTTGCCTTGAACGCATGCGTGAGGCTGCCTTCGGCGCCCTCGTCGATCGACTCGGCCCAGGGCGCCCGGAACGACAGGAAGTCGCCCTCGCGCGCCCGGCCGAAGACGTAGCTCGCCTGAAACTGCAGGCCATCGGCAAACCGGCGTCGCGCCTCGATCTGGAGCGAGTGGACCTCAAACCGGGAACTGGTATTCGGTCACTTCACTCCCAGCGGAACAGCCTCAGCGCGAGGGTGAAGCTCGCGATGCCCCAGGCGACGATGATGCCGAGGTCTGGCAAGATGCCGGCCAGGCCCGAGCCGTCGAGCATGATGGCGCGGAGCGCGTCGTTCATCGGCGTGAGCGGCAGCGCCACGAGCAGCGGCTGCACGGCCTCGGGAAAGCGCTCGTACGAGAAGAACACGCCCGAGCCGAGCCAGACGGGGATCGTCGCGACGTTGATCATCCCCGACGCGCCCTCGATCGTCTTCACGCGGCAGACGGTCAGCAGCCCGATGCCCGCGAAGCTGACGGCGCCGACGAGCGCGAGCACACCGAAGGCGACGAGGCTGCCGCGCAGCGGGACGCCCATCACCCACACGCCGAAGCTCGTGAGCAGCACGAGCTCGAGCGCGAGAAACAGCAGGCGGAACACCAGGTAGGACGCCAGGTAGGACGACCGGCGCATCGGCGTCACGAGGTACCGCCGCAGCAGCTTCTTTTGCCGCGCGTCGGCGACGCCGAAGCCGATCGACCAGAGACCGGTGCCGTAGAGGTTCAGGCCGAGCAGTCCCGGGATCAGAAAGTCGATGTACCGGGAGCCGGCGTCCTCGACCTCGGCGACGCGCGCCCGCTCGACACGCTCGGAGGGCGGCGGCAGCTCGAGCGCGCGCAGCACGCGAAGGCGCGCGGTTTCGGCCTCCTGCCGGCCGGGATGCAGGTGGAGGACTGGCGGCTCCCCGGCCTCGACGAGCACGTCGATCGCGCCGCCTCTGAGGGCGACGCGCGCGGCTTCCCTGTCGTCGAAACGCCGGAGATCGAGGCCGTCCTCAGCCGAGAGGCGCGCGGCCATCGCGTCGGCACCCGCGCCGGGCAGGATGCCGACCGGGCTCGGCACCGGGCCGGCCTCCCGGAAGGCGAACCCGAGCACGACCGCGAGCAGGATCGGAAACGCGAACACCCAGAACACGATCTCCGTCTGCCGGAAGATCAGCAGCGTGCGCACCCGTGCGAGGGCCAGCGTCTCTTCGATCCTAAGCATCGCGCCTCTCCCCGGGCGGCCGTTGAGCCGGCGCTGCGCGGCCGACTGCGAGAGACGCGAGGGCGTCAGCGCGAAACCGCGCCGAAGGGAGCGCGAGATTGCCCGGGCCATCTTCGCCGTTGCGAAGCGGCCCGGCGGCGCCAGTACGCAATCTGCGCGGACGAAGGCAGCGGTTTCTCGCGTCCTCTCGCCCGGAGGCCACGCTGCGCCGGCTCAACGGCCGCCCGGGACTAGCCATCGCGCAGGTGCTTTCCGGTGAGCGACACGAACACGTCCTCGAGCGTGGGCCGGTGCGTACGCAGGTCCTCGAGCGCGATCCCGCGATCGGCGAGCTTGCCCAGAAGCGCGCTGACGCTCGCCTGCACGTCGGTCGTCGTCAGCACCACGACGCCAGGCTCGCGGCGCACGCTCTCGACGCCGCCGACCGATTCCAGCTCGTCGTCGCCGATGGCCCGCGCGCCGGCGCCGTCCTCTCCGAAATGGAGCTCGACGACCGCCTCGGCGCCAAGGCGGGCGACCACGTCGCGGGGCGTGCCGGCTTCAATGACCTTGCCCTGGTCCACGATGACGACCTCATCCGAGAGGCGCTCGGCCTCCTCCATGTAGTGCGTGGTCAGGACGACCGTGCCTCCGCCGGCGACGAACTCCTCGACGATCTGCCAGACGCGGCGGCGGGCCTGCGGATCGAGCCCGGTCGTCGGCTCGTCGAGGAACAGCAGTTCCGGCTGGTTGACCAGCGCACAGGCCAGGGCCAGCCGCTGCTTCTGCCCGCCCGAGAGCGTCTCGTACCGCGCGTGCCGCTTCTCCTCGAGGCCGACTTCCGCCAGCACGTCCGCCGCCGACCGGCGTCGACGGTAGAAGGTCGCGAACAGCGTCACCGCCTCGAGGACGGTCAGCTTCTCCTCGAGCTTCGTTTCCTGGAGCTGCACGCCGATGCGCTCGCGGATGTCGTCGGCGCGGTCGGTCCAGGCACGCCCGAGGATCTCAATCTCGCCCGCGTCAGGCCTCTTGAGCCCCTCGAGCATCTCGATGGTCGTCGTCTTGCCCGCGCCGTTCGGGCCGAGCAGGCCGAGGCACGTCCCCCGACGCACCGTCAGGTCGAGGCCGTTGACGGCGACGAGATCGCCGTAGCGCTTGACAAGGCCGCGCGCGTGCACGGCAAGATCGGTCATGGTGTGTAAGTTCGTCCCGCCGAGGCCGCGCCAGCCAGGTCGATTCGTGGGCCGGGGCGGACGGAAAGGCGTTGAGACACAACTATATACACGGCCGCGCCCGCGGGCTGCGCGGTGGCAAGGCCCTTGCGTTCCCAGCAGGCGGGAGGTGCCCAATGTCTGACGTCCGATTCCGCACGGCCGGTCCCCGCGCGGCGCTCATCGGCATCGCCCTGACGGCGGTGTTCGCCCAGGGCGCATGCGAAGGCAATCCGGTGTCGCCCACGGCGCGGGGCAGCCTCCTGGTACTGCTCACCGACGCGCCGATCGGCGACGTCGAGCGTGTCGAGATCTTCTTCACCAGCCTCAAGGTCAAGCCGGCCGGCGGGCCGCCGTTCGACCTCGACCTGGTGCTGGCGGACAACCCGATCGACCTGCTGACGCTGAGCGACCGCGTGACGGCGCTCGCCACCGGCTCGGTCGCGGCCGGCGACTACGAGTTCATCCAGGTGAACATCGATCCGGCCCGGAGCCGACTCGTGGAGAGCGGCGCGGCCCGATCGCTCAAGGCGCCGAGCACGGAGGTGAAGATCCTGGGCGGGTTTACCGTCGAAGCGGATCAGCAGACGACGATCACGCTCGACTTCGACGCCACGCGGTCGCTCGTCAGCCTCGGCAACGGCGACTGGCTGCTGAAGCCGCTCATCGTCAGGAAATAGGGTGACGGTCGCATTGAAGATCTGGCGATCTGAGATTGAAGATTGATTGAGGATCGAGGGATTGCAAGATTTCGGGATTGAAATCTTCAATCGCCAGATCCATCAATCCCTCAATCAATCTTCAATCTCAGATCGCCAGATCTTCAATATCATCATCATCGTCACTATCGCAGCCTGGCCACTTCCGCCCGGGCTGCGGCCAGCTCTTTCGCCAGCACATCGGCCCGCTCGAGCGCGTCGCGGCCAACCTTCTGGTCGACGCCGGTGACCATGCGTGAGAGGTACGTGATGTGCGTCTGCAGGCCGGGCCGGCCGTAGCGGATGGGCTGATCCAGCAGGGTGCCGAGGAGCGCCTCGAGCGCGGCGGCCTTCGTCGCGTTACCCGCGGCGGCGGCGTGGGCCGCGCGCAGGTCGCTGACGAGTTGTCCGACGTCTTCGACCATCGCCTGCATCCGCGCGTTGTGCTCAAACTGCTGTTGAAGGTCCGCCGCCGTCAGCCCTTCGGCCGCGAGCCGCGGGTCGATCAGGAGGTTGAACGGCACCTCGGACACCTGGCCGTCGATGGTGACCTTCGCGCGGTAGGCGCCGGGCGCGGGTGGCAGGCCGTTGAGGTGCCGGACGTCCCAGACGAAGCGGTTCAGGCCGCGGTTCTTCGTCACGCGCGCGATGAACACGGGCTCGGTGCCCGGCACGCGGCCGGCCATCATCGCCGGATCAACGTTCGCGGCAGCCCCGCGTCCGCCGCGTCCCGCGCCGCCGCCGCCACGGCCGCCGCGTCCGGCCCGGCCGGCGCCGGCGCCCCCGCCGTCGCTGCTGTAGCGGTTCACCGCGGCACCGCGCGCGTCCACGATCTCGATCGTCACCGGGCCGGCCGGCGCCGCCGGCAGGTAGTACTCCACCATCGGCGCGAGCGTCTCGGGGCTCACGCGCGTGCGGTAGCCGTCGCGCGGCGCAAACACCTTCGCGGCCGACGTGGAGGTCTGCGGGCCCAACTCGTGCAGCGCGCTGATGTTGTCGAGGATCCACATCGCGCGCCCCTGCGTCGAGACGACGAGGTCCATCTGATGGACCTTGATGTCCGTGATCGGCACGTGCGGCATGTTCAGGCGGAACGGCTGCCACCGGGCGCCGTTGTCGAACGAGATGAACATCCCGAACTCCGTCCCGGCGTAGAGCAGGCCTTCGCGGCTCGGGTCCTCGCGAACGACGCGCGTCGGCCAGTCCGCCGGAATGCCGTTCGTGCCCGGGGTGAGCAGCGTCCACGACTGCCCGTAGTCGTCCGTCCGGTAGAGGTAGGGGTGGTAGTCACCGAGCAGGTAGCGGTAGACCGCGTAATACGCCGATCCGCGCCGGTGCGGCGACGCCTCGATCCACTGGACGCGGCCGCCCTCGGGCAGGTCCTTCGGCGTGATGTTCGTCCAGGTCTTGCCGTTGTCGCGCGTGATGTGGAACGGCCCGTCGTTCGCGCCGGTCCAGATCACCCCGGCCTGGTGCGGCGATTCGGTGATCGCGTACAGAGTGCTGTAGAACTCCTCACCCGTCACGTCACGCGTGATCGGCTCGCCGCTCCCGCCCTGACAGCACGGCGGAAACGCGGTCAGGTCCCGCGAGATCCGCTCCCACGTCACGCCCTTGTCGCGCGTCCGGTGCACGTACTGCGACCCGTAGTAGAGGATCTCCGGATCGTGCGGCGAGAGCGCCATCGGCGACACGCGCTGCATCCGGTAGATGAGGTCGCCGCCGTCGTTGCCGTAGAGCGACTGGCCGCCGACCCAGTAATCCTTCTCGTCGCCGGTCTCGCGGTTCATCCAGCTGTACTGGCCCTTGCACGAGCCGTAGACGACTTTCGGATCCGTCGGGTGCGGCACGACGGGCCCGGTCTCACAGCCGGGCGCGCGGCCGATCGAACTCTGGTCGAACGGGTCGGCCCGGCTCGACAGGATCATCGTCGAGTTGTCCTGCTGCGCCGCGTAGAGGTTGTACGGAAACTGGTTGTCCACCCAGACGCCGTAGAGCTCCGACGTCACCTGGTTCATGATCGTGGACCAGTTCGCGCCGCCGTCGGTGGAGACGCTGGCGCCGCCGTCGTTCGACTGCACCATGATGCGCCCGTCGTTCGGGCTCACCCAGATGTCGTGATTGTCGCCGTGCGTCGTCGGTATCCGCTGGTAGGTCTGGCCGCCGTCCGCCGACTTCCAGAATCCCTCGGCGCCGCCGTAGAACACGTCCGCGTTGGTCGGGTCGGCGCCGAGCGTCGTGTAGTAGAACGGCCGTTGGATCATCGCCTCGGGCGACGGCAGCGACGTCCACGAGGCGCCCGCGTCATCCGACCGGTACATCCCGCCGCCGGGCTCGGCTTCGACGAGCGCGTAGATCCGCTGCGGGTTGGCGGCCGTCACCGCCAGGTTGCCCTTGCCAATCAGCCCGTTCGGCAATCCGCCGACGATCTTCGTGAACGTCTCGCCGCCGTCCGCGCTCTTGTAGAAGCCGCCCTCGCGCCCGCCGCTGATGATCGTCCAGGGCTTCCGCTCGAGCCTTGACATCCACGCGTAGACGACGTTGGGATTACCCGGCTGCAGCTCGACGTCCATCGCGCCGACCTGGTCATTCAGGTAGAGAACCTTGCGCCAGGTGCGGCCGCCGTCGGTCGTCTTGAAGATGCCGCGCTCGTCGTTGGACTTGAAGATGTCGCCCGTCGCCGACACCCACACGACGTCGGGGTTGGAGGGGTGGATGCGCACGGCGCCGATCTGCCCCGCGTGGTAGAGGCCGGCAAACGTCCACGTCTTCCCGCCGTCCGTCGTCTTGTACACCCCGCGGCCCGTGGACACGTTGCTGCGCACGCCGTCCGAGCCGGTGCCGAAGTAAATGATGTTCGGGTCGGAGTCGGCCACCGCAATCGCGCCCGATGACCCGACAGGCACCTGTCCGTCGGTGATGGGCGCCCACGAGCGGCCGCTGTCGGTCGTGCGGAACAGGCCGCCGCTCGCCACGCCCAGGTAGAACGTCGCCGGCCGAGACGGCACGCCCGTCACGGCGGTCACGCGCCCGCCGCGCGGCGGGCCGACCAGCCGGTACCGCAGCCCCTCGAAGAGGGCCGGATCGACCGGCGGCGTCTGGCTTTGAGCTTCGAGACGGGCCCATCCGGCGGCTCCGGCGGCGCCGAGGACCAACAGGGCAATGAGGATGCGACGCATGGTTGCTCTCCAGCGGATGCGAGGACCGAACGTCCGTGGATTCTAACAGCCGGCCGCGCCGCCGGGGCATGCTAAACTCCGGTGGTTTTCACCCTGTTTTTCGGGGCCGATTGACGTCGGCCCGATATCGGAGGCGATCGATGCGTGCCTGGCGAAGTCTTGCAGTGTGGGGAACGTCGCTGTCGGTGCTGCTGCCGGCGGCTCTCTTGACGACGGCGGCGTCTGCGCCAGCGGCGGCGATGTTCGCCGGGTTCGGCGGCGCGGTGCTCATCGGCGACGGCGAGATCTTCGCCGGCGAGGCGGCGAACCAGTTTCGCCCCGGCATGGTGTACGTGTACCGGCAGATCACGGGCACCTGGCGGCAAGTGGCAACGATGATGGGACCGAACCCGCAGGTCGGCGACGACTTCGGCTCATCGCTCGCGCGGTCCGGCTCGACGCTCTTCGTGGGCGCCGGGACGGGCGCGATCCACGTCTTCACGAAGTCGGGCATGACCTGGACGTATCGGTCGACCATCGCCGCGAGCGCGGTGCCGGGCGAGAACGTGCAGTTCGGGTCGGCCGCGGCCGACGGCCAGTGGCTGCTCGTCGGCCAGCGCGTGGCGGGAGGCGGGCGCGGGCGCGGCGGACGCGGGCGCGGCGCGGACGAGACGCCCCAGGCGCCCGGGCGTGTTTACGCGCTGCGTCGCGCGGCCGACGGCCAGTACGCGCACGCGGCGACGCTGGTCTCGCCGGATCCCGACAGCGCGGGCGACGGCTTCGGCTCGGCGATCGCGATGTCGGGCGGCGCGGCGCTCATCGGCGCGAGCGGCCAGGCCTCGCGAGCCGGTGTCGTCCACGAGTTCACCGTTGACGCCGCGGGCGTCTGGACGCGGGCGCGCAGCTTCGCGCCGACGGGCGTCTCGAACAACGACCTGTTCGGCTCAGCCGTGGCCCAAGCCGGTGACCAGGCGGTGGTGAGCGCCCCGGGCGACGCCAACTATGGTGCCGCCTACGTCTTCCGCAAGGTCGAGCAGGGCGCCGGGCGCGGCGGCGGCCGCGGGGGCGCGCCCACCGACAACTTCACCTGGATCGAGCAGGCGCGGCTGACGGCCGGCGCCGGCGGACGCGGAGACCGCTTTGGCGCCGCCGTCGGGATCGACGACGGCCAGGTCCTCGTCGGCGCGCCCGGCGTCTCGGGCACCGGCGGCATCTTCGTCTACACGCGCGGCGCCAGCGGCTTCCGCGCGACCGGCACATCGCTTCTCGCCCCCTACCTCGTGAGCCTGGGCAGCCCGGCGTTCGCGGGCCAGACCCTGGCGATGAGCGGCAACATCATGGCCGTGGGGGCCGTCGGCCTGAACGGCGGCGCGGGCGGTCTGGTCGTCTACGAGCGCGATGGAGACGGCGACTGGCGCGAGACACCGGTCATCACGACGCCGCTCGACGAGCTGCCGACGCTCACCGGCACGGAACGTCCGTGCACCGGCGAGGGCAAGGTCGAGATGTTCGAGTGCGGCAGCACGGAGCTTCTGGCGTTCCTGCCGCCGTCGGCCATGACGCACGACGGGCACTACATCGAGATGAACGACATCTGGGGCTGGACCGACCCGCAGACGAAGCGGGAATGGGCACTGGTCGGACGCCGCGACGGCACGACGTTCGTTGACATCACCGATCCCACGCACCCGATCGCAGCCGCCGACCTCCCGCTCACCGAGGGCGCGCGGCCGAACTCCTGGCGCGACATCAAGGTCTACAAGGACCACGCCTACATCGTCTCCGACGGCGCGGGCCCGCACGGCATGCAGGTGTTCGACTTGTCGCGGCTCCGGTCGCTCGGGCCGCAGGAGAGCGGACGGCCGACGCTCGTTCACTACGACGCGCTCTACAACAGGATCGCGAGCGCCCACAACATCG
>Ga0214472_10002814_pt1 | contig 18528 bp, 15 predicted proteins | sample RVTome_6_FD_207662 | JGI IMG/M metagenome (GOLD analysis project Ga0214472, IMG submission 207662) | Soil microbial communities from uranium-contaminated site in the Upper Colorado River Basin, Wyoming, United States - RVT140D175 | ecosystem: Environmental > Terrestrial > Soil > Contaminated >...
GGGCCGCGGTCAGCATCGCGCTCTACGACTGGATGGGCCGCCGCGCCGGCCTGCCGGTCTACCAGCTGCTGGGGCGTTTCCGCGACCGGATCGCGACCTCGGCCACGATCGGCATCTGCGGTCTGGGCGCGACCCGGCGGGAAGCGGCCAAGCTGGTGGAACAAGGCTTCAATATCCTCAAGCTCAAAGGCGGGCAGGATTGGGAGCTGGATGCGAGGCGAGTGCTCGATCTGCGGCAGCGCTACGGCCGCCGGCTCAAGCTGCGCTTCGATGCCAACCAGGGCTACTCGGTCGAGGAGGCGGTGCGCTTTCTCAAGCGGGTCGGCGGGCGTCGCTCGCTCGACATCCTGGAGCAACCGACCCAGGCGCAATACAAGCTGGCGCTCAAAGAAGTGACCGCGCGCAGCGCGGTGCCGGTGATGGCGGACGAGGCGATCCTGACCTTCCGCGACAGCTTTCAGATCGCGCGCCAGGACGTCGCCGACATGATCAACATCAAGCTGATGAAGGTGGGCGGGATGGACTCGGCGCTCAAGGCCAATGCGGTGGCCGAGGCCGCCGGCTTGGAGGCGATGATCGGCTGCATGGACGAGAGCCAGATCTCGATCGCGGCCGGGCTGGCACTGGCTTTGTCACAGAAAAACATCGAGTTCGCCGATCTCGACGGCCACCTGGATTTGATTGGCGACCCCGGCAGCGACGGGGTGATGCTGAGGAACGGATACCTGTATCCATCCGATCGCCCCGGCTTCGGCGTGACCGTCGATCTGTGAAAAACGTAAAACGGGGACAGGTTATTCAAAGCCATTTTGGGGACAGGTTATCCAAAGGGCCCAGGAGAATAAGCTGTCCCCCTCTTGGCTTTAATTAACCTGTCCCCGTTTTCCCGCTTTAGCGGAAGAGGTTTTGGAGGACGAAGAAGACGTTCTCTTTGCGCTCGCGCAGGCGGCGCACGAAGTAGGGCAGCCAGTGGGTGCCGAAGGGTACGTAGATCCGGGTGTTGTAACCCTCGGAGGCCAGCCGCTGCATGGTCCGCGCGCGCAGGCCATACAGCATCTGCAGCTCGAAGCGCTCCTTGCCGATCCCATGGCGCTCGGCGCAGGCCAGCGCGTGGCGAATCCGACCGTCGTCATGGGTCGCGATGGCCGGATAGCGCCCCTCACGCAGCAGCGTCTCGGCGAGCCGATCGAAGCTGGCGCACACCTCGCTTTTCCTGGTGAAGGCGAGCTCCGGCGGCTCTTTGTAGGCGCCTTTGCACAGCCGCACCCGCGCGCCGCGACGCACCAGCTCCGCGATGTCACCCGCGCTGCGCCGCAGCGCCGACTGGATCACGGCGCCGACCTCGCGGTGCTGTTCAAAAACCTGGTAGAACAGGTCCAGCGTCCGCTGGGTGTAGGCCGAGCCTTCCATGTCGATGCGAACGAAATTGCCGGTGCGCTCGGCGGCCTCGATCACGCGCAGTAGGTTGTCACGGCACAGCTCGGTGTCGATATCGAGGCCCAGCATGGTGAGCTTGATCGAGACGTTGGCGTCGGCCTGGCGGGCGTGGATCTGCTGCAGCAGGTCGCGATAGCCCTCGACGTAGCGCTTGGCGTCATCTTGCTCGCGGACGTTCTCGCCCAGAATATCGAGCGTGGCGCGGATTCCCGAACGGTTGAGCCGCTCGACCGCGCCGAGGGCCTGCTCGGCGTTGTCGCCGGCCACGAACCGGCGCGCCATTTTGGTGAGCAACCGGCGGGCGATCTGCATGGGGGTCGATGGAGGGCGGATAGGCGGCACGGCCCTGCCACTGTTATTCTACCGCACGCGCCGGCGTGCGCCCCACGATGCGCATCTGCGATGCCCACGGCCACTTCTTCTCGGCCCGCTTCTTTCGGTTGTTGATGGATCGGCCAGACTCGACGGCGCCGTTGGAGCCGCTTTTGGCCGCCAGCGGGATCGAGCCTCCGCCGGAGGATCCAGTTGAGCTGGCGGCCCGCTGGGATGCGCAGCTCGCCGCGCACGACGTGGCGCGCATGGCCCTGATGGCCTCACACCCGGGCGATCTCGAGTCGGTCGCCCAAGCGCTGCGCGCCTATCCGCGGCGCTTCGTCGGCTTCGCCATGATCGATCCGCGCGATCCGGCGGCCGCGGCGCGGGCCGCCGACCTCGGTTTTCGCGCCCTGGCGCTGTTTCCGGCGCTGCTGGCATTCGATCCGGCGGGCCCGGAGGCCGACGCCGCGCTCGCGGTCGCGCGCGACCGCGGCCTGGCCGCCTTCGTCCACGCCGGGATGCTGAAAATTCCGCTGCGCGACAAGTTGGGGCTCAAGACGCCCTTGGACGGCCGCTATCTCGACCCGCTCTGCTGGCTGGCGGCGGCGCGCCGCTACCCCGAGGTGCCCTTCATCGTGCCGCACCTCGGCAGCGGCTACTTGCGCGAGGCGCTGATGCTCGCCGAGCTGTGTCCCAATGTGCGGCTGGATACCGCGGGCGCCGGCGGCTGGCGCAAGGTGCTGCACCCTCCGCTCAGCCTGTCCGAGGCTTTCGCCCGCGCCTTGGAGGTCGCCGGACCGGATCGGTTGCTGTTCGGGTCGGACTCCGGCAGCTGGCCGCGCGGCTATCGCAAGGACATTCTCGAGGCCCAGCATCACGCCTTCTGGGACATCGGCGTCGATGCCGGAGTGATCGACGGCATCTTCGGCGGCAATTTCGAGCGCCTGTTTCCCGGTTGAGACGATGGGCACCCGCGATCTCAGCCCCAAGGGCAAATGCGGCGACGAGTTCTCGATCCCGGGCCTGAGCCAGCTGATCTACACCATGCAGAAATCCGGCGATCTATCGCTGTGGCAGATCGATTCGCTCAAGGCGCACGTGCAGTTCCATCAGGGTGTGATGGTGGGCGGACAGCTCGGGCGGCTGCAGGGCATCGACGTCCTCGGTCATGCGGTCTGCTGGCAGTATGGCCGCGGCGGCTTCGAGTTTCAGAAAGGGACGGTGGGCGATCCGCCGGAGCACAACCCGTTCGGTGGCGAAACCGCCGACCAGGTCCTGCTGCGCGTGATGCAGCGGGTCGACGAGTGCCCCTTTCGCGCCCGGCTGCGCGAGTTTCTGGGTCGGATCACGCAGGAGCTGGCGCTGATGCCGGGGATCGAATGGAACCAAGAGCTGCTGCGCGCGAGTCCGCCGCTGCGGCGGCTGGTCGAGCTGTTCGCGGGGCATGAAAGCCTCCCCGCGGCGTACGTGCTGACCCACTTGCAGGGCGGTGAGATTGCATCCTGCGAAGCTTTCAGCGCCGCGCTGGACCAGGAAGCGGTGGTGCTGGCCGCGCTGCTCCGGGCCCAGCTGCCCTATGATTTCCTGCTCCAGTTGGTCAACCTGCTGGCGCGTTACGGCGGAAGCTCAGAGCAGGTGCTGGAGCTGCTCCACGCGAATGGAGATTTGCTGGGCATTCCCGAAGTCGAACGGATCACGGCCGTGGGTCCGCTGCGCTTGGTCTCGCTGGCGCGTTTCCAGTTCACCCAGCGAGCGCCGCAGCGGGCCGAGGTCTTCCTGCAGATGGCACGCCACGCCCGCCGCGCAATCGAGCAAGCCGCGGCGCAAGGCACAGCGGCGCTTTGAATCCACTCCGCATGCCCCCGCCGCTACGCGATCGGTGCGGGAAAGTTCTGCGGCGATCGGGCATTGACTCGACGAGCCGATGTCTCTTAGACTTTGGTTTTCAATGAGTTACAGGGTTCGGCTTGGACGGGCCGACCGGCGCCTCCATGACCTCATATATCGAAGCGATCCGTGAGGCTCTGATCGAAGAGATGGACCGCGATCCGAGCGTCGTGCTCCTCGGCGAGGACATCGGGCTGTACGGCGGTGCGTTCAAGCTCAGCGCCGGGCTCCGCGACCGCTTCGGCGCCGAGCGCGTGATCGACACGCCGATCGCGGAGAGCGCGATCGTGGGCGCGGCGGTGGGCGCGGCTCTAGCCGGGCTGCGGCCGGTGGCCGAGCTGCAGTTCATCGACTTCATCGCCAACGGCTACAACCAGGTGGTCAACATGGCCGCCAAGCTGCGGCCGCGCTTCGATCAGGCCGTGCCGCTGGTACTGCGCGGCCCCAGCGGCGGCGGGGTCGCCGCCGGACCGTTCCATTCCCAGAACGTCGAGGTGCCGTTCGTGCATGCCGGCCTGACCGTGGTCGCGCCGGCAACCGCAGCCGACGCCAAGGGGCTGCTGCTCGCCGCGATTCGGAGCCCGGACCCGGTGCTCTACCTGGAGCACAAGAAACTGTACCGCAGCATCAAGGAGGAGCTGCCGCCTGGCGACCCGCTGGTGCCGATCGGCAAGGCGGCGCTGCGCCGCGGCGGAGACGATCTCGCGATCATCACCTATGGCGCGATGGTGCACCTGGCGCTCGAGGCGGCGGCGCGGCTCGAGCACGAAGACGAAGTCGACAGCTCGGTGCTGGACCTGCGCACCTTGCATCCGCTCGATACTGCCGCGATCCTGGAGCGGGTCCAACGCTGCGGGCGGGTGGTGCTGCTGCACGAGGACGGGCGCACCGCGGGGCTGGCCGGGGAGCTGGCGGCGCTGATCGCCGAGCAGGCCTTCGAATACCTCGACGCCCCGCTGCTGCGGGTTACCGCCCCGGACGGACCGGTGCCGTACGCCGCGGATCTCGAGCGCTCCTTTCTGCCCCAGCTGGAGGATCTGCTGGCGGCGGCGCGGCGCTTGTTAGAGTATTAGAGCGGATTCGGTGCCGGGGTCGGGGGAGTTCGACGATTGCGAGCGAGGTGAAGATCGAGATGGCGCATAAGGTAGTGATGCCCCAGATGGGCGAATCGATCGCTGAAGGAACCATCGTCAAATGGCACAAGCAGGTCGGCGACAAGGTCCAGCGCGACGAAACCTTGTTCGAGATCTCGACCGACAAGGTCGACGCCGAGATTCCCTCGCCGGCGAGCGGCGTGCTGGCCGAGATCCAAGTCGCTGAAGGGCAGACCGTGGCGGTCCAGACCGTGGTCGCCCTGATCGCGCAAGAAGGCGAGAAGCTCGAGCGCGCGGCGGCGCCCGCGCCGGAGCCCACGGGCCAAGCTGCCAAGGCTGAGCCGCAGCAGGAACCGGCCCAGCAAGCGGAATCGGCCCAGAGGCGGCCGGAGCGAGCCCAAGCGCAGCCGGCGCAGGAAACGGAACAGCCGTCCGGAGTGCTCTCGCTCGAAGCGGCGCGCCGCCAGCGCTCCTCGCCGCTGGTGCGCCGAATGGCCAAGGAGCACGGGGTCGATATCAGCGGGCTCCAGGGCAGCGGGATCGACGGCCGGGTCACCAAACAGGATCTGCTCGACTACCTCGAGCGCGGCCCGGCTCCGGCCGCGGTTCCGAGCGCGCCGCAGGTGGCGCGCGCCGGGCTCGAGGCCAAGACCGAGCCGATGTCGGTGATGCGCAAGAAGATCGCCGAGCACATGGTGGCGGCGCGGCGCACCGCGGCCCACGTCCACAGCGTGTTCGAGGTCGATTTCACCGCCGTGGCCGAGCTGCGCCAGCGGATCAAGCAGGAGTTCGAGCAGCGTACCGGCGCCAAGCTCACCTACCTGCCGTTCGTGATCCGGGCCATGTGCGAAGCGCTGCGCGAGTTGCCGGTGGTCGGAGCGCACCTCGACGGCGACAACGTGGTCTATCCGGGCGAGGTCAACGTCGGGATGGCGGTGGCGCTGGATTGGGGGCTGATCGTGCCGGTGATCCGGCAGGCCGAGCGCAAATCGCTGGCCCAGATCGCGGCCACCGCCAAGGACTTGGCCGATCGCGCCCGCGCCAAGAAGCTCAAGCCCGAAGAGGTCCAGGGGGCGAACATTTCGATCACCAACCCGGGCGGCTACGGCGACCTGTTCGGCCTCCCGATCATCCCGCTCGGCACCTCCGCGATCCTGGGCATGGGCTCGATCCAGCCGCGGCCGGCGGTGGTGGACGGCGCGCTCGCGGTGCGCACCCGCGGCCATCTGGCACTGTCTTACGATCACCGCCTGATCGACGGCGCGGTGGCGCACGCGTTCATGGCGCGGATCAAGACGATCCTCGAGAATTTCGAAGCCCACCTGGTCCTGAGCGCCTAGGGGAGCAGCCTGGGATGCAAACTTTGGCACCGCGCAGCGGTCCGGCCGAGGCCGAAGGGCCGGTCCGGCCCCGAAGGCCGCCGGTCGAGGTGGCGCACGCGCGCGGCCTGAGCTACCGCGCCGGGCTGGAGCGCATGGAGCAGGCAGTCGATCGAGCCAAAGCAGGCGGAATCGAAACCCTGCTGCTGTTCGAGCACCCGCCGGTCTTGACCCTGGGACGGGCCGCCGATCGCGGCCACGTGCTGGCGGCGCCCGAGCTGCTCGAAGGCCTCGGGATCGAGGTGGTTGCGACCGGCCGCGGCGGCGACGTGACCTACCACGGCCCGGGGCAGCTGGTGGGCTATCCGGTGCTGAGCCTGAGCCCGGATCGCCGCGACGTCTATCGCTACGTGCGGGATCTGGAAGAGGTGCTGCTGCGCACCTTGAGCGATTTCGGCATCGGCGGCGCGCGGGTCGCCAGGCGCACCGGGATCTGGGTGCGCCGCGCCGGCGCCGGCCCCGAGCGCAAGATCGCCGCGATCGGCGTTCGCATCAGCCGCTGGGTCAGCTCGCACGGCTTCGCGCTCAACCTCGATCCGGATCTGGCGCATTTCAATTGGATCGTGCCGTGCGGCATCGCCGACGCCGGCGTGACCTCGATGCGGGAGCAGCTCGGGCAGGCGCCGGCGTGGCCCGCGGTGGAGCGCAGCGTGGTACGACATCTGGCCGAAGTGTTCGAACGCGAGATCGCGGCATGAGCGAGCTGCTCCAGATCGAGAGCGCAGCGCCGCCGCGCCGGCCCAAGCCGGAGTGGCTGCGGATCCGCTTGACCACCGACCGCGCCTTTCCGCGGGTCCGCGGGCTGATCGATGATCTCAAGCTCCACACCGTCTGCGCGGAGGCGCGCTGCCCGAATATCTTCGAATGCTACTCGCACGGCACCGCGACCTTCATGCTGATGGGCGATACCTGCACCCGCGGCTGCCGCTTCTGCGCGGTCGGCAAGGGCCAGCCCGCGGCGCTCGACCCGGCCGAGCCGGAGCGGGTCGCCGAGGCGGTGGCGCGCATGGGCCTGCGCCACGCCGTGATCACCAGCGTCAACCGCGACGACCTGGCGGACGGCGGCGCCGCTCATTTCGCGGCCACCATCGGCGCGGTGCGGCGCCGCAATCCCGCCACCGCGGTCGAGGTCCTGATCCCGGATCTGCGCGGCGCCTGGGAGGCTCTGGATGTGATTCTGGCCGCCGATCCCGACGTGCTCAACCACAACACCGAAACCGTGCCGCGGCTCTACCAGCGGGTCCGGCCCGGGGCGCGCTACCAGCGCAGCCTGGAGCTGATCCGGCGCGCCGCGGCCGGGCGCGAGCGCCCCGCAATGCGGACCAAAAGCGGCCTGATGCTGGGGCTCGGCGAAAGGCCCGAAGAGGTTCTGGCGGTGGCGGCGGATCTGAGCCGGCACGGCTGCGAAGTGCTGACCTTGGGCCAGTACTTGCAGCCGACCGCGGCGCACCTGCCGGTCGAGCGCTACGTGCCGCCGGCGGAGTTTGCGGCGCTGCGGCGGGCGACGCTGGAGCTTGGCTTTCTTCATGTCGAGTCCGGCCCGCTGGTGCGCTCCTCCTACCATGCCCACGAGCACGTCTGAGCCGGTTGGGAGCGGACCCTGCGGGTCCGGGGGGAGAGGGGAGGCGATTCACGCTGCACTGTTAAGCTGGACCGCGGGCGAAGAGCTGCGCTGGCAACCGGACGCCAAGCTCACGCTCGATTCCGGCGGCCGAATCGCGGCGATCGAGAGCGACTCGCGAGCCCGGCCGCCGACCCGGCTCGCGGTCCCCGGGCTGATCGACGTTCACACCCATTTGCCGCAGTACCCGATGGTGGCGCGCGACGGCCTCAAGCTGCTGGAATGGCTCGAGCGCTACATCTTTCCATGCGAGCGCGCGTTCAGCGCGGAGCGGGCGAGCCAATTGGCGCCGCTGTTCTTCGCGGAGCTCTTACGCCGCGGCACCACCGCCGCCGCGGTCTACACCAGCATCGATCCGGCCAGCTGCGAGGCGAGTTTTCGCGCCGCCGAGGCCAGCGGCATGCGGGTGGTGATGGGCAAGATGATGATGGACCGCCGCTCCTACGGCGACCTGCCGCAGCGCGAGATCCTCGCCGCCAGCCTCGATCAGAGCCGCGAGCTCTGCGCCCGCTGGCACGGCGCCGCCGGCGGGCGCCTGGCCTACGCCTACACGCCGCGCTTCGCGCTGTCCTGCTCGCGCGAGCTGATGGCGGAAGTCGGCCGATTGGCCCGCGAATCCGGGGCCTATGTCCAGACCCACTTGGCCGAAACCCCGGAGGAAGTCGAAGCGGTGCGGGCCGATTTTCCCGAAGCGCTCGACTACACCGATGTCTATGAGCGTGCCGGTCTGCTCGGACCGCGTTCGATCTTCGGGCACGCGATCCACCTTTCGGACCGTGAGGTGGAGCGGCTCGGCGCGACCTCGAGCGCCATCGCGCACTGCCCGTCGGCCAACCTGTTCTTGGGCGCCGGGGTCCTGCCGCTCGATCAGCGCCGCGCGGCCGGGGTGCGGATCGGATTGGGCACCGACGTGGCGGCGGGGCCCGAGCTTTCGCTGTGGGAAGTCATGAAGGCGGGCTTGTACGCTCAAAAAGCCCGGGCCGCGCTCGGCGGCGGGCGGGCGGCGACCGCGGCCGAGTACTTTCGGATCGCGACCTTAGGCGGTGTAGAGGCGCTGGGGATCGACGACCGAGTCGGCAGTTTGGAAGTGGGCAAGGAGGCCGATCTGAGCTTGATCGATCTGGACCTGCTCCGGCTGCCGGGGGAAGAACCCGGGGTGTGGTGGGAGCTGGACGGGCCGGCGGTGATCGCGCGCCTCATCTACCGCTCGCATCCCGACATGGTCCGCGAAACTCGGGTCGCCGGCCGCACGGTCTGGCGCCGCCAGTCGGGGCAGACTCGGCTACCATCTGCCCGGTCGAATCTGGTAACCTGAGCGGACTATGCTCGGAACCGTCACCCGGGCCGCGGCCATCGCACTGCGGCAGCGCTTCGACGAAGGGCCCGGGCTGGATCAGTTTCTGAAGCGCCGCTCGCGCCAGGGCTGGAGCAAGATCCGGCGCTTCTACCTCAGCAATTTGCGGCGCGAGCTGGTCGACCGCAAACACATGCTGCGGGTGGGGGAGTGCCACCGCTGCGGCCACTGCTGCCGGATCCTGTTTCGCTGCCCGTTTCTCAAGGGCAACAACGAATGCCGCATCTACGGCAGCCGCTTCGAGCAGTGCCGCAATTTCCCGATCGAGCCGCGTGATATCGAGCTGCTCGACGGGCGCTGCGGCTATTCATTCATTCCGATCGATCAGATCAAAGTCAGCTAGCCGGCAACGTCATCCCGGCGCCAGCCACGTCATCCCGGTGAAAACGATGTCATCCCGGCGCCAGCCGGGATCCAGTCAGTTTCCCCGGAATGACAGCCTGGATTCCGGCTTGCGCCGGAATGACGGAAGAAATGGCTCGGGAATTCTCTTCTGAAGCTGGTTATCCTTAGAGGCAATGGCCGGGGCCTGGCAGATTCGTGAGCGCGCGGAGCGGCGTCTGGCCGCCGAGCGCGGCGACGGCGTGCGCAAGCCGGCCCCGCGGCTGCAGCTCGCCCTGGGCTTTCCCAACACCTACTTCGTCGGGATGTCCAACCTCGGTTTCCAGGCGATCCACCGGTTCACGAACGGGCTGGAAGGGGTCGCTTGCGAGCGTTTCTTCCTGCCCGACCGGGAAGAACGGTCCCTCTATCAGAACCAGCCCGGCCTCAAGCTGGGGACGCTGGAGAGCGGCCGGCCGGTTGCCGATTTCGAGCTGGTGGCGTTCTCGGTCTCGTTCGAGAACGACTACGTGCATCTGCTGCGGCTGCTCGAGCTCGCGGGCCTGCCGCTCTTGGCGGCGCAGCGCGACGGGCGCCATCCGCTGGTGGTGGTCGGCGGGGCGGTGACCTTCATCAATCCGGAGCCGCTGGCCGATTTCGTCGACCTGATCGCGGTCGGCGAGGGCGAACCGATTCTGCCGGCCTATCTCGAGCGCTTCGAGCGCGACCGCGGCCGGCCGCGGCGCGAGCACCTGGAGCGCGCCGCCGCGCTGCCGGGAATCTATGTGCCGTCGTTGATTCGGCCGCCGGAGCCGGCCGCGGGCGCTTTCGGCCAGGTCGCGCTGCCGCCCAGCTCGCTTCCGAAACACACCTTGCCGGAGCTGGCTTCCAGCGTGGCTTACTCGTCGATCCTGACTTCGGAAACCGAGTTTGCCGACACCTTGCTGATCGAAGTGTCGCGCGGCTGCCCGCTGCGCTGCCGCTTCTGCACCGTCTCCTACACCTATCCCAAGTTCCGCACCGTGCCGCCCGAGGTGGTAGTGGATCTGGTGCGGCGGGTCCAGCAGCGCGATCGCAGCCGCGGCCTGCCGGCGCTGCGGCGGGTCGGACTAGTGTCCTCCGACATCAGCGACGTGCCGGGGCTGGGCCCGATGTGCCGCGGCCTGGTGGAGCTCGGCGTCGAGCTCGGGGTCAGCTCGGTGCGGATCGACCGCCTGCCGCCGGAGCTGCTCGACGCGCTGTCGGACGGCGGCGTGCAGTCGCTGGCGGTCGCTCCGGAGGCCGGCAGCGAGCGGCTCCGGGAGGTGATCCGCAAGCCGATGAGCACTGAAACCCTGCTGCGCGGAGCGGATCAGATCCTGGAGCGCGGGGTGCAGAATCTCAAGCTCTACTTCATTCTCGGCCTGCCGACCGAGACCGCGGACGACGTTCAGGCGATCATCGATCTGACCTTGCAGCTGCGCGAGCGCGCGCTGGCGGTCTGGCGCCGGCGCGGCCATGCCGGCAAGATCGTGCTTTCGATCAATCCGTTCGTGCCCAAGCCGCTGACCCCGTTTCAGTGGAGCCGGATGGAGCCGCTCAGCGTGGTCGAAGCCAAGCTGCGCACCATTCGGCGCGCGCTCCGCACCGTGGGCAACGTGGAAGTGAAGGAGAAGAGCCTGCGGCACGGCTATCTCGAAGCGCTGCTGAGCAACGGCGACCGGCGGCTGTCGGCGTTTCTGCTCCAACTCCACCGCGACGGCGGGCGCCTGACTCGGGCCGGACGGGCCCTGGCCGCCGATCTGGAAAGCAAGCTGTTCGGCGAGCGCGCGCTGGACCAGGCGCTGCCGTGGGATTTCATCGTCGAGCCGGCCGAGCGCGCCCGGCTGCGCCGCGAGTATCAGCGCGCCATGAGCCAAAAGCCCTCCTTCGCCCCCCTCGGCTAGCTCCGCGCGGACCTGGGTGCCGTGGGCGGCCGTGGGTGCCGTGGGCAAGCTCTGCTTTGCCCACGGACGGCATCGGACCGGTAACCCGTTTGCTCCCACTTTCGTTGTGTTGTCCGTGGGCAGAGCGAAGCTTGCCCACGGCACCCAGGATGATGCTTGCCCGCTGCCCCAAGACATGCTTGCCCCACAGCACCCGGGACTGGTATGCTCCCGCCGGTTTTCGATCGGGGTTGGCCGCGTCGCCCGATTGTGGCGCTGGAGCTGACGCCCGCCGCGCGCGGGCGATCGGGCTCGAGACCGAGAACCGATCTCAAGCGTGGTGGGGACGCGGTTGTTTCGACCGCATAAGGAGGGCGGAGGGATCAGCCGAGCTTTCGGCTCCGAGATGGGGCAGATTTTTCATCGCAGCACCAACTTTCTCTCGCGGCTGAGTATTTTCGGAGCGCTCTTTTTCGTGGTCGCAATCGGGGGACTCGGCTGGGTGATCTATCAGTCGTCCTGGATGACCGGCGCCGCGGTGCCCTACGACCAGCCGGTGCCGTTCAGCCATGAGCACCACGTCAGCGGGCTGGGCATCGACTGCCGCTACTGTCACACCTCGGTCGAGCAGAGCTCGTTCGCCGGTATTCCGCCGATCAAAACCTGCATGACCTGCCACTCGCAGATTTGGAACGACAGCCCGATGCTGGAACAGATCCGCGAGAGCTATCGCAGCGGGATTCCGATTCAATGGACCCGGGTTCACGACCTGCCCGAGTTCGTGTTCTTCAACCACAGCATCCATGTCAGCAAGGGCATCGGCTGCGCCAGCTGCCACGGCCGAGTCGACAAGATGCCGCTGACCTGGCAGGTTGAATCGCTGCACATGCGCTGGTGCCTCGATTGCCATCGCGCCCCCGAGCGTTTCGTCCGCCCCCGCGAGCAGGTTTTCAACATGAGCTGGGAGCCGCCGCCCGACCAACTCGAGCGCGGCCGCGAGCTGGTCGAGCGCTACCGGATCCGGACCCATCAGCTCACCGACTGCGTGATCTGTCACCGATGAGAAACCCGGGCAGCGAGCGCTTGAATCTGGATCAAATCCGCGCCCGGCTGGCGACGGCGCGCGGCGCGACCTATTGGCGCAGCCTCGAGGAGGTGGCCGAAACCGAGGAGTTCCAGGACTATCTGCGCCACGAGTTTCCGGCCCAGGCCGATACCTGGATCGACCCGGTCGGCCGGCGCGCCTTTCTCAAGCTGATGGGCGCCTCGTTCGCCTTGGCCGGGATCGGCGCCTGCGCCCGCCAGCCGCTGGAACAGATCGTGCCTTACGTCGACGCTCCCGAAGGCATCGTGCCGGGCCGTCCGCTGATGTTCGCCAGCGCCGTCGCGCTGCGCGGCTTCGGCCTCGGCGTGCTGGTCGAGAGCCACATGGGGCGTCCGACCAAGATCGAAGGCAACCCGAGCCACCCCACCAGCCTGGGCGCGACCGATGTCTTCGCTCAGGCTTCGATCCTGTCGCTCTACGACCCCGATCGATCCCAAGCGGTGGCGCAGGCCGGACGCATCAGCACCTGGGAGGCGTTTCTCGATGCTCTGGCCCCGGCGCTGGCCGAGCAGCGCGCGCGATCCGGCGCCGGACTGCGGATTTTGACCGAGACCGTAACCTCGCCGACCTTGCACGCTCAGCTGCAGGCGCTGCTGGCGCAGTATCCCGAGGCCGAATGGCTCCAGTACGAGCCGGCCGGGCGCGACTCGGTGCGCCGCGCCGCCCGGCAGGCGTTCGGCGCGGCGCTCGAGGTGCGCTACCGCTTCGACGTGGCGGATGTGATCGTGGCGCTGGATGCCGATTTCCTGTACGCCGAGCCCGGCAGCGTGCGCTACGCGCGCGAGTTCGCGGCCCGGCGCCGGGTCCGGAGCGGCGATTCGGCCGCGACCATGAGCCGGCTCTACGCGGTCGAGAGCGTGCCGACCGTGACCGGCTCGATGGCCGATCATAGACTGGCGCTGCGGGCCGCCGAGGTGGCCGGCTTCGCGCGCGAGCTGGCGCAGGCGCTCGGGGTCCTGCCGCAAGGATCGGGGGCGGCGCCGGGCGCCGAACGCCGGCGCTGGATCGACGCGATCGCGCGCGATCTGGCCGGACGGCGCGGCGCCGGGGTGGTCGTGGCCGGCGACCAGCAGCCGGCCGAAGTCCACCTTCTGGCCCACGCGATCAACCATCAGCTCGGCAATCTCGGCCGCACCGTGATTCTGACCGAGCCGGTCGAAGCGCGGCCCGCGCTGCAGCTCGAGGAGCTGCGCCGGCTGGCCGGCGACATGCAGGCCGGGCGGGTCGAGCTGCTGGTGATCCTCGGCGGCAATCCGGTCTACACCGCGCCGGCCGATCTGCGCTTCAGCGACCGGCTCGCCAAGGTGCCGCTTCGGGTCCGGCTCGGCGAGTACTACGACGAGACCTCCGAGTACTGCCATTGGCACATCCCCCAATGTCACACCTTGGAGAGCTGGGGCGACGTGCGGGCGCACGACGGCACCGTGTCGATCCAGCAGCCGCTGATCGCCCCGCTCTACGGCGCGAAGTCGGTGCACGAGGTTTTGGCGGCGCTGGCGGGCCAGCCCGAGCGCGGCGCCCACGCGATCGTCAAGGATCACTGGCGGGGCCGGCGCCCGGAGCTCGCGGATTTCGAGCGCTTTTGGAACGCCAGCCTGCACGAGGGCGTGATCGAAGGAACGGCGGCGGCCGAGGTCAGCGCCGCGCTGCGCCCCGGTTGGGCCGACTCGCTGGCCGCCGCGCCGGCGCCGGAAACCGGCGCCGGCGGCGAGGTCGAGGTCGTGTTCCGCCCCGATCCGACTTTATGGGACGGCCGGTTCGCGAACAACGGCTGGCTCCAGGAGCTGCCCAAACCGATCACCAAGCTGACCTGGGACAACGCCGCCCTGCTCAGCCCGCGCACCGCGCAGCGCCTGGGGGTCGCCAGCGGCGACGTGGTGGCGCTCCGGGCCGCGGGACGCGCGGTCCGCGCGCCGGTCTGGATCGTGCCGGGAGCGGCCGACGACAGCGTGACGGTGCACCTGGGCTACGGCCGGCGCCGCGCCGGCCGGGTCGGCGCCGGCGCGGGGTTCAACGCCTTTGCCTTGCAGCGCTCGGGTGCGGCGCTGTTCGATCGCGTGACCATCGCCCGCACCGGCGCGCGCCACGCCCTCGCCACCACCCAGCAGCATCAGAGCATGGAGGGGAGAAACCTGGTGCGGGTCGGCACCCTGCAGCAGTACCTGGAGGATCCGGCTTTCGCCCAGCATCTGGAGCACGGCGCCGGCCCTGAGCAATCGCTCTACCCCGAGGTTCACTACCAGGGCTACTCGTGGGGGATGGCGATCGACCTCAACGCCTGCATCGGCTGCAACGCCTGCACCATCGCCTGCCAGGCGGAGAACAACATTCCGATCGTCGGCAAAGACCAGGTGGCGCGCGGCCGCGAGCTGCACTGGATCCGGGTCGATCGCTACTTCGAAGGCGAGCTCGACGCGCCCAGCGTGGTCCATCAGCCGGTGCCGTGCATGCATTGCGATCACGCGCCCTGCGAGCTGGTCTGCCCGGTCGCCGCCACGGTGCACAGCGACGAGGGGCTCAACGAGATGATCTACAACCGCTGCATCGGGACCCGCTACTGCTCCAACAATTGCCCGTACAAGGTGCGGCGCTTCAATTTCTTCCAGTACTCCGACCTCAAGACCCCCAGCCTCCGAATGCTCTACAACCCCGATGTCACGGTGCGGACCCGCGGGGTGATGGAAAAGTGCAGCTACTGCGTGCAGCGGATCAGCGAGGCCCGGATCAGCGCGGAGCGCGAAGGGCGTTCGATCCGCGACGGCGAGGTGGTCACCGCCTGCCAGCAGGTCTGCCCGGCCGAGGCGATCGTGTTCGGCGATCTCGGCGATCCCAGCAGCCGGGTGGCGCGGCTCAAGGCCGAGCCGCGCGACTATGCGCTGCTGGCCGAGCTCAACACCCGCCCGCGCACGACCTATCAGGCGCGGCTGCGCAACCCCAATCCCGAGCTCCAAGGCGGCGCCCCGGCGCCCGAGCAAGGTCACGGATGAACGAAGGTGGCCAGTCCGGCGGCGGCGGCAAGGCTCCGGTTCTGCAGCCGGGCTACACCTACGCTTCGGTCACCCAGAAGATCAGCTCGATCGTGCTGGCGCGGCGCACGCCGCGCGGCTGGTTCATCGGTTTTGGCATTGCGTTCATGCTGGTGTTGATGCTGATGTACGCGGTCGCGGTGCTGTTCGTGCGCGGGGTCGGGATCTGGGGGGTCAACATCCCGGTCGCCTGGGGCTTCGCGATCACCAACTTCGTCTGGTGGATCGGGATCGGGCACGCCGGCACCTTGATCTCGGCGATCCTGCTGCTGCTGCGCCAGGAGTGGCGCACCTCGATCAACCGCTTCGCCGAGGCCATGACTCTGTTCGCGGTCGCCTGCGCCGGGCTCTATCCGCTGCTGCACTTGGGCCGGCCGTGGGTGTTCTACTGGCTGTTTCCCTACCCCGATACCATGCGGCTGTGGCCGCAGTTCCGCAGCCCGCTGGTGTGGGACGTGTTCGCGGTCTCGACCTACTTTATTGTGTCGCTGCTGTTCTGGTATGTCGGCCTGATCCCCGATCTCGCGACCTTGCGCGACCGCGCGCGCCACGTCTTGGCGCGCAAGCTGTACGGCTTTATGGCCATGGGCTGGCGCGGCGCCGCCACCCATTGGCACCGCTACGAGATCGCCTACCTGCTGCTCGCCGGCCTGGCCACGCCGCTGGTGGTCTCGGTCCACACCGTGGTCAGCTTCGACTTCACGATCGGAATCACGCCGGGTTGGCACTCGACGATCTTCCCGCCCTATTTCGTCGCCGGCGCGATCTTCTCCGGTTTCGCCATGGTCATGACCCTCGCGATACCGCTGCGCTACGCCTACGGGCTCGAGGACTTCATCACCATGCGCCACCTCGAGAACATGGCCAAGGTGATGCTGGCGACCGGCCTGATCGTGGCCTACGGCTACGCCAACGAGCTGTTTCTCTCCTGGTACAGCGGCAACATGTACGAACAGTACATGACCCTCAACCGGATGTTCGGACCGTACTGGTGGAGCTTCTGGCTGCTGGTGCTGTGCAACGTGGTGACCCCGCAGCTCTTGTGGTCGTCGCGGCTGCGGCGCAACGTGCCGCTGTTGTTCGTGATCTCGCTGGTGGTCAACGTCGGCATGTGGGCCGAGCGCTTCGTGATCGTGATCACCAGCCTGCACCGCGACTTTCTGCCGTCCTCCTGGGATATGTACTATCCGACGGTTTGGGACTGGGCCACCTTGATCGGCTCGATCGGGCTGTTCGTCGCGCTGATGTATCTGTTCATTCGCTTCCTGCCGGTGATCTCGATCGCGGAGATGCGCGGGCTGGTCGCGGAGCACGAAGACCAATGAGAGGCGAGCGCCAGCCGATCTACGGCCTGCTGGCCGAGTTCGAGGATCGCGACGAGCTGCTGGCCGCCGCCCATCGCACCCGCGCGGCCGGCTACACCCGGGTCGACGCCTTCACGCCGTTTCCGGTCGAGGGCCTGGCGGAGGCGATCGGCTTCCGTCGCACCCGCCTGCCCATGGTGGTGCTGATCGGCGGGATCTTGGGCGGCGCGGGCGCGTTCTTCATGCAGTACTACGCCAACGTGATTCACTATCCGCTCAACATCGGCGGCCGCCCGCTCAACAGCTGGCCGGCGTTCATCCCGATCACCTTCGAGCTGACGGTCTTGGGCGCGGCGCTGGCGGCGGTGCTCGGAATGCTGTGGCTCAACGGCCTGCCGATGCCGCACCATCCGCTGTTCAATGCACCGCGGTTCGCGCTCGCCTCGCGGGACCGATTCTTTCTGTGCATCAAGGCCAAGGATCCGCGTTTCGACCGCGAAGCGAGCCGGCGTTTTCTCGACGACTTGAGGCCGCTGAGCGTGACCGAGGTGGAGTGGTGAGGCGTGTGGCGGCGCTGGCCGCGCTGGCGCTGGGCGCCGGCCTCGGCTGCCACAGCGACATGATCGACCAGCCCAAGTTCCGGCCGCTGGAGCGCAGCGACTTCTTCGCCGACGGCAACTCGTCGCGGCCCCAGGTCGAAGGCACCGTGGCGCGCGGCCAGCTCCGGAGCGACGAGCTGCTGCATACCGGCAAGGAGGGCGGCCAGCCGTCCGAGCGGTTCCCTTTTGCGGTCGACCCAAAGCTGCTGGAGCGCGGCCGCGAGCGGTTCGAGATCTTCTGCGCGCCGTGTCACGGCCGGCTCGGCGACGGCCAGGGCATGATCGTGCAGCGCGGATTTAAGATCCCGCCGTCGTTCCATATCGATCGCTTGCGGCAGGCGGCGCCGGGCTATTTGTTCGATGTGATCACCAACGGCTTCGGGGCGATGGTCGACTATCGCGGCCGGATCAGCCCCGCGGATCGATGGGCGATCGTGGCCTACGTGCGGGCGCTGCAGCTATCGCAGCACCTGCCGGCGTCGCGCCTGGCGGCGCAAGAACGCGGCCGCCTGGAGTCGGGCTCATGACCGCCGCCGGCCAGGCTTCCGGGATTGCGCTCGATCGGGTTCAGCGGCAGGCTCTCCGAATCGGCATCGCCGGGCTGGCGCTCTGTGCCCTGGGCGCGCTGCTGGCACCGGCGCAGCTGTTTCGCGCCTACCTGATCGGCTATCTGCTCTGGTTCGGGATCGGGCTCGGCAGCCTGGCGCTGCTGATGCTGCATCACCTGGTGGGAGGGCGCTGGGGCCATCTGATCCGCCGGCCGCTGGAGGCCGCGACCCGCACCTTGCCGCTGCTGGCGGTGCTGTTCGTACCGCTGCTCCTGGGCCTGCAATCGCTCTACCCTTGGAGCCGCCCGGAGGCGCTGAGCGACGAGCTGCTGCGCCATAAGAGCGTCTATCTCAACGTGCCGTTCTTCATCGTCCGAGCCGTGATCTGCTTCGCGATCTGGATCTGGCTGGCGCAGCGCCTCAACCGGTTGTCGGCGCAGCAAGACCAGGTGGAAGATCCGGCGCTCACTCGGCGGCTGCGCCGGCTCAGCGGTCCCGGCTTGCTGCTGTATGCCGCCACGGTGACCTTCGCCAGCTGGGACTGGGTGATGTCGCTCGAGCCCAAGTGGTGGTCGACGATCTTAGGCATGTCGACCATAGTGAGCCAGGGCTTGTCCGCGCTGGCGCTGATGAT
>Ga0214472_10002815_pt1 | contig 18518 bp, 14 predicted proteins | sample RVTome_6_FD_207662 | JGI IMG/M metagenome (GOLD analysis project Ga0214472, IMG submission 207662) | Soil microbial communities from uranium-contaminated site in the Upper Colorado River Basin, Wyoming, United States - RVT140D175 | ecosystem: Environmental > Terrestrial > Soil > Contaminated >...
GCTACGACAAGATCCACATGTTCGACGTCGACCTCGGCAAGGGCGAGGTCTACCGCGAATCCAAAAGCTACGCCGCCGGTACTAAGGCCGTCACCGCCAGGCTGCCGTGGGGGCGGCTCGGCATGACGGTCTGCTACGATCTGCGCTTCCCGCAGCTCTACCGGGCGCTGGCCCAAGAGGGCGCCGATTTCCTGAGCGTGCCGTCGGCGTTCACGCGGCCGAGCGGCAGCGCCCATTGGCACGTGCTGTTGCGCGCCCGCGCCATCGAGACCGGCTGCTTCGTGTTCGCCCCGGCGCAATGCGGCACCCACGAGGGCGGCCGCAAGACCTACGGCCATTCGCTGATCGTCGATCCATGGGGCGAGGTGCTGGCCGATGGCGGCAACGAGCCGGGCTTCATCACCGCGCGGATCGAGCCGGAGCGCGTCATCGAGGCCCGCCGGCGCATCCCGTCGCTCGACCACGACCGACACTTTGCCTGAATCGATTAACCACAGAGCACACAGAGATAGAATAAGAAGTGCGGTGTTTCGCGTCGCATAAGTAGTTTTTCTTCTCTGTGTTTTGCTGTCTCCGTGATCTCTGTGCTCTCTGTGGTTCGCTTTTCTTATATGGAATGCGGCGTGGGCTCGTCGTCGTCGCGGGCGCTGCGGCCGAGGTCGTTAATGGCGCAGATTCGCTGCTTAACGCCGGGAATCTCGGCCGCCTCGATCAGCCCGTGCTCGTAGGCGACCACCTGCAGCCGGCCGGCCGCCAGATCCAGCAGCTCGCCCGCCATCAGCAGGTGATCCGGGTTGCGCGGCCGGGTGAAGCGCTCGTTGCCGCGGGCGAACGTCTCGTAGATGAGGACGCCGCGCGGCTCGAGCGCCTGGATCAGCGGCGCCAGCAGCGGCCGGTAAAGGTAGTTGACGACGACGATGCCGGTGAAGGCGCGCCCCGAAAGCGCCCCGCCCAAGCCAAACACCGGCCCGCCGGTCTCGAGATCGGCCTCGATCACCTCGACGCGGCGCTGCTTGGCGAGGTCGGCGAGTGCGGCCACGTCACGGTCGACGGCGGTCACCCTGTAGCCCAGGCCGAGCAGAAAGCGAGCGTGGCGGCCGTTGCCCGAGGCCACGTCGAGCACTCGGCCGCCAGCCGGGATCAGGCTGGCGAAGCGTTCCACCCACGGCGACGGCCGGGTGATGGCGAGGTGGCGGCTGCGCACCGCGTCGTCTTGGTCGTTACCCATTCTTAAACGTTTTAGGCTATGCGTAAGATTAATAAAAACAGTAAAGTATCGGGCTTTCCGCGACTCCCATCCGGCCCAGAGGAGTAGGCTGTTTCAAGATGATTCTCTATCAGCTCCGATGCCGCCAGGCCCACGACTTCGAGGCTTGGTTCCTGGACAGCGCCACCTTCGACCGCCAGGCGGTGTCGGGCGACGTGACGTGTCCCTATTGCGGCAGCGCCAAGATCGCCAAGGCGCCGATGGCGCCGCGTCTGGCCTCGGGCTCAGACCGGCGAGACGAGGGGGACGACCGCGGCGAACCCGCAGAGCCCGCCGGGCGTCTCGTGCCCGGCGAGGCGCGCGCCACCGAGGTGGCGGCGAAGATCCTGCAGGCGGTCGAGGCCGTCCGCGAGCACGTCGAGGACACCTGCGACTACGTCGGCGACGAGTTCGCCGACGAGGCCCGGCGCATCAGGAAGGGCGAGGCGGAAGAGCGCGGCATCTACGGCGAGGCCAGCGAGACCGAGGCGGCGAAGCTCGACGACGAGGGCATCAAGGTGTTCCGGCTGCCGTTCGTCCGCCCGCGCAGCAAGAACTAACCCGCCGTCGGCATTTCACCACAGAGATCACAGAGACCACAGAGACCCAGAGGAACGAAGTGATTCTTCGCGGCGCGCAGCGCCGCATATTTTCTTCTCGGTGTTCTCTGTGATCTCTGTGGTTAATAAACTTCCGGGCCGTCACGGCTTGATGGCGAATGCCATGTAGTTGACGGCGAGGTCGCGGGAGAGCCGCCAGTCGTCCATGAGTGGGTTGTAGAGCACGCCCTTGAACTCGGCGATCTCGACCCCGGCGGCCTTGAGCCCCGCCGCCAGTTCCGATGGGCGCACGAACTTGCGCCAGTCGTGGGTGCCGACCGGCAGCCAGCGCAGCACGTACTCGGCGCCGATCTTGGCCAACGCCAATGCCTTCAGCGTGCGGTTGATGGTGGAGAGCACCATCGCGCCTTTCGGCTTCATCAGGCGTGCGGCGGCGGCCAGGAACGCGTCCCGGTCGGCGACGTGCTCGACCACCTCCAGATTCAGCACCGCGTCGTAACGGCCCTTCTCGCGCGCCAGATCCTCCGGCAGCCGGTGATGGTAGTCGATGGCGAGGCCGGACTCGCGGGCGTGGGCGCGTGCCACGCGCACCGTCTCGGCGTCGGCGTCGATGCCGGTGACGCGGGCGCCGAGCCGGGTCAAGGGCTCGGCGATCAGCCCGCCGCCGCAGCCGATGTCGAGCACCGAAAGGCCGGTCAGCGGCCGGTCGCTTAAGGGCTCGCGGCCGAAGTGGCGGGCCAAGTTGTCGCGGATATAGCCGATGCGGATCGGGTTCAGCCGGTGCAGCGGCCGGAAGTCGCCGTCCGGGTCCCACCAGGAGTCCGCGAGTTTCGAGAAGCGGGCGACCTCGTCGGCGGCGGCCGTCGAGCTATGGGAATCCCGGGGGCGGGCGCGCGCCCGCTCGCCGGGGCGTTCGCGGGCTCGCTTCCGGGCGCTGCTCCGGGGCTTGCCGTGGGTGGATTTTTTCCTGGCTTTCTGGGCCATCGATCGAGGCTCCGGTTCGAGCGTCGGGGCGGGGTTGCCACCATTCGCGGATATAGAGTATGTATGCGCCGCCCGCACATCAACCAGCACTAGCGAATTCGCCGATTTGCGGCCGGCGTCGGCCTGGATCAGGGCGCACGGCGGGACCACCACGGGAACTAGGCCCTAGCACGATGGCTCGCATCGTCCAGAAATTCGGCGGCACGTCCGTCGCCGACATGACGCGGATCAAGGCCGTCGCCATGACCGTCAAGCGCGAGCTCGACGCCGGCAATCAGGTCGCGGTCGTGCTGTCGGCGATGGCCGGCGTCACCGACCAACTGGTCGGCTACGCCGCCCAGACCGGCTCGGTGTTCGACGCCCGCGAGTACGACGTCGTCGTCTCGACCGGCGAGCAGGTGACCGTCGGCCTGTTGGCGCTTTGCCTGCAGAACCTCGGCGTCACCGCCCGCTCGTGGCTCGGCTGGCAGGTGCCGATCTCGACCGACGGCGTCCACGGCAAGGCGCGCATCAAGGCGATCGAAGCCAAGGAGCTCAGGCGCCGGATGGCGACGGGCGAGGTGCCGGTAGTCGCCGGCTTCCAGGGCTTCGGCCCGGACAACCGGATCACGACGCTGGGGCGCGGCGGCTCGGACACCAGCGCGGTGGCGTTGGCGGCGGCGCTGGAGGCCGACCGCTGCGACATCTATACCGACGTCGAGGGCGTCTACACGTGCGATCCGAGAATCGTTGCCAAGGCGCGCAAGATCGACAAGATCACCTACGAGGAAATGTTGGAATTGGCGTCGCTGGGTGCGAAGGTCCTGCAGACCCGCTCGGTGGTGCTGGCGATGCGCATGGGCGTGCGCCTGCACGTGCGCTCCAGCTATTCCGACGTCCCCGGAACCCTAGTCGTCGATGAGGATGAAATCGTGGAACATGAAATGGTCAGCGGCATTGCCTACAGCCGGGACGAAGCCAAGATCACGCTCGTCAAGGTGCGGGACAAGCCGGGCGTCGCGGCCGCCATCTTCGGGCCGCTGGCGGACGCCAGTATCAACGTCGACATGATCGTCCAGAACGTCTCGGCCGACGGCAAGGCGACGGACATCACGTTCACCGTGCCGCGCGGCGAGCTGAAGCGCACCGTCGAGACGCTGGAGGCGAAGCACAAGCAACTCGGCTACGCCGATCTGATCTCGGACGCCAACGTCGCCAAGATCTCGGTCATCGGCGTCGGCATGCGCAGCCACGCCGGCGTCGCCCAGCGCATGTTCAAGACGCTCGGCGAGAAAGGCATCAACATCCAGGTGATCTCGACCTCCGAGATCAAGGTCAGCGTGCTGGTCGCCGAGGAATACACCGAGCTCGCGCTGCGCGCGCTTCACAGCGCCTATGGTCTCGACGCCGAATAGGCCGGTCGCGAGGGATTGACCGTGGCGCCCCGCCGTTCACCTACGCCACGCGGTCCCGCTGCGGCCGTCAGCCGCCGCCTGCTGGCCCGAGTGCGCGACGTCATGGCCGGCCCCGGCAGCGCCGAGCGGCGGCTCGACAAACTGACCGAGATCATCGCCGCCGACATGGTGGCCGAGGTGTGCTCGATCTACGTGCGCCGCCCCGGCGACGTGCTGGAGTTGTTCGCCACCAAGGGCCTGAAGCCGACCGCCGTGCACGTGACGCGGCTCAGCGTCGGCGAGGGCCTGATCGGCGAGATCGCGGCCCGCGCGCGCCCGTTCGCGCTCGCCGACGCCCAGGAGCATCCGAGCTTCGCTTACCGCCCCGAGACCGGCGAGGAGATTTACTTCTCGCTGATGGGGGTGCCGATCCTGCGCGGCGGCCGCGTCATCGGCGTGCTGGCGGTGCAGAACCGGACCCGCCGCCAGTACCAGGAGGAGGAGGTCGAGACCCTGCAGACGGTGGCGATGGTGCTGGCCGAGCTGGTCGCCGGCGGCGAGCTGATCGGCCGCGACGACCTGGTCGCCGACGACGGCGCCGAGCCGACGGCGCTGCGCATCGACGGCATCCGGCTGGCGGGCGGCCTCGGCATCGGCCAGGCGGTCCTGCACCAGCCCCACCTCACCATCGAGAAGCTGGTGGCCGAGAACCCCGACGACGAGCACCGCCGGCTTTCGGAGGCCTTCACCGGCATGCACGGCGCGCTCGACGACATGCTCGCCGGCGGCAAGCTGGCCGACGACGGCGAGCACCGCGACATCCTCGAGAGCTACCGCATGATCGCCGAGGACGCCGGCTGGGTGGCGCGCATCGGCGAGGCGATCGACACCGGGCTCACCGCCGAGGCCGCAGTGCAGAGGGTGCGCGACGACATCCGGGCGCGCATGAGCCAGGTGACCGACCCCTACCTGCGCGAGCGCGTCCACGACTTCGACGATCTCGCCAACCGGCTGCTGCAGCACCTGATCGGCGGCGGCGCCCGGCCGGCCGCCCGCGACATCCCCGCCAACGCCATCCTGATCGCGCGCTCGATGGGGCCGGCGGAGCTGCTCGACTACGACCCGGCGAAGCTGAAGGGCCTGGTGCTCGAGGAGGGCTCGCCAGTCGCCCACGTCACCGTCGTCGCCCGGGCCCTCGAAATCCCGGTGGTCGGACGGGCGCAGGGCGCCGCCGACCGCATCGAGCCCGGTGATGCGGTGATCGTCGACGGCGACAACGCCCAGGTCGTCATCCGCCCCGGCGAGGACGTGCGGGCAGCCTATCGCCAGAGCCTACAGGCCCTCGAGGTTCAGAAGGCTCGCTACGCGGCGCTCCGCGACCGCGAGCCGGTAACCAGGGACGGCCAGCGCATCTCGCTCAGCATCAACGCCGGGCTGATGATCGACATGGCGCACCTGAAGCAGTCGGGCGCCGACGGGGTCGGGCTTTTCCGCACCGAGATCCCGTTCATGGTGCACGCCGATTTTCCCGACGTCGAGACGCAGTTCAAGGTCTACGCCAGGGTGCTCGACGAGGCAGGCGACAAGCCGGTGCAGTTCCGCACCCTCGACGTCGGCGGCGACAAGACACTGCCCTATTGGCATGGGACGGGCGAGAACAACCCGGCGCTCGGCTGGCGGGCGATCCGCGTGTCGCTCGACCATCCGGCGATGCTGCGCCGGCAGTTGCGGGCTCTGACCGAGGCTGCCGCCGGGCGCGAACTCCGGGTGATGTTTCCGATGATCGCCGAGGTCGCCGAGCTCGACGCGGCTCGCGAGCTTCTGGAGCGCGAGCTGGCGCGGACCAAGGCACGCGGCGAGCCGGCGCCCAAGCGCGTCCGCGTCGGCGCCATGCTCGAGGTGCCGGGGCTGTTGTTCCAGCTGCCGGCGCTGCTCGAGCGGGTCGATTTCCTGTCGGTCGGCAGCAACGACTTGGCGCAGTTCCTGTTCGCGTCCGACCGCACCAACCCGCGCCTCGCCGAGCGCTACGACGAGCTGTCGCCGGCGATGCTGGCGGTGCTGAAGACGGTGGTCGAGCAATGCGCCGCCGCGCATGTGCCGGTCAGCGTCTGCGGCGAGATGGCTGGCCGGACGGTGGACGCCATGGCGCTGGTCGGGCTCGGCTTCCGCTCGCTCTCCATGGCGACGCCGTCGATCGGCCCGGTCAAGGAGATGATCCTGAGCCTGGATGCCGGCCGGCTCGGTCAATACCTGAGTACGCTGATCGACCCGGCGGAGCACAGCATGCGCGAGAAGCTCAAGGATTTCGCCCGCGACCACGGGGTGGTCATCTGACACCTATCGCGTTCAATCTCAGAGCCTTGTCAAAGCCTTAATCCTTGAAGTCGCCCTTCGAGTCGTGGGAGTATTCGCAGGAACGCAAGATTTTTCCTGCCCGGCCGCCGAAACGCCGCAATTTCCCTGGGGACCAGCAAGCCAAGCGCGACCGGGCGGCGGGCGGAACCGCGGGTGGTTTGACTGCCCGCCCGCGTCGCGCCCCCCGGACTTTCGCGAACGGGGCTTTGGTGAATCGGATCATGGCAGCCGAGCAGCAGCAACAGCCGCAACAGCAGGAAACGCCGTCGGCGCGCCTTAGCGAGCCCAGCGTCGGCGCGCTCCTTAAGGCGTCGCGGCTTCGGGTCGGCCAGGACCTGCACGACATCGCCGACGTGTTGCGCATCCGCTACGTCTACATGGAGGCGATCGAGGACGGCCGCTACGACGCGCTGCCCGGCCCGACTTACGCCAGCGGCTTCATCCGTTCCTACGCCGAGCATCTCGGCCTCGATTCCCAGGAGGTGGTGCGGCGCTTCAAGGCCGAAGGCACCGCCGGCCGCGAGACCGCGAGCCTGGCGTTCCCGGAGCCGATTCCCGAGACGGGCATTCCCGGCGGCGCCATCATCCTGGTCGGCATCGTCATCGCCGTCGTCGCCTACGGCGTCTGGTACGTCAACACCGGCAACCACGGGTTCCTGGTCGAGTTGGTGTCGCCGATCCCCGAACGGCTGGCGACCCTGGTCGAGGGCGAGGGCAAGCCGCCCGGCAAAACGGTGGCGCCGTCCGCCGCCGGTAAGCCCGAGATGAAGCCGGAACCGAAACCCGAAACCACCGCGGAAGCGAAGCCGGATACGAAACCGGATGCGACACCGGAGCCGTCGGCCGTCGCCCCGGCGCCTGCCTCCGCGCCGGCGACCGCCGACACCGTGGCGACCGCCCCGGCCGCCGAGCCGCCGGCTGGTGAACCGCGACCGGCCGCCACCACCACCGCCGCGCCGGCCGAACCGGCAGCATCGCAGGCCGAAACACCATCAGCCACGCCATCGCAGGCGCCGCCGGTCGAGACGGCTGCTGCAATCCCGGCGGCGGCGCCGGTCCCGGAAACCCGCGAAACGCCGGTAGCGACGCCGCGCCCCCCGGAGCCGGCGGCGGCCATCGAGCCGGTGATCGCGCCGGGCAACGTCCCGGTCGACATGATCCCGGCGCCGCGCCCGGCAACGCCCGTCACCGCCACGGCGGCGGCGACGCCCGCCGCGCCATCCGAGCCGGCGGCAGCGCAGCCGGCCCCCGCGCCGGAACCGGCGATCACCGCCGCCGCGCCGGCGCTGACGACTGCCGCCATCGAGCCGGCGACGACGACACCGGTGCCGGCGGGCACGGAGCCGACGCGTATCCTGGTGCGCGCCAAGACCAACAGCTGGATCCAGGTTCGCGACGAAAATGCCAACGAAATGCTGGTGACGCGGCTGTTGCGCTCCGGCGACAGCTACGCGGTGCCCAATCGGGCCGGGCTGCGGCTGGCCACCGGCAACGCCGGCGCGCTCGAGATCCTGGTCGACGGCGCGCCGGTGCCGGCCATCGGCGACGATGGCGCGGTCCGCCGCAACGTCCTGCTGGATGCCGAAAAACTCAAGGCCGGCCAAGCGGTTGCGGATTAGGCCCGGGCCCGGGCCCGGGCTTGCGGACGATGGCCAAACGTTGACCGAACGTTGACCGAACGTTGACCGTGGGGGGTCGATCAGGCAAAAAGCGGGGTGAAGGCGGGGCTCGCGGCCTGGCCACGCCCGACGCCCCGAGGGACGAACTCCTGAGAGATGAACCCATGACCAGCAGTCTCGGCCTGAGAGAGCGGCGCCACAGCGTCCCGGTCGCCGTCGGCGACGTCGTCATCGGCGGCGGCCGGCCGGTGGTGGTGCAGTCGATGACCAACACCGACACCGCCGACGTCCAGGCCACCGCCGATCAGGCAGCGGCACTGGCGCGCGCCGGCTCGGAACTGGTGCGCATCACCGTCGACCGCAACGAGGCCGCCATAGCCGTGCCGCACATCCGCGACGAGCTCGACAAGCGCGCCTGCGGTGTGCCGCTGGTCGGCGATTTCCATTACATCGGCCACAAGCTGCTGACCGAAAACCCGGCCTGCGCGGAAGCACTTGCCAAGTATCGCATCAACCCCGGCAACGTCGGCTTCAAGGAGAAGCGCGATCGTCAGTTCTCGACCATGATCGAGGTCGCGCTCAAGTACGACTGCCCGGTGCGCATCGGCGTCAACTGGGGCAGCCTCGACCAGGAGCTGGTGACGCGCCTGATGGATGACAACGCCAGGCGCAAGGAACCATGGGACTCGGGGCGCGTGACGCGCGAGGCGATGGTGGTCTCGGCGCTTGAGAACGCGAAGCGCGCCGAGGAGCTCGGCATGGGCCGCGACAAGATCGTTCTCTCGTGCAAGGTCTCCGACGTCCAGGACCTGATCGCCGTCTATTCCGACCTGGCGGCGCGCGGCGACTACGCGCTTCACCTCGGGCTGACCGAGGCCGGTATGGGCTCGAAGGGCATCGTGGCGTCGACCGCGGCGCTCGCCGTGCTGCTGCAGAACGGCATCGGCGATACCATCCGCATCTCGCTGACGCCCGAGCCCGGCGGCGACCGCACCCGCGAGGTGGTGGTGGCCCAGGAAATCCTGCAGACCATGGGTCTGCGCTCGTTCACGCCGTTGGTCACCGCCTGCCCCGGCTGCGGGCGCACCACCTCGACCGTGTTCCAGCAGTTGGCCGAGAAGATCCAACGCCACGTCCGCGAGCAGATGCCGCACTGGCGGGAAACTTACGAGGGCGTCGAGACCATGAACCTCGCCGTCATGGGCTGCATCGTCAACGGCCCCGGTGAAAGCAAGCACGCCGACATCGGCATCTCGCTGCCGGGCACCGGCGAGGAGCCGGCGGCGCCGGTGTTCATCGACGGCAAGAAGGCGATGACGCTGCGCGGCCCCCGCATCGCCGAGGACTTCCAAAAGATCGTCGACGACTACGTGCAACGCCGCTACAAGCGGCGCGACGGCCCGACTGGCACAACGTCCGGTCCGGCGGACACCGCGGCCGGCGCCGCGCCGTCCGCTGCCGCCCAGTAGCCGGGCCCCATTCGCCATGTCGGAGTTCAAGCCGGTCCGCGGCACCCACGACATTCTGCCCGAAGCCATGCGCCGCCACCGGCGGGTGACGGATACGGCGTGCGAGATCGCCGCCCGCTACGGTTATCAGGAGATATCGACCCCGATCATCGAGTTCACCGAGGTGTTCCAGCGCACCCTCGGCGAGACCTCCGACATCGTGACGAAGGAGATGTACACCTTCCTGGACCGCGCGGGCGAATCGCTCACGCTCCGGCCCGAGTACACCGCCGGTGTGGCGCGTGCGTTGATGTCCGGCGGCTTGCAGCACAGCCTACCCTTGAAATTCTTCTGCCGCGGCCCGATGTTCCGCTACGAGCGCCCGCAGAAAGGACGCCAGCGGCAGTTCCACCAGATCGACGTCGAGCTGTTGGGGATCGCCGAGCCCTTGGGCGACGTCGAGGTGATCGCGCTCGGTGCCCACATCCTGGATGCGCTCGGGCTCACCGACAAGGTAACGCTGGAATTGAACACGCTCGGCGACCAGGAAAGCCGTCACGCCTATCGCGCGAAGCTGGTCTCCTACCTGGAACGCTTCCGCGACAGACTCTCCGAGGACAGCCGGCTCAGGCTGGAACGCAACCCGTTGCGCATCTTCGATTCCAAGGACGAAGGCGACAAGCGCGTGATCGCGAATGCGCCGCTGCTCCGCGACCACCTCAACGACGTCTCGAAGCGGTTCTTCGATCAGGTGCAGGCCGGCCTCAAGGCGGCCGGCGTCGCCTACGAGATCAACCCGCGGCTGGTGCGCGGCCTCGACTACTACTGCCACACCGCGTTCGAGTTCACCACCGAGACCCTCGGTGCCCAGGGCGCGGTGCTGGCCGGCGGCCGCTACGACGGCCTGATGACGGCGATGGGCGGACCGCCGACGCCGGGCACCGGCTGGGCGGCTGGCGTCGAGCGGCTGGCGTTGATGATCGCCGAGCCGAAGGCGCCCGCGCGCCCGATCGCCGTGGTCGCCGCCGGCAACGGCGCCGAGATCGAGGCGTTCGCGGTGGCGCAGCGGCTGCGCGCCGAAGGCTTCACCGCCGACGTCGGGTTCTCGGGCAATCTCAAGAAGCGCCTGGCGCGCGCCAACAAGGCCGGCGCCGTCGCCGCCGTCATCTTGGGCGAGGCAGAGCTGAAGAAGCACGCGGCAACGGTGCGCGACATGGAGTCGGGCGAGCAGACGGAAGTCCCGCTTTCGTCGCTCGGGCAACATCTCGCCCGCTACCGGTAGGGTGCGCGCGATGGCGGCACATAAGCCGAAAGCCCTGCGCCCGTTCGTAGGCGGCCTCAGCCACCATTCGAGCTCGCTGGGGCTCCGCGACCAATTGTTCTTGGAGGAGAGCCAGATCCCGGCGGTGCTCGGCCGGCTCAGGCTGGCCGGCGTCGGCCACGCGCTGGTGCTTTCGACCTGCGACCGCATCGAGGTGCAGGGCATGGACGACGACCCGGAAACGGCCGCCGCCCGCGCCATCGCCGCCGTCGCCCAGCACGCCGGCGTGGAGGATGCCGTGCTCGCCGGTCAGACCTACACGCTTACCGACGCCGCCGCGGTGCGCCAGATGTTCCGGGTCGCCGCCTCCCTCGACAGCCTGATCATCGGCGAGCCGCAGGTGCTGGGCCAGGTCAAGACCGGTCACCGCATGGCCGCCGATGCCGGGATGACCGGCGGCGGGCTGGAGGCGCTGATCCAGGCCGCCTACGGTGCCGCCAAGCGGGTGCGCAGCGAGACCGCCGTCGGCGAGCGACCGGTCTCCATCGCCGCCGCCGCGGCCAGGCTCGCCCACGACCTGCACGGCGACCTCGGGCGTGTCTCGGGGCTGCTGGTCGGCACCGGCGAGATGGGCGAACTGGTGGCGGCGCAACTGCTGGGCGAAGGCTTGGGCCACCTCACCGTCGTGCATCCGAACGAAGGCCGGGCGGAGGCCCTGGCGCGGACCTTGAACAGCCATGTCGGCGATTTCGACGAGCTGGAGCGGCTGCTCGACGAGGCGGACGTGCTGCTGACCGCGCTCGGCAGCCGCCGCCAGGTGATCGACGCCGACATGATGCTGGTGGCGCTCCACCGCCGTCGCAAGAGGCCGGTGTTCCTGGTCGACACCTCGCTGCCGGGCGACGTCGAGCCGGCCGTCAACCGCCTCGACGAGGTGTTCCTGTACGACCTCGGCGACCTGGAACGGGTGGCGATGGAGGGCCGCGCCACCCGTGAGCAAGAGGCGGCGGGCGCGCTCGCCATCGTCGACGAGGAGGTGGAGGCTTTCTTGCGCGGCCGCGACGAACGCGCCGCGGTGCCGGCCCTCAACGAGCTCCGCGGCCACTTCGAATACGTGCGGTCGGAAGTACTGGCCGAGGCCGGCGACGACGCCGAGCGGGCGACGCGGCTCCTCGTCAACCGGCTCCTCCACGCGCCCTCGGAGACGATGCGCCAGGCGGCAGCCGAGGACGGCGATTGGCCGAAGGCGGAAGCCCTGATCCGGCGACTGTTCGGGCTTTCCCGCGGCGGCAAGGGAAGCGACCGGTGAGCCTGGAGAAGAACCTCGAGCGCGTCGTCGCCCGCCACCACGAGCTGGCCCAGCAGATGGCCAGCGGCGACAAGCGCTCGGCCGCCGACTACGCGCGCATGGCGAAGGAATACGCGGACCTGAAGCCGATCGTCGAGGCGGTGAGCGATCTGCGCGGCGTCCAGAAGGAGATGGCGGACCTCAAGGCGCTGATCGCCGACAAGGCGACCGACGCCGAGATGAAGGCGCTGGCCGAGGACGAGCTCAACGGGCTCAAGGGCAAGCTGCCCGGGCTCGAGAAGAAGGTGCAACTCATGCTCCTTCCGGCCGACGCGGCCGACGCCAAGAACGCGATCCTGGAGATCCGCGCCGGCACCGGCGGCGAGGAGGCGGCGCTGTTCGCCGCCGACCTGTTCCGCATGTACCAGCGCTACGCCGAAGGGCGGCGGTGGAAGTTCGAGCTGATGAGTCTGAGCGAGACCGGCCGCGGCGGCTACAAGGAGGCGATCGCCTCGGTGTCGGGGCGCGGCGTGTTCGCGCGCCTGAAGTTCGAATCCGGCGTGCACCGGGTACAGCGCGTGCCGGAAACCGAGGCCAGCGGCCGCATCCACACCTCGGCGGCGACCGTGGCGGTGATGCCCGAAGCCGAGGAGGTCGACATCAGGATCGAGGACAAGGACCTGCGCATCGACGTGTTCCGCTCCTCAGGCCCCGGCGGCCAGTCGGTCAATACCACCGACAGCGCGGTGCGCGTCACGCATCTGCCGACCGGCATCGTGGTGTCGCAGCAGGACGAGAAATCGCAGCACAAGAACCGCGCCAAGGCGATGCGGGTGCTGCGGGCGCGGCTTTACGAGCGCGAGCGCGAGCGTGCCGAGGCCGAGCGGGCGGCGACGCGCAAGAGCCAGGTCGGCACCGGCGACCGCTCGGAACGCATCCGCACCTACAACTTCCCCGAAAGCCGGGTCACCGACCACCGCATCGGCATCACCTTGCATAAGCTTGATCGTGTGCTCGACGGCGAACTCGACGAGTTCATCGACGCGTTGGTCGCCGACGATCAGGCGCGGCGGCTGGCGGAAATGACATGAACGCCTGGGTGGCACCGGCGATGACGACGAGAGGGCGGTCGCGGGCACCGGGCGCCGTCCCGGAGAGCCTCGGCGAGCTGACGGCCGCGGCGGCGGCACGCCTTGCCGAGGCCGGCATCGACAGCGTCCGCCTCGATGCGCGGTTGCTGGCGGCGCATGCGTTCGGCGTCACGCCGGCGCGGCTGATCGGACATCCCGAGCACCGTCCAACGCCGGCCGAGCGCCACCGATTCGCCGCCCTGGTGGCGCGCCGCGCCGCCCGCGAACCGATCGCCTATATCCTGGGCCGGCGCGAGTTCTGGGGGCTCGAATTGCGGGTCAGTAAGGCGACCCTGGTGCCGCGTCCGGAAACCGAGACCGTGGTCGAGCTGGCACTTGGCATCGCCGGCGGCCGCGACGACGGTGATCTCGCCATCCTCGACCTCGGCACCGGCACCGGCTGCCTGCTGCTGGCGCTGCTCTCGGAATTGCCGGACGCCCGCGGCCTCGGCGTCGACGTTTCGGCGAAGGCGCTGACCATCGCGCGCGCCAACGCGAGGCGTCTCGGCCTCGCCGGCCGCGCCCGCTTCCGCATTTCCGACTGGGGCGAGCGCGTCGGCGAGCGGTTCGACCTCGTGGTCGCCAACCCGCCTTACGTCGCCGACAGCGATTTCGCGCAACTGGCGCCGGAGGTCCGGCGCTTCGAGCCGAGGCTCGCGCTCTCCGGCGGCGCCGACGGGCTCGCCCAGTACCGCTTGCTGGTGCCCGGCCTGAGGCGGCTGTTGAAGCCGCAGGCAAGCGTCATTCTCGAGATCGGCGACGGGCAGGCCGACGCGGTCGAGGCGATCCTGGAAGGCCACCGGCTCAAGGTTTCCGGCGTGCGCGCCGACCTGGCGGGCCGGCCGCGGGCGATCGCCGCAAATACCGATTTTTAACGATTTCTTCAAAAAAAGGTTGGAAATTGGGGTTTTCCCGACTAACGTTGATTCGCGAGCGGTCCCTAGGGCCGCGACCGAAGGGGGTCCACGCTTCAGAAGCGTTGTCGAAACCCTTAATTTTCCCACGCTAACACCGTACCGCCGGTTCGCGTTTCGAAGAATGGGCGTATTCGGTTGTGTCGGTCCCGACGTCCGGACCTTCGCGCGGCGGGGATTGTATAAACAGCCTTGATGAACAGAAGGTGCCATGAAGCAAGGTAACAACAGACGCTCGCGTTCTCGCGGCGGCGGCAAGCGCCACGGCGGCGGCAAGGGCCATAACTTCGAAAGCAGCGGTCCGGAAATGAAGATGCGCGGTTCGGCGCAACAGCTACATGAAAAATACCTGGCGCTGGCGCGCGACGCGTCGTCCGCCGGCGACCGAATCGCCGCCGAGTCCTATTTCCAATACGCCGACCACTACCACCGGATCCTGAACGCCGACAGCGGCAACGGAGCCGGACGGCCTCAGCAGCAGCACCAACAGCATCCGCAGCATCCACAGCAGCACCGGGGCGGCCCCGATCAGCGTCACGATCAGCGGCCTTCCGGAAATCCGCAAGGCGGCGGCCCGCAGCCGGTAGTGCCCGCGTCCGCCATGGCCGCCGTGGCTACCCAGGCGTCGCCGGACGGCAAGGACGCCAACGTGACCAAGACGACGAACCCGGCGGCGGGAAGGGGACAGGGGCCGACGGCCTCCTGACGTTGTGGCGGCGGGGTGACTCGCCCGACGCCCAAGTTCAACGACCGAGTCCGACGACCGATTAGCGAGATTTAACCAGCCAACGTCACCGCATCGCCGGCGGCGACGCGTCCGCCGCCGACCACGGTGGCGTAGACGCCCATGTCGGCGTGGCGGAATCCCCGCTGCAGGCTGGCCGGGATGTTGAGGTCGCGCACCGCCTTTTCGGGATCGACGTTGGTAGCGGCACAGCGGCCGATGCGCTCCTCGATCTTCAGGCGCGCGTTGCCGACCGTGATCTCGTTGCCGATCCATCCGAACTCCGACCACGCGTCGGCGCCTTCTATGAAAAAATTGCCGCGGAACCGCAGCGGGTTCACCGGCGCCGCCGTCACCCGTTCCAGGTCCTTGACGCTGGCGAGATTGATGATCGAGACCATCGGCGCGCGGCAGTCGCTCAGCACCTCGCCATGGGCCGCCTCGACCAGCTTCAGCCGGCCGCGCGCTTCCGCGCCCATGTAGGCGTCGAAGAACTCCTCGATTACGGCCCGCCCCAATCGGCCGGTGATGATGCCGCGCGCCACCGACCGGCCGTTGCGCTCGATGACCAGCGCCCCGGTCGTGCCGTCGAAACGGGTGCGCAGCGCCGCCAGCTTCTCGTGCTTGACCAGCGTCAGGAAGCTCGACTTCGGCATCCACGACACGGTCGCGCCGTCGACCGGCGTCGAGCCGAGCGCGATCGCGAACCGCCGGTCGTCGGGCAGCCCCTTGCCGGTGGCGAGCTCGACCGCGTCGAGCGGCTCCGGCGTCAGCCCTTTGACCGGATAGCGGCAGATTTTGGCGACGGTAATGGTCATCGGGCCGAACATTGCCCCCCGCGCCCGGACTGTCAACGGGGCCGGAGGATTCCCGGGTCCGCGCCGGCCCGCCGGCGGCGCTTGCGCGGCCGGCTCGATGGGCCATATTTAGGGGTGGCGGCGGCCCCCGAGGGCCGTTTCATCCCGCGCCAACCCGGGGACGCAGAGGGATACCGAGGTCATGGAATTCGAGAACTACACCGAGCGCGCGCGCGGCTTCATCCAGTCCGCCCAGACGCTAGCCATCCGCGACGGCCACCAGCAACTGGCGCCGCTGCATCTGTTGAAGGTTTTGCTCGACGACAAGGAAGGGCTTTGCGCCAACCTGATCAACGCCGCCGGCGGCGACGCCCGGGCCGCGCTCAAGGCGACGGAAGCCGAGCTCCGGAAGCTGCCGAAGGTCGAGGGCCCGGGCGCCGGCCAGACATATCTGGGCCAGGAAACGGCAAAGCTGTTCGACCAGGCCGAGCGGATGGCGGAAAAGGCCGGCGACAGCTTCGTCACCGTCGAGCGCCTGCTGCTGGCCGTCGCGCTCGCCGCCGGCAGCGCCGCGGCGAAGGCGCTGCAGGGCGCCGGCGTCACCCCGCAGGGGCTGAACAAAGCGATCAACGATTTCCGCAAGGGCCGCACGGCGACCAGCCGTACCGCAGAGGAAGGCTACGAGGCGCTGAAGAAATACGCCCGCGACCTGACGCAGGCCGCCGCCGACGGTAAGATCGATCCGGTCATCGGCCGCGACGAGGAGATCCGCCGCACCATCCAGGTGCTATCCCGGCGCACCAAGAACAATCCCGTCCTGATCGGCGAGCCCGGCGTCGGCAAGACCGCCATCGTCGAGGGGCTCGCCATCCGCATCGTCCAGGGCGACGTGCCGGAGAACCTGAAGACCAAGCGCCTGATGGCGCTCGACTTGGGTGCGCTGGTCGCCGGCGCCAAGTTCCGCGGCGAGTTCGAAGAGCGCCTGAAGGCGGTGCTGGCCGAGATCACCGCCGCCGAGGGCGAGGTGATCCTGTTCGTCGACGAGATGCACACCATCGTCGGCGCCGGCGCCGCCGAGGGTTCCATGGACGCCTCCAACCTGCTGAAGCCGGCGCTGGCCAGGGGCGATTTGCACTGCGTCGGCGCCACCACGTTGGACGAGTACCGCAAGCACGTCGAGAAGGACGCGGCGTTGGCGAGGCGCTTCCAGCCGGTGTTCGTCTCCGAGCCCTCCGTCGAGGACACCATCTCGATCCTGCGCGGCATCAAGGAGAAGTACGAGCTCCACCACGGGGTACGAATTCTCGATTCGGCCCTGGTGTCGGCGGCGACGCTTTCCAACCGCTACATCTCCGACCGCTTCCTGCCGGACAAGGCGATCGACCTCGTCGACGAGGCGGCTTCAAGGCTGCGCATGGAGGTCGATTCCAAGCCCGAGGAGATCGACGAGCTCGACCGCCGCATCATCCAGCTCAAGATCGAGCGCGAGGCGCTGAAGAAGGAGAGCGACCGCGCCTCGAAGGACCGTCTCGGCAAGCTGGAAAAGGAATTGAAGGAACTGGAATCCGAATCAGCGAAGCTTACCAAGCAGTGGGAATCGGAGAAGGGCGCGCTGGCCGACGTTACCAAGCTGAAGGACGAGCTCGACAAGGCCCGCGTCGCCCACGAGCGCGCCATGCGCGAGGGCCGCTACGAGGAGGCGGGGGAGCTGCAGTACGACCTGATCCCGCGCCTCGAGTCGCAAATTGCCAAGGCCGACGGCGCCGAGCACGGCCACATGGTCGAGGAGGCGGTGACCTCAGAGCACATCGCTGCCATCGTCTCGCGCTGGACCGGCATCCCGGTCGACAAGATGCTGGAAGGCGAGCGCGAGAAGCTCCTGCACATGGAAAAGAGCCTGCGCACCCGCGTCGTCGGCCAGGAGGAGGCGCTCGCCGCCGTCTCCGACGCGGTGCGCCGTGCCCGCGCCGGTCTCCAGGACCAGGGCCGGCCCATCGGCTCGTTCGTGTTCTTAGGGCCGACCGGCGTCGGCAAGACGGAGTTGTGCAAGGCGCTGGCCGAGTTCCTGTTCGACGACGAGCAGGCGCTGATCCGCATCGATATGTCGGAGTACATGGAGAAGCACGCCGTCGCGCGGCTGATCGGCGCGCCGCCGGGCTACGTCGGCTACGACGAGGGCGGCGCCTTGACCGAAGCCGTGCGCCGCCGACCGTATCAGGTGGTGCTGTTCGACGAGATCGAGAAGGCGCACCCGGACGTCTTCAACGTGCTGCTGCAGGTGCTCGACGACGGCCGCCTCACCGACGGCCACGGCCGCACCGTCGATTTCCGCAACACCATTATCGTGCTGACCTCGAATTTGGGCGGCGACATCTTGGCGGCGCAGCCGGAAGGCCAGGATTCGTCTCAGGTACGGCCGCAGGTGATGGAGATCGTGCGCCGGGCGTTCCGGCCCGAGTTCCTCAACCGCCTCGACGAGATCATCCTGTTCCATCGCCTGTTCCGCGAGCACATGACCGGCATCGTCGAGATCCAGCTCGGCCGCCTGAGGCAGCTGCTCGCCGAGCGCAAGATCAAGCTCGCCCTCGACAAGGCGGCGAAGGCGTGGTTGGCCGACAAGGGCTATGACCCTGTCTACGGCGCCCGGCCGCTGAAGCGGGTGATCCAGCGCGCCCTGCAGAACCCGCTCGCCGGGCTGATCCTGGAAGGCAAGGTGCTCGACGGCGCCGACGTGAAGGTGTCCGCCGGTCCGGATGGCCTCACCATCAACGGCGAGGCGGTCGAGGCGGAAGCGGCCTAGAAATGCCGGCGGCGCCAAG
>Ga0214472_10002816_pt1 | contig 18517 bp, 20 predicted proteins | sample RVTome_6_FD_207662 | JGI IMG/M metagenome (GOLD analysis project Ga0214472, IMG submission 207662) | Soil microbial communities from uranium-contaminated site in the Upper Colorado River Basin, Wyoming, United States - RVT140D175 | ecosystem: Environmental > Terrestrial > Soil > Contaminated >...
ACCCGATCATCTTCTCCATGTATCTGCTGGTCGTCATGTTCCGCCCGCGCGGCCTGTTCGGACGCTACTGATGGCGGCGGTGGCACCCGGGCCTGGCGCCAGCGCAGCGCTGGCCGCTGCCCGCGCCGAGCCGGTACGCGCACCGCTCAGTGCCCGGCAACGTGCCGGACTCGGCCTGCTGGCGGTGGCGCTGCTGGTCTATCCGCATGTCTTCGACTCGCCCTACGCGCAGCACATCCTGGTCATGATCTTCATCTATGGCCTGGCCGCGCAGGGCTGGAACGTGCTCGCCGGCTACTGCGGGCAGATCTCGCTCGGCCAGGCCGTGTACTTCGGCATCGGCGCCTACTGTGCGGCCTTCCCGTACGTGCAGTGGGGGCTGAGCCCGTGGCTCGGCATGGTCGCCGGGGTCGGCGTGTCCGTGACGGTGGCCATCCTCATCGGCCTGCCCACCTTTCGCCTGCGCGGCCACTACTTCGCCATCGCCACACTGGTCATCGGCGAGATCGCGTACACCCTGGTGGCCAACTGGGAGTACGTGGGCGCGGCCACCGGGGTGTGGATCCCCATCGGCCGCGAATCACCCTGGCTGACCCTGCAGTTCCACGACAGCAAGCTGCCCAACTACTACATCGCGCTCAGCTTCCTCAGCGCCGCCACGGCGCTGGTGGCGTGGATGGAGCGCTCCAAGCTCGGGCTGTACTTTCGCGCCATCCGCGAGGAGTCGGACGCCGCGCGCAGCCTCGGCGTCGACCTGACCCGCTACAAGCTGGTCGCCATCTCCATCTCGGCGGCGTTCACCGCGCTGGCCGGCGCGCAGATGGCACAGTACGTGCTGATCATCGACCCCGAGACCGTCTTCCCCCTGCTGCTGTCCATTCTCATCGTGCTGATGACCATGCTGGGCGGCCTCGGCACGCTGTGGGGGCCGGTGATCGGCGCGTCGGTACTGTTCCCGCTCTCCGAGCTCACCCGCGTGTGGTTCGGCGGCACCGGCGGGGCCGAGGACCTGATGATCTACGGCCTGCTCATCGTGCTCATCTCCGTGTACTGGCCGGGCGGCGTCATCTCACTGCTGCGCCGCCTGGCGGCGCGCTGACGGCCATGCTGGAGGTCGAGTCCGTCACCCGCCGCTACGGCGGCCTGGTCGCCAACGACGCCATCAGCTTCCACGTCGAGGCCGGCGAGATCCTCGGCGTCATCGGCCCGAACGGCGCGGGCAAGTCGACACTGTTCGAGCTGATCAGCGGCTTCGAGCGCCCGGATGCCGGCGACGTGCGCTTTCAGGGCCGCTCCATCGTCGGCCTGCGTCCGGATCGCATCAACCGCCTCGGCATCGTGCGCACCTTCCAGAAGCTGAAGCCCTTCGCGCAGATGACGGTCGAGGAGAACGTCATGGTCGGCGTGCTGCAGCACACGGCCAGGGTACGCGCGGCGCGCGACGAGGCGCTGGCCGCCCTCGAGTTCGTCGGCTTGCTGGACCGGCGCAGGGTGCCGGCGCACGGCCTTTCCACCGGCCAGCGCAAGCGCCTGGAGCTGGCGCGGGCCATGTCCACCCGCCCGCGTCTGATGCTGCTCGACGAGGTCACCGGCGGTGTCGACCAGCGCAGCATCGGCGGGCTCATCGAGCTGGTGGCGCGGCTGCGTGGCGAGGGCATGACCGTGGTGCTGATCGAGCACAACATGCAGGTGCTGATGTCGCTCGCCGACCGCGTGCTGGCGCTGCAGCTGGGGCGCAAGATCGCCGAGGGCACGCCGCAGGCGGTGCGCTCGAACCGCGAGGTCATCGAGTCCTACCTGGGCACCGCCTATGCTTGAGGTACGCGACCTCGAGGTTTGTTACGGCGACTACCAGGTCATCTGGCAGGTATCGCTGGACGTTGCCGAGGGTGAGATCGTCTGCGTGCTGGGGCCGAACGGCGCCGGCAAGAGCACGGTGCTGAACGCCATCTCCGGCCTGCGCGCGCCGAAGGCCGGCAGCATCCGCTTTTGCGGCCAGACCATCTCCGGACTCGTCCCGCCCGACATCGTGCGCCTGCGTCTGTCGCACATCATGGAGCGCCGGCGCGTCTTCCCCTACCTCACGGTGCGCCAGAACCTGTGGCTGGGCGGCTACAACCCGGCGGCGCGCGCCGCGCGCGCCGAGACCCTCGAGCAGGTCTACGGGCTGTTTCCGCGTCTGCGCGAGCGCGAGCGCCAGCTCGCTCACTCGCTCTCCGGCGGCGAGCAGCAGATGCTGGCGCTCGGCCGCGGCCTGATGTCGCGCCCGCGGCTGCTGCTGGTCGACGAACCGCTGCTCGGACTCTCCCCTGCGGTCGCCGAGCACACGCTCGGCGTGCTGCGCCGCATCAACGAGAGCGGCGTGGCCATCCTCTTCATCGAGCAGAACGTGCAGACCGCGCTCAGCCTGGCCCATCGCGGTTACGTGCTGGAGAGCGGCCGGCTGGTGCTGCACGGCACCGCCGACGAGCTGCTCGGCAGCGATGATGTGAAGCGGATCTTCCTCGGCGGCTGACGTCTCCTGGCGGGGCAGGTCCGCACGTCCGCTGGCTCAGCGCACCGCGCCGGCCTGCGTTCGCCGCAGCGGGTGCCCAGCACACGGCGGCGCTTGCCCTGGCCGCTCAGCACACCGACAGGTCCGGCCGCGGCGGCGCGAGTTCGGCGTCGGCCTCGAACAGCCTCTCGAGTGCGGCGCAGGCGTCGAGCAGCATCCGATTGCCGCGGTAGCGGCCTTCATGGCGAAGATGGCCGAGAGCGGCGGCGGGCGGATCGCGCTCGTCCGATCGATCGCGGGCCGCATCGGCGGCGTGCGTGCCGCGCCGCACTACGTCATGAGCAAGGGCGGCATTCACAGCTTCGTCCGCTGGGCGTCACGCAAGGGCGCGCCGGACAACGTGCTGGTCAATGCGGTGGCGCCCGCACCGGTCGCCACCCCGATGACCCAGGGCGAGCCGTTCGACCCGTCGGGCTTTCCGCTGAAACGCCTCGCGAGCGCCGACGAGGTCGCCGGCCCTCTGGTGTTCCTGGTGTCACCGACCGCGAGCTACATCTCCGGCGCGGTGCTCGACATCAACGGGGCGATACACTTCAGTTGATCGGCGGCCCGCGCGCAACAGCAGCAGCAATCCCAGCGCCGCAAGCGCGATTGCCCGCGGTTCGGGTACGGTGGCGCCGGTCGCGAGCGCCGGCGCCGCGATGCCGAAACCCCAGTGGGTGCGATTCGGCTCGAGGTCGAAGTCGTCGGCGGTCGCGTAACGGAACCAGCCTTCGGCGAAGTCGAAGCTGACGTCGACGAGGAGATCGTCGAACACCCCGGCGGTGTAGAGCGCGAGTCGCTGCGCGTCGCTGATCGCCAGATCGTAGTCGCCGCCGTCGGGGTTATCGAGCACGAACTCTCCGATCGCGATCCCGTCGAGGCTCACCGCGACGCTCCCCACACCGTTCGGGAACAGCTCTTCGAAGGTGCTGAGCAGGACGCTCGCGTCGTCGGCGACGCGGGTATCGGGATCCTCGCCCGGGTTGACGCCGAGTCCCCAGAAGAAGGCTTCGGCGAATGCGTCGTCGAGCTCGAGATGCGTTGGTTCGCGCCGGGGTTGACGCGCCCGCCCTGACCCGGCGCGCCGTTCTGGGCGCCATCCTTCTTATCGACCTTGCGCTTCTCGGTGCTGCCGTGGCTGTTGATGATCACCGTCGCCTTCTCCATGCCCGGGTTCTTGTCGAGCGCCTTGCGAAGGTCTTCGAGCATCTTGACGATATTCTCCTTGGTGTAGTTGCGATCGACGTTCTGTCCCCCGACCTGCTTGCCGGCACTGTTGTCGTGTGCCCAGTCGATCTCGTCGTCGGTGTAGCCCGCAGCCTTGAGGGTCTTGACCAGTTCGCTGATGAACGGGTCGTCGAATGTCGTACCTCCGTTCGACGCGATCACGACGTGGTTGCTCTTCGCACCATCGCGAATCTTCGCGTCCTTTCCGGTGCCGCCGGTCTCGTACTGCGGGTTGCCGCCTAGCTTGTGATCCTTCGTCTTGGCGGCGTCCGCGAGTTCCTCCGAGGTCGAGTCGTTGTCCTCCTTGAACTTCTTGATCCACTGTGCGAGCCAACCGTGGTACCAGTAGTCTCCGATTTTCAGGCCCTCGTCACCGCCGATTGTCCGAAGCGACTTTCCCCGCTTCATCGAGCAGGCGTGTTTTTCGTCACGCGCGGTGTTCACGCTGTAGTCGCCGGCGAGAGTCTTGCTCGCCTCCTCCGCGAACCCGCCACCGTAGCAAGAGCGAATGACAACTTGGGCGTTCTGGTATTCGCCGCCGAGTTTCTCCTTCAGCAACTTCGCGAACTCGTCGTCGAAGATCTTCTTTCCGTCGTCGGTCGCAATGTACGAGTGGGTCTCTGTCGTTTCGTCGTCGGCCGACACCGGGAATGGCAGACCGGCCAAAACCATCGCCGATACGGTGGTGAGGACGAGTGCAGGGAGCGCGCGACGTGTGCGCTCAGGCGAGGGGCGGTAGTACATGGGATGTCTCCTGGTGCGATAGGCGTACTCGGAGTGGGCTCGAGACCATCGCCGCAATTCTTGTTCCGTCGCACGCCGGACGGCGTACGCCCGGCCGCATACGTTCGATAACCGATTGAATCGCAGTGACAAAGCAGCGCGCCGCCGGATCGGTCCGGTGACGCGCGTCGCTACGCGCGCCACCGGACCGGCCGCGGGGTGTAAAGAATTCCGACGCCAGATCCGTGCCAACCGGGGCGGCGGCATCAACGTTGAGTTTGCGCGGATCCACGGCACACAATGCCGCCTCGCTTCGAAAGGGCCATCGCATGACCACCCCCGATCCGATCACCGTCTCCGTTGTCCAGCACCGCCTGCGCGGGATCGTCGAGGAGATGGGGGAGGCGATGCTGCGCACCTCGTTTTCCCAGATCCTCAATTCGAGCCGCGACTTCTCGACCGCGATCTGCGGCGCCAACGGTGATCTCGTCGCGCAGGCCGAGCACATCCCGGTGCACGTCGGCGCGCTCGCGACCGGAACCCGGGCGGTGATCGAGGCGTTCGGCGACGACGTGCATCCCGGCGACGTCTTCCTGCTGAACGATCCCTACTTCGGCGGCTCGCATCTGCCGGACCTGACCGCGTTCGTGCCGGTGTTCCTCGGCGGCGCGGTCGCGTACTGGACGGTGAACCGCGCGCATCACTCCGACATCGGCGGCGCGACCCACGGCGCGTATAACGCGGCCGCAACCGAGATCTGGCAGGAGGGGCTGCGGGTGCCGCCGGTCCGGTTCTACGACCGGGGCGAGGTGCGCGCCGATCTGCTCGAGATGCTGAAGGCGAATGTGCGCCACCCGCGGGACTTCGAGGGCGATCTCTCGGCCCAGATCGGTTCGGTGCGTCTCGGCGAGCGGCGCCTGCTCGCGCTCTCCGAGGAGTTCGATCCCGTGACCATCGCGAGTTCGGTCGACCGGATCCTCGACGCCACCGAGACGCGGGTGCGCGCGATCGTCTCCGAGTGGACCGACGGGACCTATCATGGCGAGGCGTACCTCGACGACGACGGCCGCGGCAACCGGGACATCGCGATCCGCGCGACGGTCACGGTCCGGGACAGTGATCTCATCGTCGATCTCCGCGACTCCGACCCACAGGTCGCGAGTTTCCTGAACTCCGCGCCGGCGAACACCCGCTCGGCGGTGACCATCGCGCTCGCGTTCCTGCTCGACCCGGACATCGAGAAGAACGAGGGCACGATCCGCCCGGTCGAGATCCTGACCAAGCCCGGCACCATCGTGTGGCCGAACCCCGGGGCGCCGGTCACGATGTCGACCTCGCACAGCGGCCAGGAGATCATCGAAGCGATGGTGGTCGCGCTCGCCGGCGCGTGCCCCGAGCGCACCATGGCGGGGTGGAGCCGGCGCCTTCGCATCGCGATCAAGGGCGAGGACCCGCGCAACCGCCGCCCCTTCATCTGGCACATGTTTCACGCGCGCCCCGGCGCCGGAGCATCGTCGGGCGGCGACGGCTGGCACAACGCCGGCGAGTGGCATTCGGCCGGCGGGCTCAAGTTCGGATCGGTCGAGGTCGTCGAGGTGCGCTTTCCCCTGTTCTTCGAAAAGCACGAGTTCCGCGCGGACTCCGGCGGCGACGGGCGTTACGCGGGCGGCGCGGGCTGCGATCTCCTGTTCACCGTCGAGACCGAGACCGCGTGCGTCGCCAACACCGCCGGCGACGGCCTGCGCCACGGCGCGCGCGGCATGCTCGGCGGCGAGGACGGCGCGCCGCACCGTTACCTGCTGCGCGAGCCCGGCGCGCGGCCGAAGCTGCTCGGCAGCAAGAGTGAAGGGATCCCGGTGGCGGCGGGATCGACGTTCGAAGTGCATTCGGGCGGCGGCGGCGGGTGGGGGCCGCCGGAGGAACGATCGGCCGCCGCGCGCGCGAACGACCGGCGCGATGGCTACGTCAGCCGCCGGGGGACGCGGCGATGAGCTATCGCATCGCAGTGGATGTCGGCGGCACCTTCACCGACGTGATCGCGGTCGACGACGCCGGCGTCGTCACCTTCGTCAAGGCCGCGAGCACCCCGGCCGATCAGTCCATCGGCGTGATGGACGGTCTCGAGCGGCTGAGCGCGCGGCTCGAGACCTCGCTCGGCGCGCTGCTGTCGCAGACCGCACGTATCGTGCACGGCATGACCGTCGCGACCAACGCCCTGCTCGAGCGCAAGGGCGCGAAGGTGGGCCTGCTCACCACCGAAGGCCATCGCGACGTCCTCGAGATGCGCGAGGGGCTCAAGCCCGAGCGGTACAACATGCGCTTGCCGCGTCCCGAACCGCTGGTGCCGCGGCACCTGAGACTCGGGGTGCGCGAGCGACTGCGCTCTGATGGACGCATCGAGACACCGCTCGATCCGGCGTCGCTCGACAAGGCGATTCGTAAGCTCGAGCGCGCCAAGGTCACCTCGGTCGCGGTGTGTTACCTGCACTCCTATCGCGATCCGCGCCACGAGATCGAGACCCGGCGCGCGGTCGAGGCAGCACTACCGAAGGCCTACGTCTGCCTCTCGTCCGAAGTCCTGCCGCAGATCAAGGAGTACGAGCGGGTCTCGACTACCGCGGTCAATGCCTACGTCGGTCCGCTCATCAAGGGCTATCTCACCGGACTCGAACGGCGGCTGAACGCAGCGGGGCTTCGCGGCCCGCTGCTGGTCATGCTCTCGCACGGCGGGGTCGCGCCGGTTGCGGAAGCATCACGGATCGCGGCCGCCACCGTGCTGTCGGGACCGGCCGGCGGTCTCGCCGGCGCGCGACGGGTCGCGGCGATGCTCGGCATCCCCGATCTCGTGCCGTTCGACATGGGCGGCACATCGAGCGACATCTCCCTGATCGTCAACGGCGAGACCGCGCTCTCGGCCGACCGCGGCATCTCGACCGAGAAGATTGCGCTGCCGAGCCTCGACATCATCACCCTCGGCGCCGGCGGCGGATCGATCGCGCAGGCCGAGGCGGGAGGGCTGTTGAAAGTGGGACCGCAAAGCGCCGGCGCGCTGCCCGGGCCGGCGTGCTACGCCACCGGCGGCATCGACGCGACGGTCACCGACGCGAGCATAGTCCTCGGCTACCTCGACCCCGAGAACTTCCTCGGCGGCAGCACGACGCTCGATCGCGACGCCGCGGCCCGCGTGCTCGAAACCCTCGGCGAGCGACTCGGGATCGACGCGGTCCGCGCCGCCGAGGGCGTGCACCGCGTCATCAACACCCACATGGCGGAAGGGATCCGGCTCGCGACGGTACACCGCGGCGTGGACCCGAGACGCTTCACCCTGCTCGGCTTCGGCGGCGCGGCCGGACTGCACGTCACCGAGCTTGCGCGACTGCTCAGCATCGGCCGAGTGCTCGTGCCGCGGGTCGCATCGGTGCTCTCGGCCTGGGGCATGCTCGCGACCGAGCTCAGACTCGAATCGATCCGCTCGCACGTCGGCGAGACCGACACCCTCGACGGACATGCAGTGCAGGCGCTCTACGCCGAGATGGAATGCGCGGGCACCGCGAAGATGCGGGCGTGGTTCGACGGTCGGATCGAGACCCGGCGCTCGGCCGAGATGCGTTACGGCGAACAGATCTTCGAGATCGACGTGCCGCTCGACGACATCGATCTCGGCACGCACGACGCGCTCGTTCGTCTCAAGCGCGCATTCGAACGCCGCCACGAGGATCTCTACACCTACTGCCTCCCCGAGCAACAGCCGGTGCTCGTCAACGCCCGGGTGACCACGGTCGGGCTGCTGCCCAAGCCGCCGGTAGAGCCGGCAGCCGACGCGGGCACGCCGTCACCGCCGATCGGCGAACGCGAGGTGTATCTCGGAGGATGGATGCCCGCGTCGGTCTACGCCTTCGGCGCGCTCGCGGCGGAGCAACAGATCGACGGGCCGGCAGTGATCGAGTCGGACACCACCACGGTGCTGCTCCGCCCGGGGGATCGCGCCATCACCACCGCACAGCGCTGGCTCGACATCACGATCACCTGAGCGCCCGATCACTGCGGCTTCGCGTTGGCGTAGCTCGCGCGAAGTTCGCCGGCCTTCGCCTGCGAGGCAACGAAGTCGTCGTTGCTGAACAGCGCGATGATCTTGGTGGTCTTCGCCATTCCGATGCCGTCGACGAGATGCAGGTTTGCCCTTGATGAGCAGGGCCACGGTGACGCGCATGGTCGGTTCTCCGCATTCCACGTGAGGGGGGCATCGCTGAGATTCGGATGCGCGGGTTCGGTGCTGCGACTATTCTAGCGCCTGCCCACCCCGTACCCGGCACCGTGCGAATCACCGACCGATGCGCGACTCGCCGGGGCCGACGTCGTGGCGGTCGCGCGACGCCCCGACTACTCGCTCGTCGTCGGCGCGATCGCCGATGCGGTCGGCGCGCGCGCGAAGTCCGCCGGGGCCGGACCGGCGAAGATCCTGTTTCTCACCTCGCCCAACAATCCGACCGGCAACTGGCTGATGCCGGTGCTGTGGAAGTTCAAGCAGCCGTACAACGTCAACGTCGCGGCGAGCGTCGCCGGGATCGCGAGCCTGCGCCACGTCGATCAGATCGCTGCGGTCGTCGCGAAGCTCAACGCCGAGCGGTCGCGCCTCTACGCACTGCTCGACTCGATTCCGTGGATCGACCCGTGTCCCCGCGCGTGCCCGTTCCTGTTGCTGTGTTCGAACGAGAACGCGTCACGCTTCATCAGCCGGTCGTGCATGCCCCGAGCGCAGGGGGCAACGTGTACGTCGTGAATTACATCGGCTTTGCGCAGTGCAGCGACATCAGCCCGCGAGGGGTGTTGCCCGGCGTGCACCCGCGACCGAAGCCAGCGAGCCGTCACGGTAGTCGCGTAGCGCCTGCTCGATCACCAGCGCGTTGTGCGCCGGGTCGATCGGTAACGCAAAGCCGCCGTCCGGGTCCAGGTGCACGTCCAGGTCGAGCATGTAGGTCACGGTCTCGAAACTGCGATGCGGGTGTGGCGGGAAGCCCGCGATGTAGTCCGCGGCGTCGTCCGACCCGAACGCGTCGAGCATCAGGAACGGATCCAGGAGCGCGCCGGGTGTGCTGCCGAGGCTGCGCCGGATGCGCACGCCGGCGCCGTCGGAGGTCTCGACCGCACGCATCAGGATCTGTACGCAACGCGTGTTCATCGTCGTTCTCCGTAGGCCGTCACGCGGCCAGCGCCGCACGCCAGGCGCGACCGTGGTTGATCCTCGTCAATCGCCGCCGCCCCGCAGTTCGCCATCATTGACTGGAGGGCCAACGGCAAACGGGGAGAGTGCACGTGTTCCAGGTCCGGATCCACGGCCGTGGCAGTCAGGGCGTCGTCACCGCCGCGGAAATGCTGTCCATCGCGGCCTTCGCGGAGCACAAGCACGCGCAGGCCATCCCCAGTTTCGGCTCCGAGCGCATGGGGGCGCCGGTGGTGTCCTACGTGCGCATCGACGATCAGGCGATCGAGCTGACCGAGCCGGTGATGGCACCGGACCTGCTGATCATCCAGGACCCGACCCTGTTCCACTCGGTGGATGTGTTCAGCGGGCTCGCCGCCGACGGTTTCGTGCTGATCAATTCCGCGCGCAGCGTCGCGGAACTTCAGATCCAGGAGATCGCGGACCGTCTGCCCGTGCACCACGTGGTCCCCGTGGCCGCCACCGAGCTCGCGATGTACCACCTCGGGCGCCCGACACCCAACACGGTGCTGCTCGGCGCGCTGACCGCGCTCACCGACGTGATCCAGCTCGAGTCCGTGATCAAGGCCATCGAGGACAAGTTCTCCGGCGAGGTGGCGCAACGCAACATCGCGGCGGCTCGCGCCGCCCACGACGCCGCCCGCGCGGCCTGAACGGGGAGGCAGGCAGGAGATGCTGCAACAGATCGAAGGCTCTGCCGCCGTCGCGCGCGCGGTGGCGATGTGCCGCCCCGAGGTGATCGCGGCCTATCCCATCACGCCGCAGACGCACATCGTGGAAGGGCTCGGGGAGATGGTGAAGCGCGGCGACGTGGGGCGCTGCGAGTTCCTGAACGTGGAATCCGAGTTCGGTGCGATGAGCACCTGCATCGGCGCTTCGGCGGCCGGCGCGCGCACCTACACCGCAACCTCCAGCCAGGGGATGCTGTTCATGATGGAGGCCGTCTACAACGCCTCCGGGCTCGGCCTGCCGATCGTGATGACGGTGGGCAACCGCGCGATCGGTCCCCCCATCAACATCTGGAACGACTGGAGCGACTCGATGTCCGCGCGCGACGCGGCCTGGATCCAGCTCTTCGTGGAGGACAACCAGCAGGCCGCCGACGTGCACATCCAGGCCTTCCGCATCGCCGAGACCGTGAGCCTGCCGGTGATGGTGTGCATGGACGGCTTCATCCTCACCCACGCGTACACGCGCGTCGACGTGCCCGAGCCGCAGCAGGTGGATCGCTTCCTGCCGCCGTTCCGGCCGCGCCAGGTGCTGGACCCGGACGCGCCCGTCACGATGGGGGCGATGGTCGGGCCGGAGGCCTTCGCGGAGGTGCGCTTCCTCGCGCACTACAAGCAGCTCGAGGCGCTCGACGTGATCCCCGAGCAGGCCGCGGAGTTCCAGCGCGTCTTCGGGCGCGACTCCGGAGGACTGTTGAAGAGCTTCGACGCCGAGGGCGCGAAGATCGTGGTGGTCACGATGGGATCGGTGATCGGCACCATGAAGTCGGTGCTCGCCGACATGCGCGCCGCGGGCACGTCCATCGGCGCGGTGTCCATCCGATCCTACCGGCCGTTCCCGCGCGACGCGCTGCGCGCGGCGCTGGCCGGGGCCGAGCGCGTGATCGTGTTCGAGAAGTGCCTCGCGGTCGGCATCGGCGGCATCCTCGCGGGCGACGTGCGCATGGCGCTGTCCGACCTGCCGGTGCGGGTGCACTCGGTGATCGGAGGGCTCGGCGGGCGGCCGATCACACGCGAGAACCTGCGGCGCATGTTCGAAAAAGGCGCCAACGACGAGCTGGAGGAGCCGCACTTCCACGACATCAACATGGACGTAGTGCGCCGCGAACTCGAGCGGCTGAAGAACGTGCACCGCCCGGGGCCTAGCGCGGAGAGCATCCTGCGCGACGTGGGGCTGGTGACCGGCACGCGCAGCATCTGAGACATTCGCGAAAGGACCGTAAGGCGTGAAACGCATCCCCGAGACCCGGCAGCGGGTGAAGTTCTACCAGACCGGCACCTTCACCGTTGGCAACCGCCTGCTCGACCCCGCCGATCGCACGGTGGCGGCGAGCATCGAGCGTGCGAACTCCCTGGACTCGGGCCACCGCGCGTGCCAGGGATGCGGCGAGGCGCTGGGTGCGCGCTACGCGGTGGATGCGGCGCTGCGCGCGGCGGGCAACAAGCTGATCGCCGCGAACGCGACTGGCTGCCTGGAGGTGTTCACGACGCCCTATCCGCAGACCGCGTGGGGACTGCCGTGGATCCACTCGCTGTTCGGCAACGCCGCCGCGGTGGGTGCCGGCATCGCCGCGGCACTCAAGGCCAGGGGTCGGGACGACGTGCGCGTGATCGCGCAGGGCGGTGATGGCGGCACCACCGATATCGGGCTCGGCTGCCTGTCCGGCATCTTCGATCGCAACGACGACGTGCTCTACATCTGCTACAACAACCAGGCCTACATGAACACCGGCGTGCAGCGTTCCAGCCAGACGCCGCCGGCCGCGCGTACCGCGACCACGATGGCGGTGGGCCCGTCGCCGGGCAACCCGTTCAACACTGGCAAGAGCGTGCCACTGATCGCGATGGCGCACGGCATCCCGTATGTGGCCACCGCGTCGGTGCACGACCTGCACGACCTGGAATACAAGGTCGAGAAGGCGATGGGTTTTCGTGGCGCGCGCTACGTCGAGATCTTCGTGCCTTGCCCACTCGGCTGGGGATCGCAGCCGGGCGACACCATCAAGGTCGCGCGCATGGCAGTGGAGTGCGGCATGTTCCCGCTGATCGAGGCCGAGAACGGTGAACTGGTCGCGGTGACCAAGATCCGGCGGCGCACCTCGGTGGCGGACTATGCGCGCCTGCAGCGGCGCTTTGCGCATGTGTTCAAGCCCGAGAACGCGCATCAGCTCGAGGCACTCGAGGCCATCGCGGCGCGCAACATCCGCAAGTTCGATCTGCTCGCCGACGAGGAGGAGGACACGACATGAGCACGGGTCGCGCGCAGCCGGAAAAGCCGTTCGCCATCACCCTGGACGTCGGCAGCAGCCTGCTGAACAAGACCGGTAGCTGGCGCAACGAGCGCCCCGTCTATGTGGATCGGTTGCCGCCGTGCAACGACGCGTGCCCGGCCGGGGAGAACATCCAGGCCTGGCTCTACCACGCCGAAGCCGGTCACTACCAAGACGCGTGGGTGGAGATCATGCGCAACAACCCGCTGCCCGCGATCATGGGACGGGCCTGCTATCACCCGTGTCAGGAGGCGTGCAACCGTGCGCAGCTCGACAGCGCGGTGAACATCCACGCGGTGGAACGCTTCCTGGGCGACCTGGCCATCCGCGAGCGCTGGGCGGTGGCGCCGGACGCGCCGGCCAGCGGCAAGAAGGTGCTGGTGATCGGAGCGGGGCCGAGCGGGCTGTCGGGCGCGTACCACCTCGCGCGCCTTGGACACGCGGTGACCATCCACGAGGCCGGGCCCGTGCCGGGCGGGATGATGCGCTTCGGCATCCCGAAATATCGCCTGCCGCGCGACGTGGTCGACGCGGAGGTCGGGCGCATCGTCGACATGGGAGTGGAACTGGTGCTCGACCGGCGCGTGGACGACATCCCGGCGACCATGGCCGCGGGCGGCTTCGATGCGTGCTTCGTCGCCATCGGCGCGCACCTCGCGCGCAAGGTTGACATCCCGGCGGCGGACGCCACGCGCATCCTCGACGCAGTGAGCTTCCTGCGTGGCATGGAGACCGGTGATGCGCCGGTGCAGCTGGGCCGCCGGGTGGTGGTCTACGGCGGCGGCAACACCGCCGTGGACGTCGCGCGCACCGTCAGGCGCCTGGGTGCCGAACCGGTCATCGTCTACCGGCGCACCCGCGAGCAGATGCCGGCACACGACTTCGAGATCGACGAGGCGCTCGAAGAGGGCGTGGTCGTGAACTGGTTGCGCACCATCAAGGCGGCGAGCGAGCACGAGCTCGAGATCGAGCGCATGGAACTCGACGACGACGGCTGGCCACAGCCCACCGGTGAGTACGAAACCATCGAGGCCGACACGCTGGTGCTCGCGCTCGGGCAGAACGTCGACCAGGGCGTGCTGACGCGGCTGCCCGCAGTGGCGCTCAACCGCGACGGGGTCGTGGAGGTCGGCGCCGACATGATGACCGCCTGCCCGGGCGTGTTTGCCGGCGGCGACATGGTGCCATCGCAGCGTACGGTGACGGTGGCCGTGGGCCACGGCAAGAAGGCCGCGCGCAATATCGACGCGTGGTTGCGCGGCCAGGTGTACGCACCGGCGCCCAGGCACGAACTCGCCGCTTACGAGACGCTCAACACCTGGTACTACACCGACGCCGACCAGGCGGTACAACCGGTGCTCGAGGACATCCGCCGGCGCACCACATTCGACGAGGTGGTCGGCGGACTCGACGAGGGCAACGCACTGTTCGAGGCGCGGCGTTGCCTGTCGTGCGGCAACTGCTTCGAGTGCGACAACTGCTACGGCATCTGTCCCGACAACGCCATCACCAAGCTCGGCCCCGGCAACCGCTTCGAGTTCAAGTACGACTACTGCAAGGGTTGCTCCATGTGCGCCACCGAGTGCCCCTGCGGTGCGATCCGGATGGTGCCCGAGGAGATCTGAACGCGACGGTCCGGTGTTGCGGGGCCGGGCGCAGGGGCGACTCATCCGCGTCGACGTCCGTGACCCATTCCCTGTGCGCCACCCTTCGGGCGACCTGCGGTCGGGTCATAGCGGACCGGCTCCCGAGGCACTCCTTGAAATGTGCTTCGTTTGTGAGCACATTATGGGGGCGTTCAAATTAGGAGAACGACCATGCCCCGAGCGGCAGAAACCAAGGATGACCGGCTACAGGTGCGCCTCGATGCGCAGTCGAAGAGCATGCTCCAGCGCGCGGCCAGCTACCGGCACAAGACGGTCAGCCAGTTCGTCCTCGCGACAGCAATGGAAGAGGCCGAGAAGGTGATCCGGGAGAACGAGGTCATGACGCTGCCCGGCCCCGAGTGGAAGGTGTTCTACGCCGCGCTGACCAATCCGCCGGCACCGAATGCGGCCCTACGCAAGGCGTTCGCGAGGTACAAGAAGGCGGCCGGATGAGGCGGGCGCGTGCGCCATGGCAGATCATGCCGCTGGATAGCAAGGCCCATGACCGGTCGGCCTTCTCTTGTGGTGCTCCTGAACTCGACCGTTACATTCGGGAACATGCTGCGCAGGATGTGAAGCGGGATGTGGCGCGGGTTTTTGTCGCCCTCGGTAGCCGCAGCAATAGCGTTGCGGGCTACTACAGCCTGAGCGCCGCCAGCTTTCAACGGGACAAGCTTCCGGCCGATCAGGCAAAGCGCCTGCCGCGTTACCCTGTGCCGGCCGCTCTGCTCGGCCGACTGGCCGTCAATGAAGGCATCAAGGGCAAGGGGCTGGGCGCCTTTCTGCTCATGGACGCCCTGAACCGTATCCTGCTCGCCACGCAGACACTCGCGGTCCACGCGGTGATTGTCGATGCAAAAGACGACGCGGCCACTGCGTTTTACCGCAAATACGGCTTCATACCGTTCACGGGCGAGGGACGGCGGCTGTTCTTGCCAATGGCAACCATCCGGCGGCTGGCCGACGGATGATCGGCGGTGCTCGCGGTCATCTTCGCTCGCATCGCCTGTAGGAGCGCGCGGGAAGCGAGTCTGCAGGAGTTCGAAGCGGTGCGGCGTCAGCACGAAGACGCCGCGCGTGAACGTCGCGGTGTGCGTGCGGCCCGCCTTGGCAGCCGCGCACGATCGCCGTGGTTCCCGCGCCGCGGCGCTGGCATGCTCGACTGCGGCGGCGCGCACACCACGCACCATGCCCGGTGGGGGTCGCGCCCACGGGCACGAATGCCGGAGGCACGGCGATGGACAGAAAGCAGACGGTCATGAACCTGCTGGATCAGGCGGGGCCCCCGGCTCGCGTCCCGGCGGCATTCTTCATCCACTTCGACGCCGCATTCCGGCACGGCCAGGCGGCGGTGGACCGCCATCTCGCGTACTTCGAGCACACCGGCATGGACGTGCTGAAGGTGCAGTACGAGGATCGATTTCCGCACCGCCCGGAGATCCAGGGCCCCGGCGACTGGGCGAAGCTCCCGGTGTACGGCATCGACTTCTACGCCAACCAGCTGCAGATCCTGCAGGGCATCATCGCCGCTGCGCCGGACGACGCACTGGTGCTGCAGACCATGTACTCGCCGTTCATGCAGGCGAGCACCACCACCGGCCGCGACCTGCTCAGGCGCCACATCCAGCAGGACGCGGGCGCGGTGGCGGCGGGCATGGAGCGCATCACGCAGAGCATGCTGGCTTACGTGCGCGAGTGCGTTCGCCTCGGCGTGGACGGGTTCTACGCCTCCACCCAGGGCGGCGACCACTCCATGTTCGCGGGGGCCCCGGCGCTGTTCGAGCGCTGTGTGAAGCCCTTCGACGTGATCGTCATGCAGGAGATGGATCGCAGCTGCGATTGCAACATCCTGCACGTGTGCGACTTCCACGGCGGCTACGACGACCTCGCGCCGTTCACCGGCTATCCGGGCCACGTGGTGAGCCTGCCCGGCAGCGTGGAGCGCGACGGCTCGCGCTGGGCGCGCGAGTCCGGGCGCTTCGCCCGGCCGCTGATGGGCGGGCTGGACCGCCACGGCATCATCGCCAGCGGCAGCCCGGAGGAGATTGCGGCGGCCGTGACGCGGGTCCTGGAGGCGGCGCCCGATCGCTTCTTCCTGGGCGCCGACTGCACCCTGCCGGCAGATGTGAGCTGGGATCGCGTCCGCATCGCCATCGACACGGCCCACGCCTGGCGCTGAGGCGGCGGCCGGTCCGGGCGCAGCGCCGACGCTGCGTTGCCTGTCGCGCCGGCCGGCACGGCGCACGCCAGTGCACTGGCCGCCGCGCCACGTGGGACGTACGGATTGCGGGTTCGGCTACGGGCATGCATGGGGATTACGATGCGGCGTGACCATGGCGCGCCGGCTACCTGGCGAGGAGGATGCGATGAGCGATGCGGGATCACGCCTGCGGTTCGGGATCTGCACCGACCAGAACCTGCCGTTCGAGACGCTGGCCGAGCGCTGGCGCTATTTCGAGCGACTCGGCTTCGACAGCGTCTGGGACTGCGACCACCTGAACCAGACCAGCCGGCCGACCGGGCCCTACTTCGAGGGCTGGACCCTGCTCGCGGCGCTGGCCCAGCGCACCACCCGCATCCGCATCGGCGTGCTGGTCAGCTGCAACACCTTCCGGCACCCGGGACTGCTCGCGCAGGCCGCGGTCACGGTGGACCACGTTTCGAACGGGCGCCTCGAGCTGGGCCTCGGGGCCGGTTACGCGGAAGGCGAGCACCAGCGCTTCGGCATCCCGCTGCCGCCTGCCGGGGACCGCCGGCGCGCGTTCCACGAGGCGGTGCGCATCATCGACAGCCTGCTGCGCAACGAGACCACCACCTTCCATGGGCGCTACTATCGGCTGGAAGGGGCCTACGTGCGCCCGGCGCCGGTTCAGAAGCCGCGCCCACCGCTGACCCTGGGTGCGCACGGGCCGAGGATGCTGCGCATCTGCGCCGCGTACGCCGACACCTGGAACTCGTCGGGCTCCATCGCGGAGATGCGCGAGCGCAACGCGATCCTCGACGCGCATTGCGCGGACATCGGCCGCGACCCGCGCGCCGTGCGGCGCTCGTGGTACGGCTGGGCGTCGAAGATGGAGGCCCAGGGCATGCCCGATCCCTGGTCCAGCGTCGGCGCCTTCGACGACGTGGTGGGCCGCTACCGCGAGGCGGGGGTGGAGGAGTTCATCATCGACCAGCCCCGGCCGGAGCAGTTCCCGGTGCTCGAGGCCGTGGTCGCCGATGCCTTGCCTCGGCTGCGAAGTGCATCGCACGGCTGACGGCATCGCGTCCCCAAGACCAACGGCGCCCCGCGCCCGTCATCGAAACCGCTTGCCGCGACACCCGGAGTCCCCATGCGCCTGACCGATTTCGACGTGCTCACCTTCGACATGATCGGAACCCTGATCGACTTCGAGGGCGGCATCCTCGACTGGATGCGACCGCGCATCCTGCGCACCCGCCCCGACGTGGGTGACACCGCGATCCTCGAGACCTACGCACGCGTGCAGAGCGCGGTGCGCAAGGCGCAGCCGGGCCTGCTGTTCAGCGCCCGGCTGCCGAAGATCTGGGATGGGGTCGCGGCCGAACTGGGGGTCGCGGTCGCGCCGCAGGACGCTGCGAGCTTCGTCGCCTCCGCGCGGCGCTGGCCGGCCTTCCCCGACGCGGTCGCGGCACTGGCCGACCTGAAGCGCCATTTCCGCTACCTCGTCGTCGTCACCAACGGCGACCGCGTCTCGGCGCGCACGATGGCGGCGACGCTGGGTTCGCCGTTCGCCGAGATCATCACCGAGGAGGACATGGGTCACGCGAAGCCGGATCCGAAGGCGTTCGAGTACCTCATCGCACACCTCGAGCGGCTCGACGTTGCGCGCGAGCGCATCCTGCACGTCGCGCAGAGCCAGTACCACGACATCGGCGTCGCCCGCCGCACGGGGCTCGCCACCTGCTGGATCTACCGCCGCCACGGCCAGCCCGGCTACGGCGGCACGCAGGCTCCCGATGAGTTCACCGCGCCGGACTTCCTGGCCCTCGGGCTCGACGACCTCGTCCGCCAGTACGAGCTGGCACTGTTGGCGTGATCTGAATAACAGCCGTTCGGATCCCCCGGCGGCAACCAGGCCCGATTCAGGAGGAGCGCCGAGCATGTATCCCGACTCGCACTCGCGCTCGGCGAGCCTCGCCGAGCG
>Ga0214472_10002817_pt1 | contig 18514 bp, 17 predicted proteins | sample RVTome_6_FD_207662 | JGI IMG/M metagenome (GOLD analysis project Ga0214472, IMG submission 207662) | Soil microbial communities from uranium-contaminated site in the Upper Colorado River Basin, Wyoming, United States - RVT140D175 | ecosystem: Environmental > Terrestrial > Soil > Contaminated >...
GGTCTTGAACTCGCTGATGTCGTTGCCGGCGCAAAACGCCTTGTCGCCGGCGCCGCTGAGCACCAGCACGCGCAGCTCGGCGTCCTCGTGCGCGGCCTGCAACGCATCCCCCAGCCGCTGCCACATGAGCTGGCACATCGCGTTGCGCTTCGCCGGGTTGTGCAAGGTGATGCGCGTGACGTGGAGGTCTCGCTGGACCGGGATGTCGGCGCGATCGTTCATCACTGTTCGTCCTGTTGCTGGTGGCACGCGCTGCGCTGGCGCGGCTGCGCGACGCGTTCGCCGCGCATGGCCGCTCAGCCGCGCACCCGCCGGGTGTGCGCCGCGAGCGCCGCGAGCTGGTCGGCGATGAACTTGCGCGTGGTCTGGTCGCTCAGGGTGCCGGATTCATCGACCAGCGTGTGCGCCGCGGCGATCATCACCTCGGGCTTGTTGAGCACCATCGCGTCGAGGAACACGAACACCTGGCGCAGGTGATACTGCGCGCGCGCGGTTCCCAGGCGGCCCATGCTCGCGCCCATGATCGCCACCGGCTTGCCGGCGAAGGGCTGCGGGTCGAGCCGCGAGAGCCAGTCGATGGCGTTCTTGAGCACGCCCGGAATGGAGTAGTTGTACTCGGGTGTCGCGATCAGCACCGCGTCGGCCTCGCCGACGGCTGTGGCCAGTTCGCTGACCGCCGGCGGGGTGCTGGCACTGCGCACGTCCTCGTCGTACAGCGGAATGCCGGCCAGGCCGGCGAGACTGAAGCTGATGTCCGCGGGGGCGACCACGGCCGCCGCGCGCAGCGCTGCTGCGTTGTACGAGCCCTTGCGCAGGCTGCCACAAATGCCCAGGACGGCGATGGTGTCGCTGCTCACGATGGCATGCTCCTGCGGTGGTGTGGTACATGGGTGCCGGCCGCGTGCCGCAACCCGGGTCGGGAAGTGTACGCGCCCGCTGCGGCGGGCGGGCGCGGCGGCACGGCGCTGTTGCCATGTGCGCCGGGCAACGGACCGCTCGCGCCGCGCTCCGTAGAATGCATCGCCGGATCCGCCACAAGGGTGCCGCGCACCGTGCCTGCCCGCAACGCCATCAAGGGCTTCGATTTCCCGCCGGGCCGCATCCTGGCGGGCAAGTACGAGGTCGTGACCAAACTCGGCCGCGGCTGGGAGGGGGAGGTCTACCTCATTCGCGAGCTGACCACCGGCATCGAGCGCACCGCCAAGTTCTTCTTCCCGCACCGCAACCTGCGCGACCGCGCGGCGCTGTTCCACGCGCGCAAGCTGCACAAGCTGCGCCACTGTCCGATCGTCATCCAGTACCACACCCAGGAGGTGGTGCGCTTTCGCGACCAGGACATCACCTGCCTGGTCTCGGAGTTCGTGGAAGGCGAGCTGCTGTACAAGTTCCTGCAGCGCCAGCGCGGCGGGCGGCTGGCGCCGTTCCCGGCGCTGCACCTGCTGCATGCGCTGGCCGCGGGGCTGGAGTCCATCCACGGCATGCACGAGTACCACGGCGATCTGCACACCGAGAACATCATCGTGCAGCGCTACGGGCTGGGTTTCGAACTCAAGTTCCTCGACATGTTCAACTGGGGTCAGCCGACCCGGGAGAACATGCGCCACGACGTGGTGGAGGCGATCCGGGTGTTCCACGAAGCGCTGGGCGGATCGCAGCACTACGCGAAGCTGCCGCCCGAGGTGAAGTCCATCTGCTGCGGCATGAAGCGATCGTTGATCCTCAAGAAGTTCCGCAGCACCGGACAGCTTCGCCACCACCTGGAGACGCTGGAATGGCACTGATCGGGGTGCGGCGAGACGCGCCGGCGCGCGCCGCGCCGCGCTGGCTGGCCGCGGCCGTGCTGGGCCTGAGCGCGGCGTTGCCGGGGGCGACGCTCGACGCCGCCCCCGCGCGCCGCGCCGGCGTGCAGTCGCAGGCCCTGCAGCAACTCGCGCGCTACGCCGACGCGGGGCCCGAGTACATGCGCGCGGATTTCGCCTACGTGGCCATCGACGAGGTCATCGGCGCGTACGAGTTCGAGTTCGGGCGCCTCAGCGCGCGCGGCCAGGTCAGCGCGCGCGAGCTGGCCCGGCAGCGGCGCTGGGCCGCGGCGCTGCGCGTGTTCCTGGACGGCTTGTATGCCGCGCGCGATGCGCTCGACTCCGGTGCACCGGTGCAGATCCTGGTCGCGCCGCCAGCCTCGGTGCACGTGCTGGTCGGCGGCAACGGCGTGTCGCTGGAGTCGCCGCGCATCGACGCCCCGCAGCGGCTCGATGACGCCATCGTGAGCGCGTACTGCCATCACTTCGGCTGCGACCCCGCGATGCTCGACCCGGCGCTGCTCGATGCCATGCAGTCGGCGCCGGAGCTGGCGTCGCGCAGGGCGCCGGCCGGCGGCGGCTGGAGCTTCGGCGCCGGCCACGCGTCGACCTACGAGACGGTGGACGGCCTGGGCTTCATGTTTGCGGACGTGCGCGCGCGCGCCGTGAAGGAGCAGGCCTGCCTGCAGGTGCGCGAGGAGTTGCTGCACCTGGCCGCGGAACTGGCCGCGCAGCGGCGTGCCGGGCGCAGCGTGGAGTTCGACGCGTTGCGCCTGGAGGGCGCCGCTGCGGCGCACGAGCAGTACGTGGTGGTGACGCCGCGCGGCCCGCGCCTGCGCATGTCGTTGCCGGCGCTGGCACGGGCGCCGGGCGTGGTCGAGGTGGCGCGTGAGTGGCTGCGCGCGCAGGCCGAGGGCGAGGGCTACCGGCAGTTGTTCCCGCGTGCCGATCTGCTGCTCGCGGCGCTGCTCGCGCCGTCGTGATCGGGGCGCGCGGCCCCTGTCCAGCGGGCACGCTGCTAATACCCGCGCGCCGGATCCACCTCGTTGAGCAGCGTCTCGCCAGCCAGCCAGCGTTGCAGGTTGTCGGCGAAGAACTGCGCGAAGCGCGTCTCCCAGTCGCTGACCGCGTCCGCCATGTGCGGCGTGATCACCAGGTTCGGCGCGTCCCACAGCGGGCTGTCGGCCGGCAGCGGCTCGGTCTCGAACACGTCCAGATGCGCGGCCGCGACGCGGCCATCCGCGAGCGCGGCGAGCAGCGCCTGCTCGTCCAGCACGCCGCCGCGCGCGGTGTTCACGATGATGGCGCCCGGTTTGAGGTGCGCGAAGGCCTGCGCATCGAGCAGCTTGTGCGTGGACGGCACCAGCGGCACGTGCACGCACACCACATCGGCGCGCGCGAGCGCGCCGTGCAAGCGATCGGAGCGCACCATCTCGTGCACCTCGCGCAGCGGTGTCGTGCCGGCGCGCAGGCCCAGCACGTGCATGCCCAGGTGGCGTGCATGGGCCGCGACGTGGCGTCCAATCGTGCCCAGGCCAATCACCAGCACGGTCTTGCCGGCCAGCGCCGTCCATGGCTGCATGCGCCACACGCGCTCGCGCTGCTGCGCGAGGTAGGTGTGAAAGCCGGTGTTGAGCATCAGCATCGCGCCGAGCACGGTCTCGGCCATGAACGGCGCCAGCACGCCGGCAGCGCTCGTGATCACCACGTCGCCGCGATCCACCGGCTGCAGGTGATCGAAGCCGGTGCCGGCGACCTGGATCCATTCGACGTCCAGCCACTCCAGCGCCGCGCGGTGCACCGGCCCCGGCAGGCCGGCGCACTTGCAACTGAACACCACCTGCGGGCGCGCCGCGGCGAGCGCCTCGGGGATCGCCTGCGGCTCGGTGCAGGTGCTGAAGCGCACCGCCGGAAAGCGCGCGCGCAGCGCATCGAGGTACAACTGCGGCCGGTCGTGCAGCAGCAGCACGCGGCACTCGCGCGGATCGCGTGCCGCGGCCATCAGGCGCGCGCCCTGGCGCGGGCGCGGCGGCAGCGCGGCGGGCGCGGCGCGCGGCGCGCCGCGGGTGCGTCAGGCGAACAGGGTGTGTAATGCATCGTCACTGCCGGCTGCCGGGCGGGCGCGCGATCTTAATCGTGCCGCGGCCGGCGTGGGCGGCGGCCAGTGCGGATTGCGGCCGGTGCGAGCCGCGGCCGGTGCGGGCGGCGGCCGGGACCGCGTGCCGGCGCGCGCACGCGCGAGTGCTCGCCGCCGCCGCACACGCTGCGCTCTCATCCGCCTTCGAACAGGCGCGCGTTGCGCCGGTCCAGCCGGCGCAGGCGCCCGGCGAGCAGCGCCGCCTCGGTCGCGAACGCGGCGATCAGCGCGAGCATGCCGAGGTTGGCGCCGTTCTCGACGCCGAGCAGCAGTCCGACCACGCCCACGACCGCGACCGCCGCGATGCGCAGGCCCGACGAGATCGCGATGAATCCGGTGTGCTTGCTCGCGATCAGCAGGCCGCGGAACACGCCGGCCGCGGCCATCGCGATCGCGAGCAGCACGCCGATGCGCAGCGCCGGCATGATGTAGTCGGCGATGGTCGGGGTCAGGCCCATGATGTCGAACAGCACGATGCGCTGCACGGTGGGGATCTCGAGCGCGAGCAGCAGCGCGCCGAACGCGAGCCCCATGTGCAGCGCGAACACCAGCAGCACGCGCGCGTCGGCGCGGCTCCTGACCAGCGTCTGGCTGGTGTGCACGAGGTTGCGCAGCGGGCTGAGCAGCACGCGCATCAGGCTGTCGAGCACGCCGAACGCGGCCAGCGCCAGCTCCGGGCGCGGCAGCCGGCCGAGGAAGAAGTTGACCGAGAACGCCATGCCGCTCTCGGCGGTCTGCATCAGCATGATCGGCCACGAGAACTGCCACAGCTCGCGGTACGAGGGCGGCGGCGCGGTGTGCCGCTCGAGCCGGCGGTAGAAGCGCGCACCGAGCGTCACCGCGTACACCGTCTCGATGATGATGCAGCCCGCCAGCGCGACCACGCCGACCACCGCGCCGTGAAAGTTGCGGGTCAGCAGCATGAGGATCGCGGCCAGCCCGAGCATGCGCACCACGGTGCCCATCGTCACCAGGATGGTGCGCCGATTGATCATCATCAGCCCGTAGGACAGCGAGCGCAGGATGCTCGCCGGCAGCACCAGAATGCTGACCACCATGCACAGCTTCGCCTCGGTCGCGACCGCGGGGCGGGTGCCGAACAGGTCCCCGAAGAACCAGTCACCGACCGGGGTCAGGCCGAGCACGAGCTGCGCGGCGCTGACCAGCAGCACCAGGATCACGCCGAAGCGCGCCAGCTTGTGCACCGAGGCGCGGTCGCGGATGTAGCTGAGCACGATGATCTGCAGCGCCCACACCGGGCTGCCCAGCACCGCGTGGGTGTAGAAGGACACGCTGTACGCGGCCAGCACCGCCTGCGGCTCGGGCATGCGCGCAAGGAACGCGGTGACCACCGCGTGCGAGATCATCATCAGCTCCGCCATCAGCATCAGCGGAACGAAGAACTTGTAGGCGTCCGCCAGCGAGGTCGAGGCCCGTTCGCGCGCTTCGGTTTCCAACTTGGCGGCCCGGCTAGGACTTCAGGCGGTAGCCGGTCTTGAACATCCAGCCCACGATCGCCAGGCACGCGAGCAGGAACAGCACGATCATCGCGATGCTGGCGCCCACGCTGACGTCGGACACGCCGTAGAAGCTCCAGCGAAAGCCGCTGACCAGGTACACCACCGGGTTGAACAGCGTGACCGTGCGCCACGCCGGCGGCAGCATGTCCAGCGAGTAGAAGGTGCCGCCGAGGAAGGTGAGCGGCGTGATCACCAGCAGCGGCACGAGCTGCAGCTTCTCGAAGCTGTCGGCCCAGATGCCGATGATGAAGCCGAGCAGGCTGAAGGACAGCGCCGTGAGCACCAGGAACACCAGCATCCACAGCGGATGCTCGATGCGCAGCGGCACGAACATCCCGGCCGTGGCGAGGATGATGAGGCCGAGCACGATGGACTTGGTGGCCGCGGCGCCGACGTAGCCGAGCACGATCTCGAAGTACGACACCGGCGCCGAGAGCAGCTCGTAGATGGTGCCGGTGAAGCGCGGGAAGTAGATGCCGAACGAGGCGTTGGACACGCTTTGCGTGAGCAGCATCAGCATGACCAGCCCCGGCACGATGAACGAGCCGTACGCGATGCCGTCCACCGACTCGATGCGCGAGCCGATCGCGGCGCCGAACACCACAAAGTACAGCGAGGTCGCGATCACCGGCGAGACGATGCTCTGCATCAAGGTGCGCCTCGTGCGCGCCATCTCGAAGCCGTAGATCGCGCGCACCGCGTACAGGTTCATCGCCGCTCCCGCACCAGGTTGACGAAGATCTCCTCGAGCGAGGTCTGGCGCGTGTGCAGATCGTTGAAGCGGACGCCGGCGTCGCGCAGGTCCTGCAGCACGCTGGTGATGCCGGTGCGCTCGCCGTGGGTGTCGTAGTCGTAGACCAGCTCGCGGCCGTCCGCGGCCAGCGTCAGGTCGTGCTGCGCGAGCGCGCCGGGCAGCGCGTGCAGCGCATCGTTCAGGTGCACGATGAGCTGCTTGCGGCCGAGCTTCGCGATCAGCGCGTGCTTGTCCTCGACCAGCACCAGCTCGCCGTTGTTGATGATGCCGATGCGATCGGCCATCTCCTCGGCTTCCTCGATGTAGTGCGTGGTCAGGATCACCGTCACGCCGCTCTCGCGCAGGTCCTGCACCACCTGCCACATCTCGTGGCGCAACTCCACGTCCACCCCCGCGGTGGGCTCGTCGAGGAACAGGATGCGCGGCTCGTGCGCCAGCGCCTTGGCGATCAGCACCCGCCGCTTCATGCCGCCGGACAGCGTCATGATGCGATCGTCGCGCTTGTCCCACAGCGTCAGCTCGCGCAGCACCTTCTCGACGTAGGCCGGATCGGGCGGCTTGCCGAACAGCCCGCGGCTGAACGCGAGCGTCGCGCGCACTGATTCGAAGGCGTCGGTGGTCAACTCCTGCGGCACCAGGCCGATCAGCGCGCGCGCGGCGCGGTACTCGCGCGCGATGTCGTGGCCGGCCGCGAGCACGCTGCCGGCGCTGGGGTTCACCAGGCCGCAGATGATGCTGATCAAGGTGGTCTTGCCGGCGCCGTTGGGGCCGAGCAGCGCGAAGATCTCGCCGCTGCAGATCTCCAGATCGATGTTCTTCAGCGCCTCGAAGCCCGACGCGTAGGTCTTGCACAGCCCGCGCACCGCGATCGCCGGCGGCGCGCCGCGATCGCCGATCGCGGCGGCGCTGCGGGTTGTGCTGTGGCTGCTCATCGAGACTCTCCCCCGCGGGCGCGGGCAGCGCGCAGGGTACACGGTTGCGGGCCTTCCGAGACGGCGGCATCGTGCGCCGGCGGCGGGCAGCACGCACGGTGCGCCGGCGCCGGCGCGTGCCGCGCGGCGGCCGGCACGCACGCTGCCGCCGGCCGGATCAAGCCGCGCGCGATTTGCCTGCCGCGAGCGCGGCCCACACCCGCTGCGGCGTGGCCGGCATGTCCAGGTGCGTGAGGCCGCATTCGCGCGCGAGCGCGTCCACGACCGCGTTCATCACCGCCGGCAGCGCGCCGGTGGTGCCGGCCTCGCCGCAGCCCTTCGCGCCCAGCGGGTTGGTCGTCGCCGGCACCGGGCGCGACGCGAAGCGGAACGCCGGCACGTCGCCGGCGCGCGGCAGCGCGTAGTCCATGTACGAACCGGACACGAGCTGGCCCTCGCTGTCGTACACCGCGTTTTCCATCAGCGCCTGGCCCATGCCCTGCACCACGCCGCCGTGCACCTGGCCCTCGACCAGCATCGGGTTGATCAGCGTGCCGAAGTCGTCGACCACGCTGTAGCGCGCGAGCGTGACCACGCCGGTGGCCGGGTCGATCTCGATCTCGACGATGTGGCAGCCGTTCGGGAACGCGGACGGCGGCGTCGCCTCGGAGATGTTGGCATCGAGCGCGTCCGGCGCGACTGCCGGGATGCCGCCCGGCGCGTGCAGCCGCGCGGCCAGCTCCAGGATGCCGATGCCGCGGTCGGTGCCGGCGACGCGGAACTCGCCGTGCGTGAACTCGATGTCCGGGCCGGCGGCCTCGAGCACGTGCCCGGCCAGCGTGCGGCCCTTGGCTACGACCTCGTCGGCGGCGCTGAGCAGCGCGCTGCCGGTCGAGATCACGGTGCGCGAGCCGCCGGTGCCGGCGCCGGCGATCAGCTCGTCGCTGTCGCCCTGCAGCAGCTCCAGGCGCTCGATCGGGATGCCGAGCCGGTCGCTGAGGATCTGCGCGAAGGTCACGGCATGGCCCTGGCCGTAGTTCAGCGAGCCCGAGACCATCAGCACCGAGCCGTCCGCGCGAAAGCGGATGCCGCCCATCTCGGTGGCCGGCGGCCCGGTGACCTCCAGGTAGCACGCGATGCCCAGGCCGCGCAGCAGGCCGCGCGCCTCGGATTCGCGCCGGCGTGAATCGAAACCGCCCCAGTCGGCCTCTTGCAGCGCGGCGTCGAGGAGCGCCGGGTAGTCGCCGCTGTCGTAGCTGAGCTGCGAGACCGCGGTGTACGGCAGCTCGGCCGGCGTGATCAGGTTGCGCCGGCGCAGCTGCACGCGGTCGATGCCCAGCTCGCGCGCGGCCGTGTCCAGCAGCCGCTCCATGTAGTACACGCCCTCGGGGCGCCCGGCGCCGCGGTACGCGCCGATCGGCGTGGTGTTCGTGAACACCGCCAGCGTGTGCGCATGGAACGTCGGCAGCCGGTACGGTCCGGGGAAGTTGCGCGGCACGTTGCCGGTGTGCATCGACGGGCCCACCGCGCTCAGGTATGCGCCCAGGTTGCACGTGACCTGCACCCGCCCGGCGAGGATGCGCCCGTCGGCGTCGAAGGCCAGCGCCGCCGCGGCGTAGCTGTCGCGGCCGTGCTGGTCGGACAGGAAGCTGTCGCTGCGCTCGTCGCACCACTTCACCGGCCGGCCCAGGCGGCGCGCCGCGAGCAGCAGCGCGACGTACTCCGGGTACGGCGAGGACTTCATGCCGAACGAGCCGCCGACGTCGTGCGTGAGCACGCGCAGCTTGTCGCGCGCCACGCCCAGGATCTTCTCCGCGAGCAGGTTGCGGAAACCGAACACGCCCTGGCTGCCGGTGTGCAGCTCGTAGCGGCCGTCCGCGTAGCGCGCAACCGCCGCGCGCGGCTCCATCGCGTTGACCACCAGGCGGTTGCTGCGCAGCTCCAGGCGCGTGACGTGGTGCGCCGACGCGAACGCGCGCTCGACCGCATCGGCATCGCCGTACTCCCAGTCCAGCGCGAGATTGCCCGGCGCCTGCTCGTGCAGGCACGGCGCGCCGTCGGCCAGCGCCGCCTTGACGTCGGTCACCGCCGGCAGCGGCTCGACCTCGAACTCGATCAGCTCGGACGCATCGCGCGCGCGCGCGGCGCTGTCGGCGACCACCAGCGCGACCGACTCGCCGCGGTAGCGCACGGTGTCGCGCGCGAGCGCGGGACGCGGCGGGCGGCGCATGTCCGAGCCGTCGCGGTTCTTGAACGGGCGCGCGCACGGCAGCGGGTTGATCCCGGCCGCGTCGAGGTCATCCGCGAGCAGCACGTCCAGCACCCCCGGCGCCGCGCGCGCCGCGGCCACGTCCAGGCGCGTGATGCGCGCGTGTGCGTACGGCGAGCGGAACACGTACGCGTAGGCCTGCCCGGGCAGGTTCACATCATCGGTGTAGCGCCCCTCGCCGCGCAGCAGCCGCGGATCCTCGGTGCGCGGCACCGACTGGCCGATCGCGTGCTTTTCGAATCCTTCGCCCAGGCGCGTCGTCATCCAGCGGCTCCCTCCCGTGCACGGTCGAGGGGCGACTGTAGCACCGCTAGCCTACGCCCACCCCAGTTGCTGCAAGCTGATCCGGTCATTCCAGATCTTCGTCATGTGCCGGATCCGATCGCCATCGAACTCCATCACATAGACATAGTCCGCCTCGACCGCGTTTCCGGTCGGCGGCACCGGACCGCCCGGCCCGGTGTGGGTACCCCGGAACACCGCGTACGCGGCGACGTTGCCGCGTTCCTCGTCCACCGCGAACGAACGCACCTCATAGCGGCCGTCCGGGATCGGACCGAGCAGATTCTTCATCCACTCCGTGTAGTCCGCGAGCGTGCCGACACCCGCCAGCACCTTCGCTTGAGCGGAGAATGTCGCATCCGCATGACAGCAGGCCTGACAGGCATTCCAGCCCTGCCCCGTCTCGCACGCGTCGAAGAATCGTCGTGCCGTGTCCTTGATCGAAGCCATGGTATTCCTCCTCATCGAGGGGTGCTCGAGCGGGTGTCTGCACCCGGCGCCTCAGAATAAAAGCACCCGGAAGTCCGGCTGCCGTTCGATGGCCGCAATAGCGTTGCCCACAGCAATTTATAGTCGCCTTGCGTGGGTGTGTCAGCCCGAATTCGTGCCGCCCAGGTCGCGATACCGGCGCGATTCGGTGCGCGCCTGACCTGCCTGCTCGCGCCGTATCGTTCGTCAGGCTCCCGCGGAACGGCGAAGATCAGCCAGCAAGACGCCGGTGCTGTGCGCTTCCGCTTCGTGCGCCTCGTCGCGCCACGTCTCCTCCAGCGCCGCCGCGTACCACGCCTGCATCGGCGCCAGCGCGAGCAGCCGCGCGACGTAGTCCGACGCCGGCGCGCTGAGCGCGAGCGCATAGCTCTGCACGCGGAACGCGACCGGCGCGAAGAACGCATCCACCGCCGTGAACGCGCCGCCGGCGAGAAACTCGCCGCCGAAGCGTGACAGCCCCTCGCACCACAGCTCGTCGAGACGCGCGACATCGCGCGCGAGGCCCGCCGGCGCGGTATCGATGCGCACGCGCACGCCGCAGCTCATCGGGCACACGTTGCGCAGCTCCGAAAAGCCCGCATGCATCTCGGCCGCCGCGCAGCGCGCCCACGCGCGCGCGAGCCGGTCGGCCGGCCACACCCGCGCCTCGCGCTCGGCCAGGTACTCGGCGATCGCGAGCGACTCCCACACCACCGTGTCGCCATCGACCAGACACGGCACCTTGCCGCTCGGCGAGAAGGCATGGAACGGCGATGGCTGGCCCGGATCGCCGAACGGCACCAGCATCTCCTCGAATTCGATGCCGAGCTGGCGCATCAGCACCCACGGGCGCAGCGACCAGGAGGAGTAGTTCTTGTTTGCGATGTAGAGGCGGAGCATGGCGGGGGAGATATCCCGGTTGACCGTACTGCCCGTTATCGATACCCCTGGAGGCAAACGGCGTCAAGCGGGATGCGCGCCCGGCATTGTCGAAACATCACGCGAGTGGCCGAAGACCGGCGACGCGATGTCCGGCGCCGTGCAGTACACGGTCATCGCGCCGTTCAATCCTCATCGACCGCGCTGCTGGGTCACGGTGTCCGGACCATCGCGACCGGCAATCAGCCCTGCGGATCCGTTGCGCCGCCGGGATCCGCCGGCAGCTGATCCGCGAGCCGCCCGATCACCGCCTGCAGCCCCGTGACGATGTGCGCCATGCGGGTGTAGTCGAGCTGCTCCGCGGTGTCGCTGCTCAGGTGATAGTGTGGATAGCGAAACGGCGCGGTGTCGGTGACCATCAGCGCGGGATAGCCGGCGCGCCAGAATGCCCAGTGATCCGACCAGCCGACACCGGGCAGCATCTCCGGCAACGCGCCGCCCTCGGACGGGATCGTCGCAGCATCGCGAAAGCCGGCGATGATCCGGTGCAGCAACGCGCGCGAGCGCGTGTTCGCGACGAAGCCGATGAAGTTGCCGCACGCCGGATAGAACGCGCTCAGCGGCGCCGGGTAACGTTGGCTGCCGTCGACTTCGCTGTAGTAGCCGATCGTCTCCAGGCTGAGCATGCCGCGGATGTCCTCAGCGGCCCCGCGGGATCTGCGCGCGTACAGCAGGCTGCCCATGTACTCGGTGCCAAAGAACGGCGACTCCTCGTTCGCAAACGCGACGAAGCGCAGCGTGCGCGCGGGCTGGCGGTCGGCGAAATGCCGCGCGAGCTCGAGCATCGCCGCGACGCCGCTGGCGTTGTCGTTCGCGCCGGGGCTGCCGCGCACCGAGTCGTAATGTGCGCCGATCACGAAAACCTCCTCGGCCCGTGTGCGGCCGCGCCGCTGCGCGATGATGTTGTGCGACGGCGCGCCGTCGAGCCCCAGCGGCGGGTGGTCGACCTGATAGGTCTGCCGCGTCGCGTCGTAACCGAGCTCGCGAAACTGCTGCTCGATCCAGTCGGCCGCGCGCGCGTACGCGTGAGCTTCGAAGACACTGCGCTCACCGATATTCGTCGCGAGCATGGTGACGTGTGCTTCGAGCCGCCCGGCCAGCTCTCGCTCGGCAGCATCCGGCGCGGGCGGATCGGCGGCGAAGCTCGCGCCGGGCATGCGGATCATCAGGCCGTACAGCAGCACCGCCGCGGTGCCGAGCAGCAACAACAGCGCGACGAGGCTCCACATCACGCCCTGGCGCGCCCGCCCGCTGCAACGTCCCGCTCTTGCCATGAGATCGTCTGCACACTCCTGAGCATAGGCGTCTCAGCTCACGGCGAACAGCACGCCGAGCAGCACCAGCCAGCCGAGCAGCGCAGGGCCCAGCCGTGCCAGGCCGCGCTCCAGCATGCCGAGCACGGGCGCTGCGTGCGGTGGTGATGGCGGCGTCTCGCGGGTGACCGCGGCCCAGGCGCGCAACCGTTCGAGCGTGCCGTGCGGCGCGCGCAGCAGCACCAGCACATCGCCTTCCGGGATGCGCGGCCAGCCGGTACGCCGCAACAGCGCGGCGCCGATGGCCGCGAGCGCGAGCCCGGCCAGCACGCTCAGCGTACTGCCGGCAAGCTGCGCCGGCGCGATCGGCAACGCCAGCCACGCCGGCTCTGCGGCATGATATGCGGCCCACGGCAGCGCCTGGCCGAGCACCAGCAGCACCAGCCACGGTCGCGCGCTGCCGGTGTCGTGCGCGGGCTCGTCCGGCGTCGCCGCGCGCAGTGCGAGCACCAGGAAGCGCACCATCAAGCAGGCCGTGGCGAGCGAACTCGCGCTCAGCAGCGGCACGAGCCAGTCGGCCGGCAGCGCCGCGAGCTGCGCTTCGAGCACGCTCTTGGCGAGCGCGCCGGAGCTGAGTGGCGCACCGGCCAGCGCGAACGCCGGCAGCCACAGCAGCGCACGCGCCAGGCGCGGGCGCACCGCGGCCACATCGATGCCGATGAACAGCGCGGTCTTGGCCAGCCCGTGGTGCAGCGCGAACAGCACCGCCAGCATCGCGTACGCATCGGCCTGCGCCGGGTGCAGCAGCGCCAGCGCGACGATGCTCGCGACCAGCCCCATCTGGCTGACGCTGGAGTACGCGAGCACGCTCTTGGCGCGGATCTGTGCGAGGCCGACCGCGACGCCGTAGAACGCGCTGATCACGCCGGCGCCCAGCAGCACCGCACCGAGCGCCTGGTAGCCGTCCACACCCAGCGGCGCGAAGCGCAACCAGCCCATCAGCCCGGCCGTGAGCATCACGCCGCTGAGCACCGCGCTGGCCGGCACCGGCGCGCGCGGGTGCGCCAGCGGCAGCCACATGTGCAGCAGCACCAGGCCGGTCTTGATGCCGAAGCCGGCGATGAACAGCGCGCTGATCCAGCGCGCCGGGGCCAATGCATGCCATGGCCCGCCGTGCTCGAGCGCGAAGTTGCCGGCGTCGGCGGCGACCGTCATCAGCGCGATCACCAGCAGCGCCTCGCCCAGCAGCGCCATCACGATGTACACGCGCCCGGCGCGATAATCCTCGGCCCGCCCGTAGTGCACCACCAGCCCGTACGCGGCAAAGCTCATCATCGCGTATGCGGCATAGAAGCTGGCCGCATCCAGCGTGATGAACACGCACAGGTTGCCGGTGAACGTGAGCAGCCAGAAGAACCAGAAGCGCGGCTGCCCGGCGCGTGCCAGGTGCGTGCGCGCGTGCAACCCGGCCAGCGTCCAGCCGGCGATCGTCAGCAGCAGCAGCGCGAGCGCGCGCTCGTCCACACCGATGCGCGTGCCCAGCAGCAGCCACGGCATCGACACGACCTTGCCGTGCAGGCTCAGCAATGCGACCGCGCTCAGCGGCAGCCACGGCGCGAGCCGGCACGCGAGCGGCTGGCAGCGCCGCAGCAGGGTCAGCGGCGCGAGCAGCACCGGCAGCAGCGGGATCACGAGCGCGAGCGCGAGATCGAGTGCCGCGGTGCTCATCGGTAGAACGCCTCGGTGATGAACACCACCCATCGCAGTGGGCTGAGCGGCATGCCGGCCAGGAAACCTGCGCCGAGCGCGAGCGTGACCGTGAGCAGCGCCGGCGCGAGCAGCATCCACGGCGCCTCGCGTGCCGGCGCCGGCGCGCAGCGCCTGCGGCGTGCCGCGATGCACCACCAGCGGCCAGGTCGTGAGCGTGAGCAGCTCGTAGAACACGAAGAACGTGAACAGGTTGCCGGCCGTGGCCACGCCCATCGTGGCCGCGACGCACAGGCTGAAGAAGCCGAAGAAGCGGCAGCGGTGCGGCGAGTCCTCCAGGTAGCCGATCGCGTACACGGTCGTGACCAGCCACAGCAGCGCCGACAGCACGCACAGCAGCATCGTCAGCGCATCGGCCTGCAGGTGGAACTCGATGCCCGGCAGCAGCACCACGCGAAAGCCCAGCTCGTCGCCGCGCGCGACCGCGAGCAGCATCGCGCCGACCAGCACGACCTTGAGCAGGGCCGCGGCGAGATTGACCGCGACGCGCGCGCGCCGGCGGCGCTCGCCCAGCGCGAAGATCACGATCGCGGCGAGCAGCGAGGTCGACACCACCCACAGCGCCAGTGCGGTGTACAGGTTCATCCGTGCCCCGGCAGCGGCGCGCCGATGGCGATGTACGGCGCCAGCCAGTTGCCGCAGGAACCCAGCACCAGCGTGAGCATCGCCAGTGCGAACGGCGCCCACAGCATCAGCGCGCCGGCCGACGCGTGCGCCGTCGCGTCCGCGTGCGGCGCGCCGTGGCCCAGCGCCGGGTGCAACAGCCGCACCATGTACGCGGCCGCGAGCAGGCCGCCGGCGACGATCACGATGGCCCACCACCACTGACCGGTTGCGAACGCGGCCTCGAGCAGCCACCACTTCGCGACGAAACCGCCGCTCGGCGGCAGCCCGGCCAGACTCACGCCGGCAATCGCGATCGCGGCCACGTTCAACGCGCCCTGGCGGTCCGCGATGCGCAGTGCATGCACGCGGCCGTCGCCGTGCATGTGCAGCAGGTTGCCGGCGGCCAGGAACAGCGCCGCCTTGGCCAGGCCGTGGTTCAGCGCGTGATACACCGTGCCCTGCCACGCGGCGATCGACGCGAGCGGCAGCAGCAGCGGCAGGTAGCCGAGCTGCGCGACCGTGGAGTACGCGATCACGCGCTTGATGTGCTGCTGGCGCAGCGCCTGCACCGAGCCGTACACGATCCCGGCCGCGCCGACGGCGCCCATCCCCTGCGCCAGTGCCTGACTCCACAGCGCGTCGAACGGGCCCAGCCACAGCCGCAGGATCAGGTACGCGCCGGCCTTGACCACCAGCGCCGACAGCACCGCGCTGGCCGGGCTGGGTGCCGCGGCATGCGCCGCCGGCAGCCAGCCGTGGACCGGGAACAGCGCCGCCTTCATTGCCAGGCCCGCCGTGATCACCAGCAGCGCGAGCGACGCGGCCGGGGAGGGTGGCAACGCCGCCGGCAGCAGCGCGAACGTGAGCACGCCGCTGGCCGCGTACACCAGCGCGACCCCCAGCAGGTACAGGATCGAACCGGCCAGCGCAAACACCAGGTAGCGCATCGCCGCCTGCAGTGCCGCGCGGCCGCGTGTGAGCACCACCAGCGCGACCGCGGCCAGCGTGACGATCTCCAGCGTCACGTAGACATTGAACAGATCGGCCGCCAGGAACAATGCGTTCAGCGCGCTCCACAACACCGGCCAGATCACGCCAAAACCCCGCTGCGACGCGTTCGCCGCGCCACGCAGCCAGTCGGCCGCCCACGCGTTGACCGCGAGCGCGACCAGCGCGGTCATCCACAGCATCGCCAGCGACAACCCATCGAGCGCGAGTTCGATGCCGAGCGGCGCGGCGCGTGCGCCGAGCGCGAGCCGGGCCGCGCCGCCGGTCATCAGCTCGCTGCTGAGCGTGCCCAGTGCGCCCAGCAACGCGATCGATACCAGCAACGCGAGCCGCTCGCGCAGCGCCGGCCACGGCACGACGAACACGATCAGCGCAACGAGCAGTGGCCCGAACACCAGCGCGGTCGCGGCCACGGCCAGCGTTGCGGCGCCATCACCCATCGGCGCTCCCGGCTGTGTCCTGCGGCCGGGGCGCCGCGTCGTCGGGTAGCGCGCGCAGGCAGCGCACCAGCACCAGCACCAGCGCCAGCGCAGTGACGCTGACCGCGACCACGATGCCGGTCAGCACCATCGCCTGCGGCACCGGATGCGGCGGCGTCGCGGTGCTCGCGGCGGTGACGATCAGGTACAGGAACACCGCGCTGACCATGATGTTGGCCGCGAGCAGGCGCTGGATGAAATCGCTGTACGCGAGCAGCCCGTACAAGCCGATCGCGAACAGCCCGGCGGCCGTTGCGCAATACGCCCACAGGCTCATGCTCAGCGCCTGCCGATGCGCGCGCCCGGCGCGGCCAGGAACAGCAGCACCAGCGTGACCGCGACCGAGATCATCAACGCGAGGTCGAGCGTGAGCGCGAGCGCGCGTGCGCCGCGCGCCGGAAACGTCAGCGGCGCCGGACTCCACAGCAGCGACGCACACGCGAACAGCGCGAACGCGCCCACCCCCAGCACCAGCAGTAGGCGCAGCCGGTGCGGCGTGTGCGCCAGCGGCTGCAGCCGCCCGGCGAGGCTGTACATCACGCCGAGCCCGGCCAGCAACGCGCCGGCCTGGAACGCACCGCCCGGGGCATCGCTGCCGGCCCACAGCACGTACAGCGCGGTCAGCAGCAGCACCGGCGTGCTCATCGCCAGCAACTGATCGAGCATCGGCGCGACGCCGCCCGGCGGCGCCGTGGCCGGTACCGGCTCGAGCCGCTCGCCCAGCACCCGCGCGCCGAGCAGCGCGACCAGCAGCACGAGCAGTTCCAGCAGCGTGTCGTAGCCGCGAAAATCGAGCAGCACCGCGGTGACCGGATTGCCCAGCACGTGCGCGTCCACTGCGGCCGTGGACGGCGCTGGCGCCGGCGTGGATGCAGTGGCGTACATCACTAGCGCGAGCCCGATACCGAGCAGCGTGCACAGCACCGCCAGCACGGGCCGCGGCACGCCGCAGGCCGAGCGCGTGGTACGCGTCGCGGCGCCGTCGAGGTCCGGGTGCGGGGTCGCCACGCCGGCGCCGAGCAGCAGCGCGCTGGTGATGCCGGCGCCGATCGCGGCCTCGGCCAGCGCCAGATCAGGGGCGCCCAGGCGTGCCCACACCAGTGCCATCAGCAAGCCGAAGACCAGAAACATCGCGACCCGGCGCAACACCTGCGGCGCCGCGACGCTGTGCCACGCGAGCCACAGCAACGCCGCTCCCAGCAGCAGATCGAAGGACGCCTCCAGCGCGCCGCTCACCGGCGCTGCCCGCCGCTGCGCACGGTCTCCTGGCGCGCGATCAGAAACGCCGACAGCGTCGACGCGAGCATGCCCAGCACCCACACCAGCGCCAGCTTCAGCGCACCGGCAACGCTGGCATCGAGCACGCCCAGGCCCGCGCAGATCAGGCCCAGTCCGACGTTGTCGGCCTTGGTCAGCGCATGCAGCCGCGCGCGCGGATCGGGAAAGCGCAGCAGCCCGAGCGTGCCGGTCAGGAAGAACGCACAGCCGGCGCACACCAGCGCGACGGCGAGCAGATCGAGGCCGCTCATGGTTCGTGCGGCGGTGCGCGCAAGCGCTGCTGCACGAATGCGATGCTGCCGATCGCGGCCAGCAGCACGAAGCTCAGCGCGACCTCCAGCAACACCGGCGGCTCGTGCCGGTACGCAAGCAGCAGCAGGATCGCGACCGTGGTGCTGCCGATGAGCAGAATGGCCAGCATGCGATCGGCGGGGTACGGGCTGGCATACAGGCTCACCACGCCGACCACCGCGTTGAGCAGCAGCAGCAACGCGGCGGCGAGCAGGAATCCGCTCACGGCGCCGGCGGCTGCGCGGCGTTCAGGCCATACAGCGCAGCGATGCGCCGCTCGAGCGCAGCCAGCGGCGCGCGCGGATCGCCGATCAAGCTGTGCACGCGCAAGCGGTCACCGTGCACATCGCAGGCCAGCGTGCCCGGCAACAGGCTGATCACGCCGACGAACACGCTGCGCGCCTGGCCGGGCGGCAGCGACAGTGCGTGATCGATCTCGCAAATGTCCAGCGGCAGACGCGGATGCAGCGCGCGGCGCGCGACATCGACGCCGCCGGCCAGCGACTGCACCAGGAACCACGGCACGAAGCGGACCAGCCCCGCCAGCGCAAAATGCGTGTACTGCATCGGCACCAGCCAGCGGCTGAGCGCGACCGTGACCGGCACCGCGACCGCGCCGAACACCAGCCCCCGCCCCCCGGCGAGCGCGAGCCACAACACGCCCAGCAGCACCGTGAGCGGCAGCGCATCGGCGATGGCGCCAGGGAAGCGGGTGGGCGAGGGAGTGCTCGTCATGCGCATTGCGTGGCCGCG
>Ga0214472_10002818_pt1 | contig 18505 bp, 20 predicted proteins | sample RVTome_6_FD_207662 | JGI IMG/M metagenome (GOLD analysis project Ga0214472, IMG submission 207662) | Soil microbial communities from uranium-contaminated site in the Upper Colorado River Basin, Wyoming, United States - RVT140D175 | ecosystem: Environmental > Terrestrial > Soil > Contaminated >...
GCGATTCCTTCCCCATCCAGTATCCATGAAATATCATGAGGATGTATATCTTTTATGTTAAAAGTAAATACTCCAAGCTTATCTACAACATCTTTTGGACCGTGAAGTTCAATCCATGGCAGATCTAGGAGTCTTTCAAGAGTGTAACTAGTAAGTAATTTTTCATAGTTTTGAATTTCTTCAAAGCCGATCCTATTCAAATAATCGATGGCTGCACCTAATCCTACCCCACCTGCGATATTCGGGGTTCCGGCTTCATATTTCCATGGTAGTTCATTCCATGTTGATTTATCAATTGTTACAGTCTCTATCATATCACCGCCATAATTAAAGGGCTCCATTTGTTCAAGAAGTTCTTTTCGTCCATAGAGAAATCCGGTGCCTGTTGGACCCAACATCTTATGTCCTGAAGCTACTAAAAAATCACAACCGAGCGCTGAAACATCAACGGGGAGATGGGGCACTGATTGAGCTGCATCAACCAGGACCAAGGCCCCAACCTTCTTTGCCTCGTCAACAATCTCTTTTACTGGATTAACTACACCCAAAACATTTGATGCATGAACTACGGACACAAGTTTCGTCCTTTCTGAAATAAACTTTGGAAGATCTTCAACCCTCAATCTGCCTTCATCGTCAACGTCCAAAAACTTTACCTCTATTCCCTTCAATCTTTTAAGCATTTGCCATGGAACAATATTCGAGTGATGCTCCATAATGGTAGTTACGATCTCATCCCCTTTCTGAAGATTGTGAAGACCCCAGGCATATGCTACAAGATTTATTGCCTCAGTGGCATTTCTTGTAAATATTATTTCTCTCCAACTCTTTGCCCCTATGAAATTTGCAACACTCTTGTGCGCATTTTCATATAGAACAGTAGACTCGTGACTAAGCGTATGGACAGCCCTATGAATATTCGCATTTACTGTCTCATAAAAGCTTTTTTCGGCCTCTATCACATATCTTGGTTTTTGAGTTGTTGCGGCATTGTCAAGATAGATAAGTGGTTTGCCCCCTATTTTTCTTTCGAAGATAGGAAAGTCTTTTCTAATTTCATTGGATTCAAATTTTATAGAATTTAGATATTCCTTTTGCATATCTAGCCCCTAGTTTATACGTTATCAATCTACTAAAACGTATATATCATCCCCCTCCACTTTTAATTCATATGTTTCGACTGGTTCTACAGCAGGCATACATAGGGCTTCGCCGGTCTTCACATTGAACTCCGCTCCGTGGTAAGCGCAAGTAATAGTCTCATTCTCCAAGACTCCGTCTGAAAGAGGAAATTCCATGTGGGTACATTTGTCTTTGATTGCATAGAAATAACCGCCAACGTTGCAAACTGCAATGATCTCATTGTCTACCGCAAACGATTTAACTTCCCCAGGTAAGATCTCAGATTTAATTGCAACCCTGATAAACCCATTATTCATGTAAATTTTCTTACCTTCTCATTTGCAACAAAGTTATGGCTCTGCTCAGGCTTGGCTATTTTATATGCTTCATTCTTCTCCAGGCCAGTCATTTTTCCCAAAAAGTCCAGATTTTAAAACCTTGAGAGACAACAGTGCACATTTTAACCTGACTGGACTAATTCTCATCCCTATTGCTTCTAGCAAGTCATCCGCAGTAATTTCTCTTACAGATTCCAAATCTTTATTCACTATCATTTCAGTTAATATTGATGCAGAAGCCTGGCTTATAGCGCACCCTTTACCAGAAAATCCTGTCTCACTAACTTTGTTATTTTTAATTCTAAAATCGAAACGTATTACATCCCCACACAAAGGATTACCTTCCTCATAAGAGATATCCGGTTCACTAAGCCTTTTATAGTTTCTTGGGTGTTTGAAGTGATCTAGAATATAATCAAATTGCTCAGTATTCATCTTTTTTTTGTTCTCAATTTAATAATGATGTTCCTATCTATCAATCCGGATTTCCCAAAAACATAGAGCTCATGGAATACTTTTAAATACACTTCGTTTACGTTAACTTGGTAGTTGAATCAAGTTCCCTTTTGCAAACCACTCTGTCACAAGCTTTTCGATGTAATCTCTGATTTGTTCCACATTCATACTCTCTAGGCTCTTGCTTGTGAAAGCATACAGTAGCATTGCACGAGCAGATTCTTCGGATAAGCCACGGGATCGAATATAGAAAATGGCATTCTCATCTATCTGTCCTATAGTAGCACCGTGGGTGCATTTCACATCATCCGCATAAATTTCAAGTTGAGGCTTAGTATCTATCTGTGCCGAATCGGAAAGTAGAAGATTTCTATTTGTCTGTTTGGCATCCGTTTTCTGAGCATCTTTATGCACAATAATTCGGCCGTGGAATACTCCCCTTGACTTGCCATTTAAGACACCATTATAAAGTTGTCGACTGTCGCAATGGGGACTCACATGTTCTACTTTCATGTAATTATCCATATGTTGCCTGCCTGTAGACATGAACAAACCGTTTATAAATGAATGGCAGCCCTCTCCAGCAAGCACTGGATGAACATTATTTCTTACAAGAGATCCACCAAGCAGTAAAGAGTGGGAATTTAGGTTGCTATTACGCATCTGTTCAACCCGTAGAGTAGAAACGTTATAGGCCTTTACGCTCTCTCTTTCAATCATATAATGATCAAGCGTACTGTTTTCACCAATAACGACCTCTGTAACGACGTTAGAGAAATATACATTGCTACCCAGTGAAACATAATGTTCAATAATGTTAGCCTGACTGTTATCCTCAAGAATTATCAAATTACGGGGATTCGCAATACAAGGAATGTCATTAATGGTCGTTATATATAACAAATGGATAGGTTCATGAAGCAAAACCCCTTTTGGTATTGATACGAATGCACCATCTTCCATAAAGGCTGTGTTCAGTGCTGTAAAAGCTTCATGTTCGAAGTCAGCATAGTGCGTGAGATGCTCGCTCAACAAATCCTGGTAATCAAACAATGCTTTTGTAAGATTTGATATTCTAACTCCGCCGCTAGTATTTAGCGAAGAAAGTTCAACCGAAAATCTGCCATCGATAAAGACTAGTTGATTTTGTAACGAATCAGAAAAAACAAATGGCTCTATATCATTCCTTGATAGATTTGATTTCCCATTAAGCATTAATCTGAAGGGAGTGCGTTCAATTGGAGCCAGGTTTGTAAATCTCCAGTCTTCGTCATGGATTGTAGGGAACCCCAATTTCTTAAACGCGTGTATGGCTTTTTCTCGATTCTCCCTAAACCATCTAATCTCTCTACCGGCAGAGTACTCCTGATATTTAAGGAAGCCTTCAAGATAGCTATCAATATCCTGCATCTCAATTTCCATTTTCGATCACCCTATTAATTTCGAGCCACATTGCTGTTAGTCAGTTCATCGCCAACCCCCACGTACCCTTTGTCTTCAAGCTCTAATGCCAATTCTTTTCCACCTGATTTTACTATTCTCCCATCTACCAGTACATGTACAATGTCAGGAATTATGTAGTTAAGGAGCCTCTGGTAATGAGTGATTATCAAAAAGGACCGTTCATCTGTTCGCATCGTGTTTACACCCCTGGCGACAATCTTAAGGGCATCAATATCCAACCCCGAATCAGTCTCATCTAGTATGGCAAACCTGGGCTCCAAAACCTGCAATTGAAAGATCTCATTCCGCTTTTTCTCACCCCCGGAAAAGCCCTCATTCACGGAGCGTTGTAAAAGATTGTCATCAACGTCGAGAGATTTCATCCTCTCCTTTACCAGCTTGACAAACTCGACGTGCTTAAGGGGTTCGAGACCCTTGTGCTTTCTAATAGCATTCAATGCTTCCCGAAGGAAGTATGTATTTGCAACACCTGGTATTTCTACAGGGTATTGGAAAGCCATGAAAATACCCTCACGTGCCCTTTCCTCGGGAGACATTTCTAAGAGGTTTCTACCCTCGTACAGAATTTCACCGTCCGTAACCTTGTATGTATCGCGTCCTGCAAGTACCTGAGCTAATGTACTCTTTCCCGAACCATTGGGACCCATTATAGAGTGTATCTCCCCGGGATTAATCGCCAGGCTCAATCCCTTGAGAATTTCCTGGTTGTCCACACTCACATGTAAGTTCTTTATCTCAAGCATAATTCCTCCATGTAATTATCTATTAAATAATGGTTTTCGTGACAATGAGTAATAGGTTCAGTTTGGATTGTCTATCCGACGCTTCCCTCAAGACTGACACTCAATAGTCGTTCTGCCTCTACAGCAAATTCGAATGGCAGCTCACGGAATACCTTTTTACAAAACCCATTGACAATGAGTGAAACCGCATCCTCAGCAGAGAGACCCCTTTGTCGACAATAAAAGATCTGATCATCGCCTATTTTAGATGTGCTTGCTTCGTGTTCCATCCGGGCTGTAGAGTTCTTTACTTCTATATAAGGAAATGTATGAGCTCCGCATTTATCTCCTATGAGCATGGAGTCACACTGCGTATAGTTACGCGCACCGGTAGCATTCTTACCAATTTGAACTAACCCTCGATATGTGTTTTGACCGTAGCCAGCAGATATTCCTTTTGATACGATAGTGCTACTCGTATTCTTACCTATATGAATCATCTTAGTTCCCGTATCAGCCTGCTGGCGATTGTTAGTTAATGCGACAGAATAAAATTCACCCACGGAATTGTCACCCTCGAGAATACAACTTGGATATTTCCATGTTATAGCAGAACCGGTCTCGACTTGTGTCCAGGAAATATGAGAATTTCTCCCTATGCATCTTCCCCTTTTTGTGACAAAGTTGTAAATACCCCCTTTACCATCCTTGTCACCTGGATACCAATTCTGTATTGTAGAATACTTGATTGTTGCATCATTGTGAGCTATAAGTTCTACTACAGCCGCATGCAACTGGTTTTCATCACGTTTTGGTGCGGTACATCCCTCAAGGTAGCTAACGTAGCTTCCTTCTTCCGCAATGATCAGCGTTCTTTCAAACTGTCCTGTATTCTCTGCATTTATACGGAAATATGTAGACAATTCCATAGGACAGCGAACACCCTTTGGAACATAAACGAAGGAACCATCCGTAAACACCGCAGAGTTGAGGGCGGCAAAGTAGTTGTCGTTATGAGGTACTACAAACCCCATATACTTCTTAACCAATTCTGGATATTCCTGCACCGCCTCTGAAATAGAACAAAATATTATATTTAATTCAGCAAGTTTTTCCTTGAATGTTGTAATCAGCGAAACACTGTCAAAGACTGCATCTACGGCAACACCTGCAAGCATCATTTGCTCTTCGAGAGGAATTCCGAGTTTTTCATATGTTGCCCTTAGTTCAGGGTCTATATCGTCTAGACTCTTCGCCTTCTTTGTCTGTTTAGGCGCGGCATAATAGCTAATATCGTTGTAGTCAATAGGGGGATAATGAACGTTATGCCATTTTGGCTCCTTCATTGTCAGCCAATTCCTATAGGCTTTTAGACGCCACTCTAACAACCATTCGGGTTCATTCTTCTTAGCTGAAATCATTCGAATGACATCCTCATTCAAACCCTTAGGTGCAATTTCCTGCTCGATGTTCGTAACGAATCCGTATTTGTATTCTTGTTTTGACAACTGTTCGAGATCTACGCTCATTTAATAGCCTCCAAATTTAAAGATATCAATATTTCGTTAACTTAAATCAGTTCCAATCTGCTTTAACATATCGTCGAGCGTTGTGTCCTCAAGTATCTTTATCATAGATACCCGAACCCTGTCCCATACAGGGAGTTGTGGACAACACGCATAAAGTGCACAGATCTTAGCCTTATCCATACAATCAATAATCCTCAGTTCACCCTCTATAGCCTCATATACCTCTCTCAGGTTAATTTCTTGTGGAGATTTTCTCAAAATATAACCTCCATCCGGGCCGACCATTGATCTTATAAGACCCCTTTTTACAAGCCTCCGCATTATCTTAGCCAGGTAGTTTTTCGGTATGTGTTGATGTTCTGATATCTCTTTCATGCTTGAGGTTAATACAGGGTTTTTCCCCATATAGGCCAAGGACCTCACAGCGTAATCTAATGTTCTACTTACTTGCATAATTTCTAACCCGATAACGAAGAATTATGGATATCATGCATCCATGATGTATATATTATATTTCTATCCTTCTATTTGTCAAGATTGAAGTGGGCTAATAGGGTTTGCAACTGGTAAAAACTAATGATGGGCAGTTTACCATAATTATAGCTACATGTCTAATTTCGAAAGAAGGAAAGATCAATTCTTGATTTTTAACATATAACGAGCTTGTGTGACACTCATTCCCCATCTATTCTGGGCTCAGGAACGATCATGATTTCCATGAGCTTTTTATCCCTTTTAATCATTATATCTGTCTTTATACCTGCTTTAGCTTCTCCTAACGCAACGACATAATCATATATGTTCGTAATCCGCTCGCCAGAGAACTCGATTATAACGTCCCCGTCTTTGAGTCCAGCCTTTTCCGCAGGACTTCCACCCCTAACACCCATCAGTCGAACCCCATCGGGATTTTCTGAATAATCAGGAATGGTACCCAGGTATACGTTGAAACCTGACGGACTCTTCTCTTCTCCTTTTACTTTGGAGAAGGCAATCATATCTAATGATCCATTTAATTCGAGGATAAGATCCGATATCAACATCAAGACCTTTTCTTCTCCTTCCGGGTTGATCTTTTGCCACTCGTCGCTTGGGGCATGATAATCGGAGTGGATACCGGTGAAAAAATGGAGAACCGGTATATTTTTGGTGTAAAATACGGTCTGATCGCTAGGGGCGATGCCACTATCTCGAAGCTTCAGCACTAAACCAACTCCAGAATTAACATTGTTGATTAAACCCTGCCATGCCGGCGATGAGCCGACTCCAAAGACTGTAAGCTCATTATTTTTAAGTCTCCCAATCATATCCATGTTTATCATAGCCTTGGCATTTTCTAATGGAATTTTTGGGTTCTTCACATAGTATGATGATCCCAAGATTCCAAGTTCCTCAGCAGAAAATGCTACAAATAGTAGGCTACTGTCTAGACTTTCTTTCTCGTGAGAAAAATACTCTGCTAGCTCTAACAATCCGGAAACACCCGAAGCGTTATCGTCGGCGCCATTATATATTTTATCACCCTTTTTTTCATCACCATGCCTCGAGGTATTCCCTCCAAGACCAATATGATCGTAATGAGCCCCGATCACTATCACTTCACGTTTATGGTCTGGATTAGAGCCCTCCAATAAGCCAATAACATTTGTAGTGTAGCTTCTTTCTGCAATCAAGTCTGTCTGTAAATAAACCGTTGTTTCAGGGACATTAAACGAAGAGTTTTTCTTGTTGGATAGCGCTAGTTCAAGGGATTTTAAGTCTCTGTCTGCATAACTCAAAATCGTTTTGCCTATATCTCTTCTAAGAACTACGGCTTGTATGCCCGAATCTGTAAAGGATGGGTCAAATCTCAAGCCGCCCAATTCTGCCTCCTCTTCCACTGACGATGGAGTCATGAATATTATGCCTTTTGCTCCCTTTTTTCTGGCGTTTATGGCTTTATATCTGAGTGGGGCATACGTATAAAATGGACTATCTTTAACATTACTCTCAGGAGTAAAGCGCAATACCAATACGATTTTATCTTTTATGTCTATTCTCTCGTAGTCATCATAATTCAATTCCGGGGCACTTATTCCATACCCTGCAAATACAAGGTCCCCCGTTGTCTCCCCCGTGCTGGAAAAACTAATGGGAATATAGTCTTCACCTATCCTAATAGATTCTCTACGTTTCCCATACTCTAGCGCGAGTGAATTCGCATCACCAATTTTCATTCCGTATAAAACTGGGAATTTCTGAAAATATGTTCCCTGGTCTCCTAATGGTTTAAGACCCGCCTTGCTAAATTCCTCTGCAATATATTTAGCGGCGATATTAGCACCTTGAGTCCCGGCCTTTCTTCCTTGAAGCTCATCAGAAGATAGATACCTTATGTGTGAAATGATTTCTTGAGAAGTTATTTCACCACCTTGTTTTCCAATTGAGAATACTGGAAACAATGTTATATAAACCAGGGCAATAAATGCTAGACCTTCTTTAATCACTCGAATAAGATATCATATTGAAGAAGAAATACTGAATCTAGATCACCATAAAGTGATCTAATACTGTTACTGATTCAACATATATAAAGGGTTAAGCAAATCAATTTTTGTTGGGTTTAATTATTACTCCAACATTGGTGAATTAGATTAACAATGCCTGAATTTTACTAACGATTCTGGAGGGACATAACTATGAAAGCCATATGGAATGGCACAGTCATTGCCGAAAGTGACGATACAATAGTCGTTGAAGGCAACCATTATTTCCCGCCGGAGAGTATCGAAAAAGAGTACTTTCAGGAAAGTGAGACCCATACTCTATGTTCCTGGAAGGGGGTAGCCAGTTATTACGATGTTGTTGTGAACGGTGATAGAAACAGGAATGCCGCCTGGTATTACCCAGAACCGAAAGAAGAGGCGAAGGAAATATCTAAATATGTTGCCTTCTGGAATGGTGTCGAGGTCGTCAAATAAATATAATAAATAAGCGCAGTGGAAGTTATCCTGGGTTAATTTTTCATCCAGCTCTTTTCTATTGAGTTCTTTAAATTCTTATTCATTTCCGTCTCTAGGGACGACTTTAAGAGCTTCGACGTAGTCTTCGTCTGCCCATAACGCAAAGACTTTTCACCGCCTGAATTATTTGCAACCGTACCACCGACTGAAGCCATTGATTTTGAAGCTGGATAACTGGGAAGCATGCTTTTATATTTGGGGCTTTCCTTCTCAAATAATCTAAATGGCACTCCAGGTTGAACTATTGCTGATTCAGAACCAATGTCGATTATTTTGTTCATGTGGGCGTTTACGTCCAGTATTATAGATTCATTTAAATCTCCACCCGCCATGTCAGTACCGCAGGAGTGAGGAGTTAGCGATATAGAATCGTCGCCAGCTGTCTTTTTGCCTGTCACATAATTTACCACCTTATTTACCACCTTATTTATGTCGTCAACGTCTTTGGGGAAAACAACCAATTCGGGGGTTATTCTAAATGCGCTGGCATCTCAGCTATAATGATGCAGGGTCTCAGGATCATCCTTTGCATCTCCTTTTAATATTTGTTGAATTTCGACTTTATGTGGTATTTCAATCAATCCTTTAATAGGAAAAATTTCGATATTAGTGTGATGAAAATAAAAATCAAATTAGCAAGATTATCGAGGGCTCGCGATACGTCTACGAGATACGGACCAGATTCCAAGATTAAGTATCACACTGGATGCGATTAAAAGCACTGTGGTGTATTTAAAGAATTGTCTGGGCATTATGTAGAATGAAAGATCAAACCTGTTATTCATCCAGAGATTATTGCTAAAGAGTAGGGGATGGAAAACATCCCTCCAAAAAGTCGTGAAGAAGGGTAATACAACTAATAAAGCGACGATGATTAATGCATTCACAATTGCAAATCTAGAAACCCGGAGCCTGTCAAACGTCAGCATTAAACATATGACACAGATGATGGCAATAATAAACATATTATCAAAAATATCACGAACCTCTCCTAAATGTAGCTTTTCTTTTTTCGTCCAGAATGATACTAATTCCCCTTTATGCAAAAAGAATGATGTCAAATCATCGATTCCTTTTTCGGCCCTTTCATAACCGATCGTATCGCAGCGTTCATTCCAGTTACAATTGAATTTATACCAATATGGAAGATATACAATGAAGGCCAATGGTATGTAAACGGTCAAGTAGAACAAAGTTGGAAACAAAATAATTCCCTTTAGTCTAGAAACCCACGTACTGTACATTTTCGTCTATAATTTTAGTCGAGACTTATTCCAACACCTTGATAAAGCCTTTCTAATCAAGTTCATAAGTCTTACGTTCGCTTTTTAACGCATACGTATTAAGTAATAGTGAAAGTCCTCGCAGCTAGCTACTGGGAATTTGCTAGTTAAATACAGTATTTCAGTGGTCGGAAATATCACTTAACTATATAAATCATTCTTTTTGATATCAGATTTTTATTGAATAATCCAGTTTGGGGAAAAATTTTCTCCATTCGATTGGGTCAAACAGTTGAGGGCCTTATGGCACAGACTTTACATTAGAGTTGGAACAGCAGCCCGAATTGCAATTCTGCCTAGGGAATCAATAAAACTTTCCTACTCTTCGGGACCCTTGTCTTTGTTATCTGTTACGTTCGGCTGAGACCTAGAACCACCCAATACAGTAATAACATCTTTACTTGTATCGGCCCGCGTCTCATTCTCAGAGCTATCATTGTTGACACTGGTCTCATTTTTTGTGCCATCATTTTCAAAGGTAAGTTCTATTTCAGGTTCAGTATTATTGCTGTTACCGTCTAAAGCATTATCAGAGGTTTCGCTAGTCGATGATACCATTAGTTCAGATTCATTGTATGACCCTCCAGTGACTGATGATGCAAAACTAGCTGTATCGTTTTGCATTCCGCCAGATACTGCGGAGAATTCTCCACCGGCTATGTTAAGCAGGCCGCCCGACACCGAGGAATACTCTCCATTGGCCACATTTAAAAACCCTCCGGTAACTGTTGAAAAACTATTTCCTATAGTATTTCTGTAACCGGCTACAAAACCTCCCGCGCTGCCATATGAATGACCGGATCCTACGATGAGATTGTGTGAACCGTCTCTGACTGGAGGAGGATAAAATAAGCCCGCCTCATCGCCAATCTCATTATAACCGATAATAAGATTTCCCAAACCGTCAACCATACTTGTGGAAGATCTTTTATTGCGTACATGAACATTCACTCCTTCGAAAATCAAATTTGGTCCCCTAACCCCTTCCATAGTTCCAGGAACTAGCCTCACGTATCCTTTCAAATTACGAAAAGTACCCAGGTCTGCATTCAATGAATTCAACTCTTCCTGGAGCTTTGATATCGTGTTATAGGCTTCCTCTAATTGTTTCTGCTGGGTTAAGATTTTTTCCTCAAGCTTACTAACCCGTTTCTCCAGACTCTGACCGTAACTGATAATTGGACAAATAATGACCAACGAAAATACCAAATTAAGAAATAGGAACTTATTATTCATGATCATGTTATTACTCCTGTTTTTCAGAACCGGTTGCCTTTCGTCTAAAATTAAATATTCTATTAAGCTAAATATATCACATTGTTAGATCATATATGTAATGGGAAAATCAATTATTACACTATTAAATTGCTAGTTTAACATCGTTTATCCTTGTAAGTATATTATATCAATATAAATCATGTCAATACTTCTATCATTTCAGCTCTAAATATCCTACTACCCCTCTTTAACCTGGTTAGTCTTTGATTTGGCCAGTTTCAGGGTTCGATGTAAAAGAATTGTGTATATTGGTCTTCCTCCCAAGCCCTGGGCAACTATGGTAGCCGACATGCAAGTCAAGATAAGGGGCAGAATTTGTGAATAATTCAGTGTCATCTCGATAGTCAATGCAATTCCTGTTAAAGGGGCTCGAACGGTGGCAGAAAATAGCGCACCCATTCCCGCAACGGCAAAAATTTCCGGATGTAAGACGTGAGCCGGAAATAGCTCATGAGTGAAATGGCCAAACCACAGACCGAAAAGTGTCCCTAAAGCAAGCATCGGTGCAAAAATGCCACCGGGGGCTCCGGAACCATAACTGAAAGCCGTAGTTCCAAATCTGGCTATAAACAGGACCAAGAGGGTCATTACTGGAAATGTGTTCTGAATCGCCTTAGGTATTACATCGTAACCCCCTCCTATTGTGTTGGGAAAGAGCCATCCCAAAAGACCTATAATTGCACCAACAATAAGCCCTGTAAACATATATAACCAGCCACGCAATCCTGCGAAGAAGTTGAGTGATACGATCAATAAGTGGTTAAATAGATATCCAAAAAGTCCAAAGATGGCGCCAAAAATAAGGAAAACCCAGAGAGAAGACAATGCTGGGGATGGATATTGAGGCATCACTATGTCCGGCCCTTGCCCCATTAGACTACGAAGAACTATGTCAGACATCGCTGAAGCAACCATAACGGATTGAAACGAAAGAAAGGTGAATTTAAAGTGGGGTCGCATCTCCTCTATAACAAAAAGGATACCAGCAAAAGGCGCATTGAATGCGGCCGCAAGGCCGGCACCGGCTCCCGCTGCTACCAATATATGTAGTTCATCCTTAGGCACCTTAAACAGATCCCCCATCATCTTTCCTATATTACCACCCATCTGTATTGTTGGACCTTCTCTACCTAGAACCATGCCTCCGCCCAGCGCAAATATCCCTCCAAGAAACTTTATCGGAAGAACACGTTTCCAACGGAGAGGCCTTTCCTCGTCCAATGCTCCTTCTATTTCTTGAACACCGCTTCCGCTAGTTTCCGGTGCAAAATTTCGAACTATAAGCAGGGCAACATAAACCATTACCGCCGATAATAAAATCGGGAGACCCCAAGCTATGAAATCATAATTTTCAGCCCAGCCTATAAGCGATATCCTCCACCTTGTGATTTCGATCAATATGATTTGAAATACAGCGCCAACTAATCCAGCAAGGCTCCCAACCAGAAGGGCCCAAAAGAGTACAGGGGTATTCCTCTTTTCCGCCTCGAGGAATCTCTTTAAGGCTCGTCGTCCCTTATCAGGTTGAGTAGATGAATCATATGTTAGTGATTGCGCGGATTTATTATTGTATATATCTGGCATGGGGATCCTCCAATCCTCCTTTTAAACCACATCAAGACTCGATTGTTCAGTAAGATAAACGAAAATCACAATCGTAGTTACCATTATAAATCGATGGTCGGGCCTAAGACAAGTAAATAAATACAATGTTCACAAATGGTTACAAAGCCATTAACCACTTATAACAAAATAATAGATAATTCTATGACTATAATAGTTCTAATTTTTCAATTATGGAATCGGCTATGACTTCGGGGCGCTTTGAAATATCTGCAGTAATTACACCTTCGGGTTCCTCGAGTGTTCTTAGTTGACTTTCAAGTAGTTGAGTTCCGGCGAAATGTCCTTTGCGCGAAGCCAGCCGTTTGGAAATTGTATTCTTATCGCCCTTTAAATAAACGAATATTATCTGTTCTTTGCTTTGTTTTAAGAATTCGCGATAAGAATTTTTTAAAGCAGAACAAGCAATAATAGATGGTTCATTACCATTCAAAGAAGAGTTAATCAAGTTACGAATCTCATTAAGCCAGGGCCGCCTCTCTTCATCATCCAACGGTATGCCATTTCGCATCTTTTCTATGTTGGCTACCGGGTGGTAATCGTCTGCGTCATAGAATTTCCAGCCGAGTTTTTCTGCGAGCATTTTCCCAATAGTTGTTTTACCGGTTCCTTCTACACCCATTATAATGATGACCATGTCATGTATCCCAAAACTCTTTTCTTAATATTTTATAACTCTCAATATAAGCTTTAGTATTGAAGAGCAAATATTATCATTAGCATTAAATTCAAAATCTGCTAACGTGATTGTACACCAAAATCTTAGTTGTTTGCACTCGTCTCAATTACCATCATCAAATAATTACAGCAATGACCGGTGAACATTAGAATTTTTTCTATCGATCCATCCAAGGTTATCTCCTTTTAGTTTCAGTATGAATTAATAGTCGAAAAGTTCGTATTTATCTTTAACCATTGATAGGCATTGTTCAATTTTGAATCCTTTCTTGATTCTACTAAATCTAATATTTCAAAATACAAATATCAAAAGGCAGATATGATGGTAAGTTAAATTCGGCAGAATTATAATTCCAACGTTTTACTTTAGGAAAATTATTTTAGCAGGCCTGAACTCAATGCAGAGTAACAGAATTCTATCCCTAATTGTTTGTGTTTATTTAATCAGCTGCGGGGTCGAATACAAGGCTCCCGATTTGGGCAATTTATATACTCGACCCGCAATGGAGTCACACAGATACAGTAATCCCGTGATTGTAATTCCGGGCAACCTAGACTCCAATCACCTATTGTATGGTCAAATGTCACGTTTCTTTTTCCGACCATCTAGGTATTACGAAGGACCCTGCATTCACCGATCATATACTCTTTTTGCTCCTCGAAAAGCCGAAGTCCCGATTCAATATCAGTTTGATTACATTCCCAAATATAGATCTGAAAAGACAAATATTCTTAAAAATCCAGCACCCTTGATAATGTTAATCATTTATTTAATTATCGAGAGACAAGGGTATAATACTTGCCTTATCTTAACTCACTATTAACAATATGTAATTTTAAGAGAGGTTCAGAACTTAAAGAGCGGAATTGAGCAAAACTAGAACATTAGAGGCAATTCTTAAGAGCTCTAGAAGGGCTATACTTCTAGGTATCGGTGGTGGTGGAGACATTGTTGGTACGATTCCTACTGCAAAATTACTGGAAAACTTCGGAGTTGGACATGTTATGGGCGGCCTTTCCTGGGAAAGATCTGTAATAGATCCTGTTCCCGGCCCTAGGAAATTCAATGAAACTAGGAATGCCAGGAAGATAAACGATACAGTTTGGTATTCAAACCATAAAACAACTACAAGCACTGGCGTGAAATTCGCCGAGTCCAGGATATCGGAAATTTACGGTAAGGAAACATTGTTAGTTGATGTTAACTATGGCGTGAAAGAAGTTGTTAATGGACTATTAGATGCTGCTGAAAAGCTAGATGCAGATTTGATAGTTGGGATTGACGTTGGTGGTGACGCCATTGCATTTGGAAATGAGCCAGGGATTATGAGCCCACTCGCGGATGCAATAATGACCGCCTCACTTTCAGAACTAGAAAAAAGAATAGATACCATCATGGGAGTTTTTGGATTTGGCTGCGACGGTGAACTCACCATGCCTGAACTAGAAAAATCTATTAGAAAAATAGCGAAGGAGGGAGGTCTTCTCGGAAGCTGGGGTATCACACATGAAACACTGAAAGAACTCGAGAAGGTAGTTGAAATTGTGCCTACCGAAGCTAGCCGTCTGCCTGTAGAAGCTGCAAAGGGAATATTTGATAGAACTACCATCAGAAGCGGCAGGCGAAGTGTATCCCTATCCATTATTTCCACCATCACCTTCTATTTAACTCCTAGTGTTGTCTTTGAGAAAATATCGAAACCGGCCAGGACCGTCTCTGAATGTAGAAGCCTTGCTGAAGCAAACGAGGCTCTTCACAAATTAGGCCTTAAAACCGAACTCGACTACGAGTTGGAGAGATTATGTTATGGGTCAGGTCCTATATTATGAGTATCTATCAACAAAAAAATTAGCGTAATAGCTAGGCCAGTCTGCACCCGGTGCTATCAAAGACATCTCCTTATCAGCCGATACGATTAAGTAGATAAGTTCGCTCTTTGTGAATTTGGCATTTAGCAATTTTCCGAGTTTATTTAATAGATAACCTGCATACCAAAGAGGCCATTCAGGATCTGTGCCGTCCGTTTTAATAAAAGCCTCATGATGAGCCTTTCCAGCTTCTCGAAACAGGGCCTCTATTTTATACAGCAAATTCTCTTCAGTCAGGTATCTATGCCTCCGATCAATTTAAGATGCAGAATCTTAGACCTCCACAACTTCTATATCAGAGGATTAAAAATACTTTCAACATTGAGAAATTTTCAAGAAAGTTGTTCAGTCCATCACGTTTCGTACATACCAATCGGACATATTGACGATATAAAACAATTTAAGGTCTCCTTGGCGAAGACCTCATCTTATAATTGTAGGAATCTTTGTAGGGATAGTCAATGGGAAAATGGGTTTTATTGGAGATTTCATCTCTTGAAGATTTTCATAGTTAGATGGGGGTAGAAAAATATGAATTGTTTACTGTTAATTTCCTTCGCATTGATGAGGCGAGTTAATTAGCAGATGCGTAATTTATCAATGGGCATACTCTCAATGTTCAATAATCGCAATATAATTAGGATTTATATTATTTTGCATTTGCGAAGAAAATCCTTGACAAATCGTTGAGAGTTGTTATATTAAGCTTAAAATAAATTATTTAGGAGGCCATAAATGGCAGAGAAAAAGGAAACTCAAAGATCCAAGGACGTTACGAATCCGGTAAAAGAGCTTACCGGTCTCGTGAAAGAAAGTTGCCTGAACGGCTTTGAATTTGCCGTATCCCTCTGGGAAGAAAATGTCAAGTCTTTGAATAGCCAGGTTGATTATTTGATAAATGCTGAAAAGGATTATGTAAAATCCTTGAAGGAATTCTATTCAAACCTACCAAAGGAAGTTAATCCTTTTGGAAATGGGAATTCAAAGGCTTTAGATGACGGAGTTGACCGTATCGTAGCTTTTCAGAAGGAATATATAAATGCTGTAAGAAGCATGTCTGATAAGCTTACAAGGGAAACACGTGATCTTACGCATAAAAATGTTGAGAAGGCTTTTTCGTTATTCGACGATTATCTGAACTCATTCAGAGTATAATCAGAATTCGAAAATATCTGTAGGGATAAAGAGTAGCGTCTGCATCTCGCAGGCGAATCATTTCAAGGGTAATCTTACAAGGATGGACCCCAAGTAACCAAATGGATGTCGGCGCTACTGTTGTCTGTTGAATTTAATCGAGCACACAAATCGCGATTATAAGAGGAAGTTATATAGTCGATAGAATCGTTGATGATCAGATAGCGGTTCGTTCCATAAATCTGTATCTTAAGAATACTATTGTAAAGAAGGCTTAAATATCTTCTCCCGTAAATTAACGCTCATATTCTCGAGCTAAAAGATTAGAGAGCAAAATATCGATCAAGAATCCATAATTTATTTCTAATTTCTTTGTCTTGATGCGGAATAGATACTGACCTATCGTCAGGACATGGTTAAGCATGATTAATATAGTTATATTCTTAAGGCAATTTTTGGAATGCCGATTGATACTATTTAGTTCTAGATGGAATTATGAAAAAGAGGATTAAGATTGAAATCCGGAAATCTTGTCCGTTAATTACATGACATCTACAGTAGTGACAATCAAAAGTTTATATTTAATCTTTTTAAGACGGAAATCATTGTGAAATATAGTGAAGCCATAATTGCACACGAAATTATGAGGCTTGCATAAAAGTTAACTTTGGATTTAAGTAGAAGCGGCAGTGCTATAAAAAGTGACAAAGAAGGGATTACCAGCCAAAAAATACTGGTCGAGAGTTCGGATATCTTTTCCACACTTTTCGTATCGATATAAAGCCAAATGAAGGCGAGGATAGAAATCATAGGGAGCGAAGCAAGAATTCCACCGAGAAGCGAACTACGCTTCGATACCTCAGAGATCGCAACAACCAAAATTGCTGTGATAAGAACTTTAACGATGTAATAAAGCATTTGATCAGTAGTTATTCTAACATCATATAAGCTCAAAGAAGTAATAATATGTTCTTACGAAAAATTAACTTTTCAGGACTTCTGTAACCAGGACATCACTTTAAAAATGCATATCCCTTGAGATTAGTGTCTTTTAAAAAGGCTGTATCATCTTTTTAGATGATATTTTGAATTAAATCTGTCTAGGATCGATAAAAACTCATCGGGCAATCTTTCTCTTACCTTTGAGACTATCTCTTCCGGAATATACTTGTAAAATGCATGAGCAATACCTCCGGCTATGCAAGCTATCGTGTCGCTATCACCTCCCAGTGAAATACCGTTCCTAATTGCGTCTTCAAAATCTTCAGACTCTAAAAAAGCTATAATCGATTCCGGGACAGACCCCTGACATGAAACGTCGAAACTATAATGGGGTCTGATTTCGTCTAAACTGCGGTTCAAGTCATAACCAAGCCTGTTGCTGACTTCTTGTCTAATCTCTCCCTTATCCCGTCCTTCTTTTGCAAGGAATACGGCAAGTGCCGTAGCCTGAGCACCTTTCACACCTTCGGGATGATTATGCGTAATTTCGGCACTCCTCTTAGCTTCTCTCAATACTTCATCAACAGTGTTACAGGCAAATCCTATGGGGCTTACCCTCATGGCGGAGCCATTCCCCCAGCTATTGTAAGGTCTACTCTCATGAGAGAATATCCAGTCGTAAAAGCTCATGCCATAACCAGCATCAGGGTATTTCCTTCCGAAGGTTTTTAATGATGTAGAATAATCTACGTGATTTATGATAGAATGAGCGACTGCTACCGTTAATACCGTATCGTCTGTAAATCTTGAGCGAGGCGAAAAAAGGGGGAAATCGGTGGTCTTTATAGGTCTACTCTCAAAGACAGAACCGATTATATCGCCTGCTATTGCTCCTAACAAGATTTTTCATTCTCCGTTTACAGTATATTAATTACCTTTACTACCAGGCAGCTACATCTTTGTAGGCAATGATTTTACTTGGCTTAACCCTGACCAGTAACTCACCAGGAACAGCGTTTCGTTTACCAAAGGCCTCGGCTTGATCGTCACCCATGTATCTCCCGC
>Ga0214472_10002820_pt1 | contig 18503 bp, 14 predicted proteins | sample RVTome_6_FD_207662 | JGI IMG/M metagenome (GOLD analysis project Ga0214472, IMG submission 207662) | Soil microbial communities from uranium-contaminated site in the Upper Colorado River Basin, Wyoming, United States - RVT140D175 | ecosystem: Environmental > Terrestrial > Soil > Contaminated >...
CAGAGCGCGAGAGGCTGCTCGCTGAAGATGCGCTCCGCGCTGGCCGAGACGACGCGCCAACTGCCTGCTTCGATCTCCTCGTCGAGCTGTCCGGGTCCCCAGCTCGCGTGCCCTGCGTAAAAACGCACGACCTCGTCGGTGGTGGCGTCCACGCGCTGCTCGAGAAACTCGAGATCGGTGCTGGCGTAGATGTCCTCGAGCAGGGGCTCGGCCTGCGGCTCGGACGACTCGGCTCCACGGCTCAAAACCAGGACATTGGCCTGCGCAAGCGGCCCACCGTGGAAGATCCTTCCCCGGTAGCGTTGCATGTAGGGCAGCCCCGGAAAGAGCTGCGCGGCCGACACCCAGGTCGGGCGGTTGATCGCGATGCCGATAGCACCGTCGGTGTCGTAGTGGAGCAGGAGCAGGACCGTCTTCGAGAATCGCGGATCCGGCACGCGCTCGCTGGCGACGAGCAGGGCGCCGCGTTCCTGCGCCGCTCCGATAAGCGGGGTCAGCGTTAATGCGAGAGCGGCCAGCGTCATTCGGCGTGTCACGAAACCATCATACCTTGATAGCCGTGGCTCGCCCATGACGCTTGCGGGTCGCGATTCGCCGTCCGGGTCTTGCCTCGCAGTCCAGCGCGGCTATCATCTCGGCCCCGATACACCCGGAGGATCCTGAAGGTGGTCCCGAGCAACGCGCTGATCGAACCCCCGCGGGGCTTTCGCATGCCCGCCGAATGGATGCGCCATCAGGCAACCTGGATTTCCTGGCCGCACAACTCGGATACCTGGCCCGGCAAACTGGGCGCGATAGAGGCGCCGATGGTCGCTGTCGTCAGCGCGCTCGCTGTCGTCGAGACCGTGCATATCAACGTGCTCGATGAAGACCACGCCCGCTATCTCGAGGGGCTGCTGCGAGGCCGGACGCCTTCGGGGAGCGTGGTACTGCACCGGATCCCGACGAACGATGCATGGTGCCGGGATCACGGGGCGATATTTGTAAGCGGCGCCGCCGGCAACGGCCAGGCGCTGCTCGCTTTGAAGTTTGCCTACAACGCCTGGGGCGGAAAGTATCCCCCGTTCGATCTCGATCGAACGGTCGCCGAGAAGATGGCGCAAGCTCTGGGAGTGCCGTGGCTGGAGAGCACCATGGTGCTCGAGGGCGGATCGATCGAGGTCAACGGGGACGGAGCGCTGATGACGACCGAGCAGTGCCTGTTGAATCCGAACAGGAATCCGGGCATGGATCGGGAATCGATGGAACGAATCATGCAACGGGCTTTCGGTGTCGGCGATATCATTTGGCTGGGCGAGGGCATCGAGGGGGACGACACGGACGGGCACATCGACGAGTTGAGCCGCTTCGTCTCGCGGCAGAGCGTCGTTACCGCGGTCGAGCCGAATCGCTCCGATCCCAACCATGCGCCCTTGCAGGCGAATCGTCGACGTCTCGAGGAAGCCAGGCTCGGCGGCGGCCGACTCGAAATCCTCGACCTGCCCATGCCCGAGCCGATCTACTATCGGGGAGAACGATTGCCCGCGAGCTACGCGAACTACTACGTCGCCAACGAGATCGTGCTCGTTCCCGCTTTCGGCGTGCCCCAGGATCGAAGCGCGATCTCCATCCTGTCGAGTTGTTTCCCGGATAGGCGCATGCTGTCGATCGACTGCCGGGATCTCGTCGTCGGCCTCGGGGGGCTCCATTGCCTGACTCAGCAAGTGCCGGCCGGGGCGCTCGGGTTGTCCTAGCGCGCCGCTTTCCCTACTCTTGTCGGCATTTCAAGGCGGGAACACCATTGGCAGCCATTCGCGACTTCGTCCGTTACCACTTCAGGCATTTCAACAGCGCCGCACTGGTGGATGCTGCGGAGGGCTACAACCGCCATCTGGCCGACGGCGGTTCAATGTTGGTGACGCTGGCGGGTGCGATGAGCACGGCGGAGTTGGGTTTGACGCTCGCGGAAATGATCCGCCGCGGGAAGGTGCATGCGATCAGCTGCACGGGCGCCAATCTCGAGGAAGATCTGTTCAACCTCGTTGCCCACGATCACTACGTCCGCATTCCCAACTACCGGCACCTGACGCCCGAGCAGGAGGAAGCCTTGCTCGAGCAGCATTTGAACCGGGTAACGGATACGTGTATCCCGGAAGAGGAGGCGATGCGCAGGCTCGAGCGTATCGTCGGCGAGCAATGGCGGGCGGCCGACAGAAACGAAGAGCGGTATCTGCCGCACGAGTTTCTCTATGAAGTTATCAGAGCCGGTGCTTTGGAGCCCTATTATCAGATCGACCCTGCCGATAGCTGGCTGCTTGCGGCCGCCGAGCAGGATTTGCCGCTATTCGTTCCGGGCTGGGAGGATTCAACGCTCGGCAACATGTACGCCGGCAGGTGTCTCTCCGGCGAGATCAGGAACGCCACGACGGTTCGCTCCGGCATCGAATACATGGTCAAGCTGGCCAATTGGTATATCGAGACGACACAAAGCCGCTCGATCGGCTTCTTTCAGATCGGCGGCGGAATTGCGGGCGATTTTCCGATCTGTGTCGTGCCGATGCTCGAGCAGGACCTGCTCATGGACGACGTGCGGCGCTGGGGCTATTTTTGCCAGATCAGCGACGCGACGACGAGCTACGGCTCCTACTCGGGTGCCGTGCCGAACGAGAAGATCACCTGGGGCAAGCTGTCGGCGGATACGCCTAAATTCATCATCGAGTCGGACGCAACTATCGTCGCGCCGTTAATCTTCGCCTACGTTATGGATCAATGAGATGTCCACACAAGCTTTTGATCTGAGCGCGATCGGCAAGGATTGGTCTGTTGATCAATCGAGAGAGCTCTATCGAGTCTCGAGCTGGGGCGCCCCGTACTTCTCGATCAACGCGGCGGGAAACGTCACGGTGCACCCGCTCGACGACGCCACGCTAGGGATCGATCTTTCCGCCGTGATAGCGGAGCTGCGCAAGCGCGGAGTGAATCTGCCGGTGCTGGTGCGATTCCAGGACATCCTGCGGGCTCAAGTGCGCCGCTTGAACGAAGCGTTTGCGAGCGCGATAGCCGAAGCCGACTACGGCAACGTCTTTCGCGGCGTCTACCCCATCAAGGTCAATCAGCTGCACGAGGTCGTCGAGGAAGTGCTCGACGCGGGCCGCGAGTACGGCTTGGGGCTGGAGTGCGGCTCGAAGACCGAGCTCATCGCCGCGCTGGCGAATTTGCAGGATGACGAGACGCTGCTCGTCTGCAACGGCGTCAAGGATCACACGATACTGTCTTTGATCGTGTCGGCGCAGCAGCTCGGCAGGAACGTGCTGCCGGTGCTGGAGAGATACTCCGAGTATGTCGCCCTCAAGGCTACAGCCTGGAACAAGGGCTTCATTCCGTATCTCGGCGCGCGCGTCCGGCTGGCCACATCGGGTTCGGGCCGCTGGGCGGGATCGTCGGGGCTCAACTCGAAGTTCGGGCTGTCGTTGCCGGAGCTCATGCGCCTCATCGACGAGCTCAAGGCCTCCGATCTGTTGAGCCGGTTGCAGCTGCTGCACTGTCATCTGGGCAGCCAGATTGCGGACATCGCCGTTTTGAAGCAGGCGACCAAAGAGGTGACGCAGATCTATGCGGAGCTCGTGAAACGCGGAGTCGGCCTGCGCTACCTCGACGTCGGCGGCGGTTTGGGGGTCAACTACGACGAGGGCCAGGTCAATTCCGACGCCGGTATCAACTACAGCATGCAGGAATACGCCAACGCGGTCGTCTTTACCGTGAAGGAGGTCTGCGACGCGCAGGACGTCCCAGTTCCAGTTCTTGTGACCGAGAGCGGCCGCGCAATCACGGCGCAGCATTCGGTGCTTCTCGTGCCGGTGCTGGCGGCTCAGGTGCGCGATGAGCTGCCGGTGAGCACGACCTTACCGGAGGATGCTCACGACAGCCTGATCGGGCTCGCCGACATCTTACGGCTCATGCCGGAGCTGCAGAAGCGTCGCGACCTGCTGGAGGCCTTTCACGACGCCAAGGAGAGGCAGGAAGAAGTGAGGTCTTTGTTCATGCTCGGTTATCTCGGCCTGGATGATCGAGCATATGCGGACCAGTTGTTCTGGGCGGTTTGCCGGCAGTTGCTGGAGAGGCTCAAGAAGCTGAGATTGACGCCGGTGCCGCCGGAGGTCACTGAGCTCGAGGAGCTGCTGACCGACCAATACCTGTGCGATTTCTCAGTTTTCCAGTCGATGCTCGACCACTGGGCGATCGGGCAGCCTTTTCCGATCATGCCGATCGAGCGTCTCGACGAAAGGCCTGCGCGGCGCGGGATACTCGTGGACCTTACCTGCGATTCCGACGGCAAAGTGAGCCATTATATCTCCGCGCATCCGGACAACAGCTTCCTGCCCGTGCATGCGCTCGACGAGAAGAAGCCGTACTACATGGGATTCTTCCTCATGGGCGCTTACGAGGACATCATGGGAGATGCGCACAATCTTTTCGGCAGGGTCGCCGAGGCGCATGTCTACGCCGACGCCGAGGAAGCCGATTTCTTCTGGATCGAGAAGATCATCCCGGGCACCGCCGTGCAGGACATGCTCGCACAGGTGCAGTACTTCCCCAACGATCTGCAACGACGCATGAGCGAGATCGTACGCGCCAAGATTCAAGCGGGAGTCGTGCGACCATCGGTCGGAATGGAGATACTGGACCAATACATGGCCTGTTTTCACCAGAGCACCTATTGCGCCTCCAGCGGCCCGGGGCAGGATCTCGTGTAATGCGCCCCGGGCATCGGTCGCGAGAGCTGATCGTCGGTCTCGTGCAGATGGCGATGACCGACAGTCCAGAGGAAAACCTCGAGCACGCGATCGGCATGGTGAAGCAAGCGGCGGACGCGGGCGCTACCCTGGTTTGCCTGCCTGAGCTGTTTCGCTCCCGTTATTTTTGCCAGGTCGAGGATGCCGCGAGCTTCGGGCTCGCCGAGGCCGTGCCTGGGCCGACCACCGAGAAGCTCGCCGCGCTGGCCGCCGAGCTCGACGTCGTCCTCGTCGCCAGCTTGTTCGAGCGACGCGCTGCGGGCATCTTTCACAACACGGCGGCCGTGCTCGATGGGCAGCGAGGCTATGTAGGGAAGTATCGCAAGATGCACATTCCCGACGATCCTCGCTACTTCGAGAAGTTCTATTTCTCGCCCGGCGACTTGGGCTTCAAGGTGTTCGAGTCACGCGCCGGCGCGCTCGGCGTATTGATCTGCTGGGATCAGTGGTATCCCGAAGCGGCGCGGCTTACGGCTCTGATGGGCGCACAACTCTTGCTCTACCCGACGGCCATCGGCTGGCATCCCGAGGAGAAGGTCACCCACGGCGAAGCCCAGCACGAGGCCTGGGAGACGATTCAGCGCAGCCACGCCGTCGCCAACGGCTGTTTCGTCGTCGCCGCCAACCGTGTGGGATTCGAACCGGCGCCGTCGGGCGGCGGTGGAATCGAGTTTTGGGGCCAAAGCTTCGTCGCCGCGCCCGACGGCCGCGTGCTGGCGCGCGCGCCGGCCGACAAAGAAGCCGTGATGACCGTAAGGATCGATCTCGAAGAGATCGAGACTTCGAGAATCGCTTGGCCTTTCCTCAGGGACCGGCGCATCGACGCCTACGGCGGCATCAGCGAGCGCTATCTCGACGGCTAGTCGAGCAGGTGGCTCAGCAGTCCGTCCGCGAGCTTCGGCTCGAACCAGGTGGACTTCGGCGGCATGAGCAGACCTGAGTCCGCGACCGCCATGAGCTGCTCCATGCTCGTCGGAAAAAACGAGAAAGCGACGCCCGAAACGGAATCGTCGACCCGCTGCTCGAGCTCGGCCAAGCCGCGAATGCCACCCACGAACTCGATTCGCGAGTCGGTGCGCGGATCTGTTATGCCGAGCACGGGTGCGAGCACATAAGTTTGCAGCAAGCTCACATCCAGGCGTGCGACCGGATCGTGCTCCGGGATGTATTCGGGGCGGAGGGTCAATCCTCGCCAGCGCCCTTTCAGATACATCCCGAAAGTTCCCGGCCGGTCGGGCTTGAACGGTTTATCGGTTTCCCGCAGATCGAACTTGGCGCACAAGCAGCTCAGCATCTGCTCCTCCGACACACCGTTCAGGCTTGCGACGAAGCGATTGTAATCGAGGATCCGCAGCTCGTCGTGGGGAAACACGACCGACAGGAAATATTCGTAGCTCGGATCCGCAGCCGCATGCTCGTGCATGCGTCTATCGGCGGCCACACGCGCTGCCGCCGCTGACCGGTGGTGGCCGTCGGCGATGTAGAGCGCCTCGATGTCCTCGAATGCTTGCGTGATCGGATCCACGCTGGCCGGGTCGCTCAAACGCCAGATGGTATGCGCGACGCCGTTCGGGCCGATGACGTCGATGACGGGCTCGGCCTTCTTGGCGTCCTCGAGGAGCTCCTTGAGGCGTGAATTCGCTCGGTAGGCACAGAGCACCGGACCGGTCTGCGCATTCAGGCTCGCCATGTTTCGAACCCGATCCGTTTCCTTGGCGGGTTGTGTGAGCTCGTGCTTGCGAACGCGGTTTTGCTCGTATGCCGCGATCGACGCGACCAACGCAACGCCGGTTTGCTCGTGAGCTTCCATTCGCATCCGATAGACGTAATAGCCGGGGCGCGGATCTCTGACGAGCAAGCCCAGGCCGATCAGGCGATCGAGATTGTCTCTGGCCCTGGCATAGACGCCGTCCGAATGCGGGTCGGCGCCCTCCGGAAAGTCGATCTCCGGTCTGGAGATGTGCAGGAAGCTATTGGGCCTTCCGGCGACGAGACGCCGGGCTTCGGCCGTGCTGACGACGTCGTAAGGAGGCGCCGCGACGGCGCTGGCGTGATCCGCCTGCGGCCGCAACGCGGCAAAGGGCTTGACTAGCGTGTGCGAGCTCATGCTTCGATGGCGGTCGCCCACAGATCATATTCGCCGGCGCGCACAACTTCGGCGTCGACGAGCGCACCCACCGAGAGATTTCGCCCACGCAGAAACACCTTGCCGTCGATCTCGGGCGCATCGCCCTGAGATCGCCCGATCCCGTCGTCGCCGTCGATCTCATCCACGAGCACGCTGATCACGCCGCCGACCCTTTGCTGCAAACGTCGAGCGCTGATCGCTTGTTGAGCCGACATCAAGCGATGCCAGCGTTCCTCCTTGAGGTCGTCGGGCACGGCGTCCGGTAGCGCATTCGCCGCCGCGCCGCTCACGGGTTCATACTTGAAACAGCCCACGCGATCGAGCTCGGCGGCATCGAGCCAATTCAACAACGACTCGAAGTCGGCCTGGGTTTCGCCCGGAAAACCGACGATGAACGTCGATCGCAGGGTCAGCGCGGGCACTTGCTTTCTCCATTGCCGGATCCGCTCCAGCGTTCTCTCTTCCGCGGCGGGTCGCCGCATCGCTTTGAGAATGCGATTGCTCGCATGCTGGAAAGGAACGTCGAGGTAGGGGAGCAGCTTGCCGTCGGCCATCAGCGGCATGAGCTCGTCGACGTGCGGATATGGATAGACGTAGTGCAATCTCACCCAAACGCCGAGCTCGCCCAGCGCCTCGCAAAGCGCCGTGAGCCGGGCCGGGCGCATTCGATCTCGCCACGGCGCTTCCGCATAGCCGAGGTCCACGCCGTATGCGCTGGTATCCTGCGAGATCACCAGCAGTTCGCGCGTGCCGGCATCGACGAGCGTCTCGGCTTCGCGCAGCACCTCATCGATCGGCCGGCTCACGAGGCGCCCGCGGAGCTGCGGGATAATGCAGAAGCTGCAGTGATGATTGCAGCCTTCCGAAATCTTGAGATAGGAATAGTGCCGCGGTGTCAGCTTGATCCCCTGCGGCGGAATCAAGTCGACGAAAGGATCGTGAGGCGGCGGCAGGACCCGGTGAATGGCCGACAGCACGGCCTCGATCTGGTGCGGACCCGTGATCGCGAGAATGTTCTCGTGCTTCTCGCGAATGAGCTCCGGCTTCGCACCAAGGCAGCCCGTTACGATCACCCGGCCGTTCTCCGACAACGCTTCAGCGATCGCGCTCAGCGACTCCTCCCGGGCGCTGTCGATGAAGCCGCAGGTATTGACGACCACCAGATCGGCGTCCTCATAGTTGGAGCTCGTCCGGTAACCTTCCGAGTGCAGCCGGCTCAATATCCGCTCCGAGTCGACCAAAGCCTTGGGGCAACCGAGGCTCACAAATCCGATTCGCGGGGATCTACTCATGGTCGCGGCCGGCAACTCGCGCGGCAGGCGGCGTCTGAGTACACTGGCGCTGGGGTAACACTGGGTTTTCTGCTGCCATTCAGGGGATTCCAGAGGTCCGAGGCATCGCCGGTGAGCCAAGCGAGCGAGGGTTTCGAGCGACGGCAGTGTAGCAAACGGACGCCGTCTGCTGCAGGTCACCTTCGCCGTATCCATAACCGGGGAGCCACTTGGGGTAGAGCGATGTCGCGGACCATGACGAAAGCCGAGCTGTTCGAGCTCGTCGGCAAGGAACTCGGCCGATCCGACTGGTTTGCGATAGATCAGGAGCGGATCGATCGGTTCGCCGACGTCACCGGGGATCACCAGTTCATTCACGTCGACCCGGTCAGGGCCGCCGAATCGCCTTTCGGCGGCACCATCGCGCACGGCATGTTGACGCTGTCGATGATCGTGCATTTGTGCGAGGGCTTCGCCCCGGATATCGAAGGCCTGCAGGTGGTCATCAACTACGGGTTCGACAAGGTGCGATTCGCGACCCCGGTGCGGGTCGATGGGCGTATGCGCGCCGTGGCAAAGCTGCTCGAGCTTCGCGAGCCGGCCGGGCAGCTTCTCGTCAAGACCAAGGTGACGATCGAAATCGAAGGTGAGGCGAAGCCCGCCCTGGTGGCGGAGTGGTTGACGATGCATGTAGTCTCCCGTCGGTGAGCGGGGCCCGCGACGCGGGGCCACGGAGCCGTAGGAGAGCTGCGATGAGACAAACCTGTTGGATCGCGATCGTCCCGCTTATCTTGGGCTGCGGCCCCGATCGCGGCGCCGACCTGAGTCCGCCGCCGTACCCGAGCGAGGCGGAATTCTCGACCGCGGAGCTTGCCGCGGCGGAGCTGATCACGGAAGCCTCGATTCGCGCGCCGATCGCGGAGCTCGCCAACGACCGCTATGAGGGTCGCGGACCCGGCAGTGCCGGCGACGCCGCGACGAGGGCCTATCTGGCAGAACGGCTCCGATCGGCGGGCTTTCGGCCCGCGATGTCGGACGGTGGATGGGAGCAGGCTTTCACCCTGGTCGGCGTGAACACCGCGCAGCCCGGGACCTGGACCTTCGAAGGCGGCGACGAGCCGCTCGTGCTCGATCAAGGCAGCGACTTCATCGTCTCCAGCGGCGTGCAGGCACAGCGCGCGCAAGTCGAGGACGCCGAGGTCGTTTTCGTCGGCTTCGGGATTCAGGCGCCCGAGTATGAATGGGACGACTACAAGGGCGCCGATCTGACGGGCAAGCTCCTGCTGATGCTGAATAACGATCCCGATTGGGATCCCGACCTGTTCGGGGGCGACACGCGGCTCTACTACGGTCGTTGGACCTACAAGTATGAGATCGCCGTCAGCCAAGGCGCGGCCGGCGCCATCATCATTCATACTACGCCGTCCGCAGGCTACCCGTGGCAGGTCGTGCAGACCTCTTGGAGCGGCGAGCAATTTCGCTTGCCCGTGCAGAGCGAAGCGTCGCTGCAAGCCGCGGCCTGGGTCACGGAGTCGGCGGCGCGACGTTTGTTGAGCGCGTCCGGACACGATCTGGACGAGCTCACGGCCGCCGCCAGAAGCCGCGACTTCACCCCGATGCCGTTGCAGCTCAACACGTCGATTCAGCTGCGCAACGCGCTTTCGGAGATATCGACCGCCAACGTTCTCGGAATGCTGGACGGCAGCGACCCCGAGCTTGCCGACGAGATCGTGATCTACATGGCGCATCACGACCACCTCGGAGTCGCCGAGGACGGCGAGGGCGAGGACCTCATATATAACGGCGCGCGCGACAATGCGAGCGGCGTCGGCATGGTCGCCTCGATCGCGTCCGCCCTGGGCCAGCTTTCACCGGCGCCGCGGCGTTCCATCCTCGTCGCTTTCGTGGGCGCCGAGGAGCAGGGGCTGCTGGGATCGGAGTACTTCGCGAATCATCCGATCGTGCCCGCCGGTAAGATTGCCGCGGCGATCAACTTCGACGCCGCGAACATCTGGGGACCGACGCGCGACATCTCCTTCATCGGCCGGGGCAAGTCGGACTTGGACGCCGTTGCCGCCGCAGTCGGCCGTTTCCAGGAGCGCACGGTAGAGCCGGATCAGTTTCCCGACCGCGGCTACTACTATCGCTCCGACCAGTTCAGCCTCGCCAAGATCGGCGTTCCCGCGATGTATCTCAAAGGCGGCACCGAGCACCTCGGCCGGCCGCCGGGCTGGGGCGAGGAGCAGCTCGTCGCCTACGAAAGCGAGCACTATCATCAGCCCAGCGACGAGCTGACTGCCGCTTGGGACTTCGGCGGCCTCGTCCAGGATGCGCGTTTCGGCTATTTCGCCGGCCTCATCATCGCCGGCGAGGGTCACTTCCCAGCGTGGCGCGAGGGCGACGAGTTCGAGGCCGCGCGCCTGCAGGCGATCGCTGCGGTCGAGTGAGGCGCGCCGCGCAGCTCATACAGCTCGAGGTCGCGAACCAGGCCGCGGCGACCGGAGACCGCCCCCCGTCGCCCATGGCCGGAACGGCCGAACCGGCACGATCCGCGCCCGCGCGGTCGCTCGGGGCGTGACCACGCTCACAGCCGCTGGCGGACGGATTTGGTTAAATCGTCCGCTCGGATTTTAGTGGATGATCCATCAGGATGAGCATCGTTCGACCCGCCGGATCCGCCAGGCGGATCAGCCCCAGCATTCGGTTCATCGAGCAGTTTCTCCAGCAGCGCTCGTCGAATCGGCTGACGGGCTTGCTGCTGGGGCAGCTGGACAGCTTCAATCGCATCAGCACTACTTTCGGCGAGGAACAGTCGAGCGCGTTCTGCACCCGCTATACGGACAAGCTCCGGGACCTGTTTCCGCCTGCGACCCCCATCATTCGATTGTCGGGGCGGCGTTTCGCGGTGCTGGCATCACCGGATTCCATGGCGTCGATCATGGATCTAGCCGCGCGCATTACCGAGGAAAGCCAACCGCAGATACAGGTTGGCGACGACAGCTTCATCGTCGACGTGACCGTGGGCATTGCCGTTCACCCGACGCATGCCAGCAGCGGAGCGAGCCTGTTCCGCCGGGCCGAGCTCGCGCTCAAGAATGCGAGGGAGCGAGAGGTCGCCTACGACATCTATCGCCCCGACGCCACAAAGCAGCAAGCGACGCTCTGGAAGATGGAGAGCAATCTCAGCAAGGCGATCCAGCGCGGCGAGCTCGAGGTCTATTATCAACCGAAGGTGGATCTTCGATCGAGAGTCGTCAGCGGGCTCGAGGCCCTTGTGCGCTGGCGGAATCCCGAGGGAGGATTCGTGCCCGCCGATGATTTCGTGCCGCTTGCCGAAACCTCCGGCCAAATCGTGCCGATGACCTGGTTGGTCTTCGACCGCGTCCGGGCCGCGGCCGAAGACTGGAAGTCTTTCGAACAGCCGATCGACCTCTCGATCAATATCGCCCCGCAGCTCTTCGAGCACCCCGAGTTCTACAGGCGCTTGGCCGCCCTCGCGGAGGCGCTCGCCGGTCACAAGATCGATATGACGGTGGAGCTTACCGAGGACAGTCTCCTGGACAGCGACGCCGAAGGGCAATCCATCGTAGATCTCGAGAAGATACGCAAGCTGGGCATCGGCTTGTCAATCGACGACTTCGGTAAGGGCCACTCATCTCTCACTTACCTCAAGCAAATTCCGGCAAGTGAGATCAAGATCGACAAGAAGTTCGTCGAGTCCATAGCGACGGACACGGCCGATCAGCAAATCGTCAAGGCGGTCGTCGAGCTTTCGCACGCGCTGGGTATGAAGGTCGTCGCGGAAGGCGTGGACTGCATCGAGAACTTCTCGGTCATAGCGGCGCTCGGCTGCGATGTGGCCCAAGGTTTCTATATCGCCAGGCCCATGAGGCCCGATCTGGTGTTCGAATGGATTGCGTGTTACTCCGACAGCGCCGTATTGCGAGCCACGCCCCCGAGCCTGTTGCCTGAAGAACCCGCCAAGCTGAACTAAGCGCCTTCTCAGCCTCGTCACACGCCTAGGCATGGCCGGTACGAATGGCAGTAGAATAGCGCTTTTCGTGGACGTCGCAGGGGAGTGTGCACATCCTCGTGAGCCTTCTGCTCAACTTGGCCTATTTCTTTGCTGCACTGATCGCTTCGCCGTGGCTCTGCTATCGCGCCTTCGCTCACGGCGACCGACGCGGGTTGTCGTCACGATTCGGCTTCGGGCTGGGCGGCAGTCTACGCAGCTCCATCTGGCTGCACGGCTCGTCGGCCGGCGAGATCGCCTTGCTGGAGCCGCTGGTCAAGCTCTTGGAAGAGAGCAAGGTCGGCAACCCCATCGTCGTTTCCGCCTATTCGGCGACCGGGCTCGCCGCGGCACGGAAGGCTTTTCCGAATCGCCGCGTCATCCTGTTCCCGTTCGACTTCAGCTTCGTCGTGCGACGTTTTCTGGCGCGGTTCGATCCCTGTCTCGTGGTGATCGTCGAATCGGACTTCTGGCCGAATTTTCTGTTGGCGGCGAACCGGCGCGATATTCCGGTGGCGGTAATCAATGGGAAGATGTCGGAGAAATCCTACCGCCTTCACTCCAAGCTCAAAGTCGTGCCTGCTTTGCTGCGCAAGCTCGAGTTGATCGCCCTGCAATCGCAAGAGTATTCGGATCGCCTCTCGCGCTTAGGGATACCCGAGGAGCGGCTCTGTGTGACGGGCAATATGAAGTACGACCTCGCGCGAACGCCGCGGCAGTCCGAGGCCGTCCGAAGGCTTCGCGAGCAGATGCAGTACGTTCCGCAAGGCGTTGTGATCATGGGCGGCAGCCTTCACGAAGCCGAGCACGAAGTGCTGCTGAGCGCGTACGAGCACGTCAGAGCGAAGCACCACGACGCCGCCCTGGTGCTCGTGCCGCGCTACCCCAAGAGCGCGCCGCGCGTCGAGTCCCTGGTCGCGGCTCACGGTTTCGAAGCCGTTCGGAAGACCCGGCTCGACTCGGGCCGGGCGGAGAATCTCGACTCCTCGAAAGTCTTGATCGTCGATACCGTCGGCGAGCTCAGAGAGCTCTACGCCGTCGCCGACATCGCTTTCGTCGGCGGCAGCCTGTTCTACCGAGGCAGCAACAAAGGCGGGCACAATCTCATGGAGCCCGCGATCCTCGGCCTTCCCGTGATCTTCGGGCCCTACCACTACAGCTTTCAAGACGCGGCTCAGCGACTGGTGGAAGCGCAGGCAGGCTTCGAGGTTCGTGATTTGCAGGAACTGACGCGCGTGCTCTTGCTGCTGCTCGAAGATGACGACCGACGACGCGAATGCGGACGACGTGCCCGGCGATTGATCTTGGATAGTCAGGGTGCTACTCGAAGAAATTTCGAGTTGCTGATGCCGCTCGTCGAGCGTGTGCGACGCTTGCGAGTGGCGAGCGTAGGCCGCACAATGCCGCCAGCGTTAGGCGATGCAGATTTAGGACGATGAAGAAACACGTTTTTATCGATAACATAGACTGCGGCTCGGACCAGCTGTTCCTGATCTGCGGCCCCTGCGTCATCGAGGAAGAATCGCTGATGCTCGCGACTGCGGAGCGCTTGAAAAAGATTTCAGAGGACTTGAAGGTCCCGCTGATCTTCAAGTCGTCCTTCTCAAAGGACAATCGCAGCTCGTTGGAGTACTACCAAGGACCGGGCTTGGAGAAGGGGCTTCGCTTGCTCGAGAGAATCAAGCGAGAGTTCGGCTTGCCGTTGCTGACGGATATTCACTACCCGGACCAGGCCGCGCCGGCGGCCGAGGTCGTCGACGTATTGCAGATTCCCGCGTATCTGTGCATGCAGAGCGAGCTCGTCGTGGCCGCTGCGAAAACGGGCAAGGTCGTCAACTTGAAGCATGGCCAGTTCGTCGCTCCGGACAACATGGCCAAGCCCGCGCGCAAGATCGAGGCATCGGGTAACGACCGCATCCTCATCACCGAGAGAGGGTACACTTTCGGTTACAACGATCTGATCGTCGACCCGCGAAGTTTCTACCTTCTCGGGAAGATCGGCTATCCGGTCATATTCGACATCACCCACACGATCAGAAAGTACGGCATTCCGAGCAAAGATCCACGCGGCGGGACTCGCGAGTACCTGTCCGTGCTCTCCCGGGCGGGCGTGGCCGCCGGCGTGGACGGCATTTTCGTCGAGGCCCATCCCAACCCACCGGAAGCCCTCTGTGATGCCGCCAGCCAGTACTACCTGGACGATCTGGCCGAATTCATCAAGCCCCTGCTCGACCTCCATAATCTCGTAAGAGCGCAAGTGTTGCACTGATAAAGGACGCCGATGGATCTCTATCTGGATTCCGTGGACTTCAGAGAAATCGAGCGGGCGTTCGAGCTTGGATTCGTCAAGGGCCTGACCACGACTCCAACCTTCATGCACCGCCACGGGATAACGGATATCGACGCGGCCATCGTCAAGCTTTCCGGCATGGTTCCCGAGCTCCAAGTCGAGGCTCTCGGCGAAAGCGTCGAATCGATCCTGGCCGAGGCCGATCGTATCCTGGCGCTTCCGCTGAAGAAGGAACCCGTGTTCAAGGTGCCGATCTCCAACGCCGGCGTAACCGCCTGCCAGCGATTGACGGCGAACGGTCACCGCGTGAACGTGCATTTGATCTACACGCTCAATCAGGCGTACATGGCGATGGCGTCCGGGGCGGCTTTCGTCTGCCCGCTGGCCGGCCGGCTACAGGATCAGGGCCACGACGCGATCAAGCTGTTCGAGCAGTGTGTTGAGATCATCGAGAAATACGGCTACTCGAGCAAGGTCATGTTCTCTTCCGTCCGGCACCCCGAGCATGTGCGCCAGGCGCTGCTTGCGGGCGCGCATGTCTGCACGGTGCCGTTCAACGTCATCATGCACCTTTGTGCCAACTCCCTGACCGCCCTCGGCGCGGCGCAGTTCAGAGAGCACACCCAGCTGATGACCATGCGCGTGAAAGAGCTCATTCGACCTCAAAACCCCGTATGCGAGTTGTCGGACTCGCTGACCAGCGCGATGGTGAAGATGACGGAATCACGGCTCGGCGTCGTGACCCTGGTCGACAAGGCGGGCAAGCTTGCCGGCGTATTCACCGACGGCGACTTGCGGCGGCGCTTGCAGGAGAACGGCAGAGATACCTTGGACGCGGTGTTCGCCGATATACCTTACTCGGCAAAGCCGGTTACTATCGGGCAGGAAGCGCTGTTGGACGAAGCGGTGAAGCTTTTCAAGGAGTTCGAGGTCGACAGCATCATCGTCGTGGATGGGGATCGACCTAGCGGCGTTCTCGACATTCAGGATCTCGTCAAGCTCGGGCTTCTGAGTCAGGAACATCTCTAGACCCCTCTCGGATATCTGCAGCCTCGAAATCGGGTCGCCGCCTTTCGGCTAGAGGTGGATTTGCGCCGATGTCTGCCTGGTCTATCGTGATGTATCTGTTGTCGCCGTTCTTCGTCCTCCACCTCGGATGGCGCGGGATCCGCTACGCGGCATATTGGCACCGATGGCGGGAGCGATTCGGGTTCGTCGAGCGCGCAGGCGAGCGACGCATCATCTGGGTGCATGCCGTATCGGTGGGCGAGGTCCGCTCCTCGGCAGCCCTGATCAGCCGCCTGGCGGGCTTGTATCCGGAGCATCGCGTGCTGGTGACCACAATGACCCCGACGGGCTCCGAGCAGGTGCGCGACTTGTTCGGCGACGCGGTCAGTCACGCTTACGTACCCTACGACTTCCCGGGCTCGGTGCGCCGCTTCATTGAGCGCGTCAGGCCGGAGCTCGCGGTGATCGCAGAGACCGAGTTCTGGCCCAACATCTTCAGAGCGTGCAGATTGCGCCGTATTCCGCTGGTGCTGGTCAATGTGCGGCTGTCGCAGGCGTCCGCTCGGGGATACCACTGGGTGGCGAAAACATCGCGCGCGATGTTTTCGAATGCCAATCTGATCTGCGCTCAGACGCGCGCCGACGCCCATCGGCTGGCGAGCCTCGGGGTTTCGCCGGGGTTGATCCACGTCACCGGCAATCTCAAGTTCGACGCCCCGGTTCCGCAAACGTTGATCGAGCGCGGGCGGGCGCTGCGTGAGCAGTGGGGGCGTAGCCGTCCCGTCTTGATCGCAGGCAGCACGCACAAGGGGGAGGAGCGCAAGCTGCTGACGTCGTTTGCGGCGTTGCGAGAGCGTTATCCGGCGTTGTTGCTGGTCCTCGTACCGCGACATCCGGAGCGCTTCGGCGAGGTTGCGCGGCTTTGCAGGCGCGCGGGTTTCCGTGTCGAACGTCGCACGCGTCAGCGCGGGCCCCTCGACGCCGGCGTGCAGATCTTCGTCGGCGATACCATGGGGGAGCTGCAACTGCTCTACAGCGCTGCGGATATCGCTTTCGTCGGCGGGAGCTTGGTCAGACGGGGCGGGCAGAACATTCTCGAGCCTAGTGCCGTCGGTCTGCCCGTCGTCTTCGGCCCGCATATGTTCCACTTCGAGGAGATCAGCGCGATGGCGCTGGAGCGCGGCTCGGGACGTCAGGTTTACGATGTCGACGACCTGACCGGGACCGTGTCGGTGTTCCTCGATCAACCGCAGCTGCGGCGCGCTGCCGGCGAGGCCGCCAGGGCGCTGGTGGCTGAGAACCGCGGTGCCCTGGACAAAACCCTCGCGCTGATGACGGACGCCTTGAACTGGTCGGGCGCGCGCATGGCGGACTCGCCGATCTCCGCCGATTCGCGGCAGCTCGGCTAGCGCTCGACTCGGCGGACGATGCGTTGTCAGAGCACCAGCGCGCGCTGGTGCTCAAGTTCCTGACCCACTTCGTCGTCGATCTGCCATCGGCTGCCGACTATCTCGCTGCAGGCCGGGCACATGTTGAACGACGGCTCGCCCAAGCGGGCCTGCGCCTGGCCGCGCTGCTCAATCGAAGCTTCTGTCCCGGCGAGGAGTCCCGCTGAGGTTCCCGGCTAGCCGGATTCGGCGAGAAAGCGCTCGGCATCGAGTGCCGCCATGCAGCCGGAGCCCGCCGAGGTGACAGCCTGACGGTACACGGGATCGGCGACATCGCCGGCGGCGAAAACCCCGGGGACGCTCGTTGCCGTCGCCGCGCTGCGGCCGTCCGTATTGACACGGACGTAGCCGTTCCTCATCGCGAGCTGGCCGTCGAAAATCGCGGTGTTGGGCGTGTGACCGATGGCAATGAACACGCCGCGCACGCTGACATCCTCAGTGGATCCGGATTGCACGTTCTTGATGCGGATGCCGGTCACCCCGGATTCATCTCCGAGAACCTCCTCGAGCACGTGGAACCAGCGAATCTCGACGTTGCCGTTCTCGGCCGCGTCCAACAGCCTGCGGCTCAAGATTTTCTCGGCCCGAAATTCGTCGCGGCGGTGCACGACGACGACCTCGGAAGCGATCTTCGACAGATACAGGGCCTCCTCCACCGCGGTGTTACCTCCTCCGATCACGGCGACGGGTTGATCCTTGAAGAAAAAACCGTCGCAAGTGGCGCAGGCCGACACTCCGCGACCCCGGTAGGCTTCCTCGGACGGTAGCCCCAAGTATTTCGCCGATGCGCCGGTGGCCGCGATCAGAGCATCGCAGCTGTAGACACCGCCGTCACCTTGCAGCGTGAACGGTCTGCGCTTCAGGTCGATGCTGCGGATGTGGTCATAGATGAGCTGTGTGCCGAAGCGCTCAGCGTGGCGCTTCATTCGCTCCATGAGCTCCGGCCCGAGCACGCCCTCGTCGTCACCCGGCCAGTTGTCGACGTCGGTAGTCGTCGTCATCTGGCCACCGACCTCGATGCCCGTGATAATCACGGGCTCGAGCGCGGCGCGAGCCGCGTAGACTGCCGCCGTGTAGCCGGCCGGCCCGGAGCCCAGAATGATGAGTCGGTGGTGTGAGGTCATGGCGGTCTCTAGCGGGCCGTATGGTAGACAAGCGGCGAGCGGAAGTCAGGTAGTTGCCTCTGGGGCGCTATTTGGGCAAGCTCCCGATCTTCGTGGGGGCGGCAGGCCCCGAATGCAAGGTCCCACTTGCGCGACCAGGAGTCTCGACGTCATGGCAAACGACTACGTTTTCACATCGGAATCCGTCTCGGAGGGCCATCCCGACAAGATGTGCGATCAGATCTCGGACGCGATCCTCGATGCCGTCATAGCCCAGGACCCAGCGGCCCGCGTAGCCTGCGAAACGCTCGTCAAGTCGAATCTCGTCATCTTGGCCGGGGAGATCACGACCACGGCGGCCATCGACGTCGAGGCCATCGTTCGAGCCACCGTATCGGAGATCGGCTACGACGACGATGATCTGGGCTGCAACGGCGCCAACTGCAGGATCATCGACGAGCTCGGCCAGCA
>Ga0214472_10002824_pt1 | contig 18488 bp, 22 predicted proteins | sample RVTome_6_FD_207662 | JGI IMG/M metagenome (GOLD analysis project Ga0214472, IMG submission 207662) | Soil microbial communities from uranium-contaminated site in the Upper Colorado River Basin, Wyoming, United States - RVT140D175 | ecosystem: Environmental > Terrestrial > Soil > Contaminated >...
ATCCCTGCGGTTTGGATAGTAAATGGTGGCCAAGCGTACATAGCATTGGACCATGTCATCCTGCCAGTTCCCCGTCCCCACGTTCTGCCCCAGTCGGGATTCAACTTCCAGGAGCGCCAGTAGAAACGCCGGACGGATACCGGCACGAATTGCGGCAAACTTTGCCGAGGACACGGCATCCTCAACCGTGATACCGCTCTGCTGGAGGTAATAAATCTGTTCCCGCAAACGCTCAATATTCGATGCCGACTCCTGAGCCAGTTGCTGAAAGCGTTCTTCCTGCCCCCGGGTCTCCTGCAAAAGCACATCTTTTTCCCGCCGTTTAGCCGCCAGGGCCTGCTGGTCGATCTCATGAATACCCTTAATGCTCTCGAGCTCTCCTTGCTGTTGCCTGAGCGATTCCTGCTGTTCTTGTAGTCCTATGCGCAGTTCCTCGATGGACAAAATAGTTGCCTGCAACTGACTCTGCGTCTGGGTCAGCGTATTGAGCTCATCAAAAAAATCAGAAAGCTGATCGCTTCGCAGGAGGATGGAAACCAGATGAGTCTCATCATATTCACTATATACCTGAATAAACTTACTCAGAGCCTCCTGATGGAGCATTACCGTTCGCTCGGCCTCGGTAATACCCGATTGGGTCTCGCCAATCTGCAGGTCGGCCTGCTCGATGCGTGCTTCCAAAGAGCGGACCTGGACAAGTATCTGGTTTATCTGTGCATTGAATTTTGCCACCTCACTCTGCAGGGTCTGGGATTGTTCCCCGGCCTTTTGTGCCTGAGTTTCGTACGCGGCACGTTCTTGCTCCAGCTCACGAATGCGCTGATTGAGATTCGAAATCTGATCGCCCACGTCCGCATCGGCTACCGAGACGGTCGCAAAAGCAAAGACCGCGGCGATTGCCGTGATCCCCCACACTAAACGAATCGTGCGTATACTGCTCATTGGACGTGGCATCATTCCCAGGATGAGACCATTATATCAGCAAGCGAGAACCCCCGAAAGGCCGGTGGATAGTATCCCTTCCGCACATGCTATACTTTCTGCATATGCGCCAGTATCTCAGTATAGTACTCGTCACTCTCTTTTTTGTTCTGGCCCCTGATGCCTTAGCGCAGGAGCCGGAAAGCTTAGAGGAGCTTATCAGTTCGCTCTATTCGGCCTCTATCCAAGTGGTGGGTCTGGCCGCATTCCTGATGTTCCTGTTCGCGGGAATGGTCCGTATGGGCATCATTCCCCAGACGAAACCCGAAGACTCAACCGCCATCATGTGGGATGCCGCCATTGGGACAGTCCTTCTACTGAGTTCGGTCATCATCCTGAATTCCATCAATCCTGATACCACCAGCCAGAAGCCGGTCTTCCGAGACGGACGCTTGGGCATCCAGAAAAATGTCGGCGGACGCATCGGCGATATATTTATCATTCAATGACTTACGCCTTCGTCATTCTTTCGCTCGTCGGGCTCGTCGTTTTTGTTTTTATGCAGGGCACGCCCGTTCCCCAAAACCTGCAGGCGTCCGTGGATACCCTCGGCATCCGTGAGCGTCTCTCAAGCCACGTATACGCCGTCAAAGAACATCTCCGCGACTGGGTGCGTGATATCGCCCGCGACGAACTCCACCAGACAATAGACAAAGCGTTCGAGGATGAGCAGTGATAAGTAGGCAAGTGCAGCACCAAGAAAAGCACCCACGTCCATGGGTGCTTTTCTTGGTGCTTTGAGGTTCTCTCTGTTCACTAACCACTAATTATCCAGTTCCGCCTCAATGAGCTGTTCGAATGCCGAGAACGGCTGAGCACCGATGAGCAAACGTCCGTTCACGAAGAACGAAGGCGTCCCACTCACCCCCGCCTGCTTACCCGCCTCCATGTCGGCATCTACATCATCGCCATATTTCTCTGAATCCAAGCACAGGTCGAACTGCGAGGCGTTCAGACCGATGTCCCGCGCCCACTGTTTAAGTTCGGTTGTGCCGTAAGAGATAGTCCCGGTACCCTGCACGGCCTGGGCATCAAAAATCTTATCGTGGTAATCCCAGAACCGACCCTGCTCGTCAGCACACTCAGCCGCTAAGGCGGAAGGCCGAGCGGCGGCGTGAAAATCAAGCGGGAAATCCCGGTACACAATGCGGGCCAGGCCGGTATCTACATATGCTCGTTTGAGCTGTTGGTAGGTGTCAGAATAGAACTGCCGGCAGTACGGGCACTGGAAATCACTGAACTCGACGATAGTGACCGGCGCGGCCGCCTCACCTAACGACGGATCGTCATCGGCCAATCCCTCTATGTCCGCAACTACCGGTCCCTCTTGAGTGAGATCATTTCCGATGGCCGCTTGCTGGGCTGGGCTGGGCCCCGTATAGAGAATCGATCCCGATATCATCATCCCGGCGATAAGGATAGCCACGGGAATCGCTAGTACGTCCTTGGATACGTTCATTTTTTCATTCGTTGAAGTGGTTGATTTCATGATAGGGCAATTATATGCCGACAATACGTGAGCGCAACTATCTTTTTTCCTTTTCCTTCTCCTTCACGCTTGAACGCGCAATCTTTTTGAGTATTTTACGATACTCAACCAGCTTGGTGCGCAGATACCGTTCCTCCGGATACAGCGGACGACTTTTGGCCAGGCGGTTGATGGTCACCATTTCTACTTCAATGTCCTCAATGAGTAGTTCCAGGCCACTGCCGATTTTCTTGCCATGCTTGACGCCCACGACGATGCGGCGCCTACGGCGGCGTCCTCCCCAGACGAGCAGGGATAGAAGCGCCGTAGCCACACCGATAAGGAGTACCTGTATCCAGCCGGGAAGTACCGCATACCAGTACGGAAGCGAGAGCGTTTGCCGGACGAACCAGGAGCCGATGCGAACCGTCACCTCATCGCTTGGATAGGATACCGCCCCGCGAGCATCGGTGGCAACCGCCTGAAGATGGTACTTGCCGACTCCCCGTCCGGGCAGGACGGTGGTCCATTGGCCACCCTCGCTCGCGACCACGGAGACATCCGCACTCGATGTCTCGCGGAGCGTCACGCCACCGACCGGACTGATACGCCATGCCCGAAGCGTCACCGTGCTGTTCGGCGCGGCCGTACCGTTCACACGCAGAGGTTCGTGCGTATCCGCCTGCGCCGGGTATTCATCAATGGTCGGAACCTGGATGGAATCAACGGTCACGCGCGCCTGTGCGCGTGCAGACATACCTGCGGCATCGAGCGCCTCAACGGTCACGGTATACGTGCCGGGCTCCTGCAACGGCATCCGGTACGGTTGGTCAGCTGGTGCCTCCGGTACGTTGAACCATTCGCCATCACCGATACGCATACGGTACTGCTGGATGCCCGATGTCACATCCGTTGTCGTATAGGTCAATGGTGGCCGGGGATCGGTCACGTCGTCGGCGGAGGTTCGGACGACGACGAACGGGAGTGGCGGGAGCGTATCCACTCGGAACGGGTAGTGGGTGGTGGGACCAAAAACACCATCCCGTTGGAATTTAATGTGGAAGTAGTGGAGCCCGTCCGGTACATCTTCAAAAGAGACTTCATCCACCCGGTCATTAAGTAGGCGACCTGGATTACCCTCGGGATTTTCATGCACCAGCCAACTAACGCCACTGATGTCGCTCGGCAATATCCATGAAAACCGCGGGTCGTTATTCGCATACCAACGTTCGGTATTCGGATGTGTTGGTGAGAGAACATCCGGCTGAAGCGGATCGGCCGGCGCCTCAGTGGAGACCGATGACGATTGCGCGAGGAGCGGTAGCGATACTTGCGCCATGACCGGAGAAACCCCCACAAAAAGCGAGACCAGTGTCGCGCTCCCTATGCGAACAATACCTTGTTCCCTCCTCCGTACTCCCATAGATATATTTCCTCCATGGTACCGCGGGAAGAGCTTCAGGAACGATGCAACATGTGCACAACTCGCATCAAAGTATTTGAAAAGCCAACACTCAGTCCCTTCGCATCACGATGAAACCGAGTACGAAAAGGGTGGTCGATGTAGCCGCCGAAACGAGGCAGTAGAGGCAAAAGGCATGAAGCACGAACGCCTGGATGACAATAAAGTAGGCAGACGCCAACAGGCCACCAACCGTCAGCCAGGATGCACGATGAAGCCATGCGAGCACCCCGGTGTCCAGATACGCCACCACGAGTATCACGAGCACCGCATAATACGCCATACCCGCTGCGGCAATGGGAACGCCGGCAACGGTAGCGTACGCGCTCGTCAGTACGGTATTGCATCCCTGGACCACTGAACATGGCGGAATGCTTCCACGGATGTGCTCTGCGGTCAGGTATGCCGAATCAGCAAAACCGATGACGGCAAGCACCAAAAAAGTGATAATGAGCCCTTTAGAGATTCTCGGGCGTGGGAGTAGTCGTTCCTCCATCTGATTGCATAGCGTCACCCTCCTGAGGTGCCGCCTGAATGATACTGCCTAATACCATCTGCTCGAATTCCTGCAGAGAACGGTAACCGGTAATATACGTACCATTCACGAAGAACGAAGGGGTCGAACTAATACGAGCCTGCTCCCCGCTCTCGATATCAGCATCAATCGTATCGCGAACCACATCACTATCCATGTCTTCTTCGAAGCGCTCGAGATCCAATTCTAATTCGGTGGCATAGGTGACCATGCGCTCCTGCGCCGCTCCACGAGAAAGGGACGCCCATTCTTGTTGACGAGTGAAGATGAGATCATGCATCTCCCAGAACGCTCCCTGAAGACCGGCGGCCTCGGCGGCCTGAGAGGTCAGCTGTGCATTCGGATGAATACTCCGCAGTGGAAAATGCCGGAAGACGAACCGCACCTGTCCTTCGGAACGCTCGAACAAATCTTCGACAATAGGGTGAAATGAGGCGCAGGCCGGACACTGAAAATCCCCATACTCCACCAGTGTTATCGGAGCATCGGTCGAACCACGAATATGGTCGGTTTCACCGACCGGGACGGCCAACTGCCCGGCCGAACCTGCGGGTGCAGCGTTCTGGGCTGCTTGCCAGACCAGCCATCCAATGACAGCCAAGGCCCCAATAACGGAAAGCCAGATGATGGTCCGCCGAAATGAACGGCCGTGTGTCCGTCTTGCCTGTTCCTGCCGATGCTCCTGGCGGCGGAGCTCGCGACGCTCTTTTTTCGTGAGTTGCGGTTCGTTCGTGGTATCCATTGACCCTAGCGTAGCATGCGTATTGCTCATTTCAAGATGCTGGCTCTGCCATTTTTCTCACCACTCATTCATCGAAACCGGGAATGGGGCAATGCAAGGAACGTAAAGAATGCCGCCGCGTCCTGTTTTTGACTTTCCATCTCCCGTCTCCTGTTCTATCCTTGGTGGTATATGAAGATTGTGTTCTTCGAAACCATGCCCGGCGAACGAGAGGCATTTCAGAGACTACTCCCGCCCGGCCACGACGTTTCATTCTTCGAAAAAAAACTTATCGACGACGGCTCACTCATCGCACAGGCCGAGGACGCTGACATCATCTCCGTGTTCGTCAATTGCGACGTCTCCGCCACGGTCATGGACCGATTCCCCTCTTTGAAGCTCATCACCACACGCTCGATGGGGTATGACCACATTGACCTGGACCACGCGACCACAAAAGGCATCAAGGTAACGAATGTTACGACCTACGCCGCGCATCCGGTCGCTGAGTTTACCTTCGCCCTTCTGCTCGCCATCGGCCGACACATCGCCACGGCCTATGAACGAGTGCGCGAGGAGACCGATTTTGACGTACGAGAATACCGTGGCATCACCCTGTATGGCAAAACACTCGGCGTCATCGGAACCGGACGTATCGGCGAGCAGGTCATCCGCATCGCTCAGGGATTCGGCATGCAGGTTATGGCATTCGACGCATTCCCAAACGATGCACTCGCTCAGGAGATAGGGTTCCTCTATCTCCCTTTGGACGATGTACTTGCCCGGGCGGATGTAATCACCCTGCACCTACCATATAGCCAAGACACGCATCACATTCTCAATACCAATGCATTCTTGCGCATGAAGAAAGGAACCTATCTCGTAAACACCGCCCGGGGCGAACTCATCGATTCCAAAGCACTCCTGGCGGCGCTCGAGGACGGAACTATCGCCGGGGCGGGACTGGACGTCCTGGAAGAAGAAGACCTCCTTAAGAAAGGCACTGCATCCGTGCTCGACGGTCAGAACGACGTGGACCATACAGCTACGGCCATCAACCATCTCCTCATTGATCATCCCCGGGCCCTGGTGACCCCGCATATCGCGTTCTCTACCGATGCGGCTCTCCAAGAAATTGAACGGGCGACCGCCGAGAGTATCGCCACCTTTATCGCCGGTATAGAGCAGAGGTATCTCTAAAGACGCCGTGCGTACCTGGATTACTAACGCGACGGAACTCGCATCGACCCCGCACCGTCGAGATGCGCTTGCGCTCATGGATGCCGGCCTGGAAGCCATTGAGACGGAAGCCATCATCGAGCGCACCGTCTCAATGGACGGCGGCCGACTCACCGTGGGTGCGCATCGCTTTGATCTCGCCCCATTCAAGCGCATCTGCCTCATCGGCTTAGGTAAGACTGCCTGTCCCGCGTCTCAAGGACTCAGGCGCATCTTGGGTGACCGCATCAGTTCGGAAGTCATCATCGAAAGCGCAAAATCCCCCTGCGGCCGTCCAGGACATCTGCCGGCCACGCATCCGCTCCCGTCGGCTCAAAACGTCGCCCATACGCATACGCTCCTTGAGGCCTGCGCGGACTTGAAAAAGGACGACCTGGTCTTGGTTATCGTCTCAGGTGGCGGTTCAGCGATGCTCTGTGGCACTGACACCGAATACAAGCAGGGACAACGGCTGTATGCCGATGCTTTGCGGACAGGTATGACCATTCATGAGCTGAACGTGGTCCGTAAACACCTGTCTGAACTCAAAGGAGGCGGCCTGGCACATGCCCTGTATCCTGCGCAGATTATTGGCCTCATCTTCTCGGATGTGCCCGGTACAGCGTACGACATGGTTGCCTCGGGACCAACCTGGCCCGACCCGACAACCATCCGAGATGCCCAGGCGGCACTTGGGCGATATGACTTGACTGGCTACACCCTGCAGGAAACACCTAAGGAACCACAATGGTTCGAGCGTATCACGAACATCGTACTGGCATCCAACCGCATTGCCCTGGAAGCAATGGCCCAGCAAGCCACCATGCGTGGCTACGGAGCACACATCCTCTCCGACGCACTGTATGACGACTCCGCACACATCATTACCCGCATGCGCAAGCAAGCATCGCCTCGTACGGCCATACTTTCAGGCGGCGAGTTTCGTATCATCGTCACAAAAAAGGGTAAAGGCGGACGAAACACGCAAGCGACACTAACCGCACTCGACCTGTTAGCTGACGACGAGCTATTCATCGCATTAGCATCGGACGGCCTTGATAACACGGATGCGGCCGGTGCCATCGCCGACCTGATTACCTATGAGAAGGCACGGACGCGTGAATTGGACGCGACCATAGCCCTGGAAGAGTTCGAAAGCTATCCTTTTTTCGAAAAAACCGGCGACCTTATCTTCACCGGACCGACTGAGGCAAATGTCTCAGACCTCATGCTCTTACTCAAAGAATAAAAGAGCCCCGGGACTGTATGTCCCGGGGCCTGTCACACGACTATGCTATGGACCTCCGTCAACGATAACGGTTTGATCCACCTGGACTCCGTCCAGATAGAGCAGGCACTGCCAGTTTCTGGATGGGTGTTCTATCCAGTCGTAGGAGACCGCCAAGGCCTCACGGTCACCACAGACTAGGTGAGCGTAGTCTGTGTCCTTGGTGTGGTCCCCGGGATTGGAAGCCTTCAGCACCAGGCTCCACTCACCCTCATTTCTTACCTGCACTGAGCAGGTAATGGGGTCCCGCCGAACTTGACGGCACTGGCCCGCCTCGTTCACCTGAACGAGGCGAAACCGGGAACGGTTACTCGGCCCCGGTCCCCGATAAAAATCATCGGACCCTGGGTATTCCGTGAACGTACAGGCGTCCACGGCTCCTGATCCGGGGATGAAGATTGACTCCTCATACTCCCCGTCAGGGTCGAACATATCCGGATCCCCCGGATAGGTATCCTCACATCGCCGCTCTCGGTCCAGGGGACTGTCCCCCGTGACCTTGTACACCCACTCGTCCAGTGGGTAGCACACCTCGTCAAACCCAGCGGTGAGGAGAATTTCCTCGTGACCGGGAGGATTCTCCTGCTCACAAGTCGGTTCCTTTGGAGGGACCGCCTTGCTGAAGACTTTACTGGTCGTACACCCCAGCTTCTGGGGTCCATACGCCAGCGTGTAGGTGCTCGTGAAGGTCCAAGGGGGCTGGCCATACTCTGGCCGCCGGACCGGTTGCGGCATTAAGGGAATGAACGAGCCCCCCTTCGGCCCAACCGTCCCGACATCAAATGTTACCGTATCCTCGCTAATCTCCGAGGATATATCCCCCGTAATAGTCGGGGGCTTGTAGTCCGAACAGGTTGGCTCGGGAGTGGGAGTCGGAGTGGGTGTCGGTGTGGGAGTCGGAGTGGGAGTCGGAGTGGGAGTCGGAGTGGGTGTCGGTGTGGGAGTCGGAGTGGGTGTCGGCTGAGTCTGTCCGCACTTATCCGTGCTTATAAACCAAGCACGATTGAAGTCCGAAAACCCGCTATACTCCCCGTTTGTGGGGATATTATCCCCACATCCGAAATCCACCTGAAGAATCAGGCACCCGGTGCCCAACGGCACCTCAAAATTCCGGAACCGATGGTCTCCCATCGGCTTGATGTCCTCGTCGATGAGCTCCTGCGGCGCAGGAGCCGGATGCATCCGGAATACCGCAAGATGAAGCGGCTGGCTGGGAACCGTTGTCCCCGTCCGCTCACATTGGACCTTCAGTACAGTCCCTTCCGGGACCCGTCCACCATCGCTGAAATTCAGCGATGTGGCCGTACAGCGGGACGCACACGAGGTCTTGCCGCCGACGTCTGCGTCGGCGGCTTGGTTCGGCTCTTGAGCCACCGGAGTGCCGGTGTCTGCAGTGACTCCGGTCGGTGCAAGTGGGCTCTCGTAGGAGCCCTGGCTACAGGCAGCCACAAACAAGGCTACGCCGGCAGCCAAATACGCTTTTCGTCTCATGTCTCTCCTTTATGTGTTAAGTTAACAAGGTACGGTGATAAAACATAGTAGATTATTATTGACACTTTGTCAATGCCTGATTCGGTTCTCTCCATTTCCTTGTATAGACACCCTCCCATGCACACTGAGTCGCACGTAAAAACGAATCACCACAGTGGTATACTGAAAGAACCATGAACGAAAAGTTACTAGAGCCACGTTTTATACTCGGTATCCTGTTCATCGTCTTAGGAGTGGTCCTGCTTATGCTCAGGCCCTATTTCTCGGTTATCGTTCTGGGCATCGTGCTTGCAGTCATGTTCGAGCCTCTCTATCAGCGCCTACTCGCCTGGCTTCGCTCTCCTTCCTGGAGCGCCTTTTTAACCACACTCATCGTTCTGGCACTCGTGCTTCTGCCCTTAACCCTGTTCATCACTCAGTTGGCACAGGAAGCGGCAGGACTATACGGACACCTCTCTCAGCGGACCGATGGAAACGGACTGGCACAGCTCATTACTCAGGGCCAGCAATGGGTCCAGCGGTTGATTCCGGAGTTCTCACTGAATCCGTCGGACGTCGCCGGGTTCGTCCGCAGTGGCCTGGGTTTGGTCGTGAACAATGTCGGTTTTGTCTTTGCGGAGTTCGCACGCATCATCATCGGATTCCTGATGACCCTTTTGGTATTCTATTATCTCGTCAAGGATGGCAAAAGTCTCTTGGAACACCTTGTCGCCGCCTCGCCGCTCTCGGACGAACATGAACACGAAATCGTCGCGACACTCGCCCGCGCCATCAATTCCGTCGTCCGCGGCTCGCTCGTCATTGCGCTCGCCCAAGGGCTGGTCGCCGGCATCGGATTTTCGCTGTTCAGCGTGCCAAACCCCGCTCTCTGGGCAGGCTTGTTGATGCTTGCCTCGTTCATTCCCACATTCGGCACCGCACTCATCCAGGTACCAATCGTCATCTATGTTCTCCTGGCAGGCCAGACGGGTGACGCCATTGCTCTGACGGCCTGGGCAGTCATCGTGGTCGGTCTCATCGACAACATTCTGCGCCCGATGCTGGTTGGCCGGGCGACACGCATCCACCCTATCGTCACGCTATTCGCCGTTCTGGGAGGTATTACGCTCTTTGGCCCTATCGGCCTTATCCTTGGACCAGTCGTCATGAGCTTACTTTTTGCACTAAGTGACATTTGGGTACGAACTATCCGACGGAAAGCCTAACCTATGCACGAACCCCACACCGGAACTGAAAAAGGTTTCGACTACGACTACCTCACGGATTTTATTCTGCTTGGCACAAATATGTGTTGTTTGGAGGGCTACGCAGAGGAACTGCTCACCAAGGATGTTCGCGCAGATATCAGCTTAGAACAGGAGCGTATCGACAATCCGACCGGCGTGGAGTTTTTTCTCTGGCTTCCCGTCGTCGATGCCCACGCCCCCACTCAAGAGCAGCTCGCTATGGGCGCACAAGCACTCGCTCACTTTACACAACAGGGTATTCGCGCCTATGTGCACTGCAAGAATGGCCACGGCCGAGCGCCAACCCTGGTCGCCGCATATTTCATATCGACCGGCATGACTCCACAGGAGGCAATTGCCGCAATCGTACTCAAACGTCCGTCCGTGCACCCAAACGAAGAACAACGTACTGCTCTGGAAACATTTTGGAAACGCACGCATCCCGAAGCTCCACACAAAGAACCGGGCCAATAGCCCGGTCTATCGATACAGAGGTACTATCTCGATACAGAGATGTCACCTCTCACTGCCGAGACGGCACTTTCTCCAAACAAACTGAGTTGATGCAATAGCGCTTACCGCCTGCATCATCGGGTCCGTCGTCGAAGACATGCCCCAGATGCGAACCACATCGGGCACAGCGGACCTCCGTGCGGACCATGCCACCACTCGTGTCCTCACGCAGAATGACGTGTTCGAGATTGACGGGATCCGTGAAGCTCGGCCAGCCAGTCCCTGAATCAAACTGAGTATCTGAGGAAAAGAGCTCCTGTCCACATGCCGCACACCGGTACATGCCCGGCGTCTTGTCATTTGCGTATGTACCTGAGAATGGTGCCTCGGTACCGCCCTCACGCATAACCGCGTACTGTTCGGGGGTCAACTTCTCCTGAAACTCCTCCTCTGTTTTCGGTACGGAATGGTCCATAATCTGTTAATTTTTCTTTTACTTTTTTATTCGTCCTATACACAACGCACCAAGCCAAACGACGGCGATACCGAACATGAGCGGAAACGGGTCGGTCGGCCAGTCCCAACGCGAGCTGATATGCCGATGCATGAATCCGATGATGATAGCACCCCACCAGCCTACCTGTGACACCACAGACACTACCGCAATTCGGTATTTTTGTAGCCTGGGAATATCCGCAAAGTCTGCCATCTCGTGGAGCGAATTTCTTATGTGGTGCAAAGAAATTCCGTTGACGCCTATCATGAGGACAAAAAATATCTTAAGCCAGGTGAGCCCATCAATAAACCCTTTGGCATATAGCAAAAACGGCCCGGACAAGACGAGACCGCCCCAGCCAAGCCAGATAACCGGCTGGGTTACTGTGGCGATGCTCACCAAGCGCCGTACCGAAATACGGCCACGCATCCACTGTAAGCCGGCGACATCAATGACGACAACTGCACCAAATCCCACGATGAGCGAGATGAGGTGTATGAAGAGAAATGCGAAAAAGAGTGGGGATTCGTATTCCATGCATCAGTATCTCTCAGACGGACAACCGGTCCCTCCGTTCGCCACACGGCTTACCGTCGCAGAGAAATACTCGTTTCAGTATACCACTGGCCGCCCGATGCGGCGCAGGACTATCTGCACCAGAATGAATGTCAGCGGCAAGAACATGGTCATCTGCACAACCGGCGAAAGACCGACGCCCAGCCCGGGGATAAGGGGCATGGCGTCCAGGTAGAACCATCGCATCTGTGCGAGAGCCCTATATTCGACGAACAAGGAGATGGCCATACCCATAAACGCCAGAGCGGCAATGTCGGTGCGAGCCATGCTGAGCGGCCAGCGCATATCACGCTTGAGGAGCGCGATAAACAGGTACGCGCCTATGGTATAGGCTACGTCCCCAAGCGTTGCGTATACCGTAATAGGCAGGGTCGTCAGATGCTCGTATCCACCGTAAAGCGACACATGAAACGATTCCCAGAGCTGGTGGAGGCCGTACGCGATGACTGCCACAGCCACGATAATGCGTGAAACCATAGCTCCATAAAAACAAAACGCCCCCGATCGCGCCAGTGCGGACGCGTACCATTCGCACCACCGAGGATAAGACTAGCCATCCCACCGGCCCTACCGAATGAGCAATTCCTTGCGGGCGCGCGGCAGACGCTTGATGGCGTGCTCGCGGCGCAGGGCGACGGCGCGTGAAGCGCACCGCTCCGTATAGCGCACCGCGCGGACACCTCGTCCACGCGTATACCGCGCGCCGGTCCCGGCGGCATGTTCGGCAACACGACGCTTCACATCAGTGGTCACGCCAGTATAGAGCGTTCCATCGGCGCACTCGATAATATAGACAAAATAGGCCACCATCTTACCTCTTCAGCGCACGAGGATGGCGATTGCTCCAAGCCGCTAGCGCCACGGCCGCAGATGCGGCCACGTTCAAAGATTCAGCACGGGGATGGATGGGGATGGTCAGCAAGCGGTCGCACAGTTCACCGGTGCGTCGGCGTATGCCCTCGCCTTCACTCCCCATCAGGAGTACCGAGGGGCCATCAAATGGCTCGTTCCAAACCGAGTCTTTCGCATCTGCCTCGAACCCAAAGACGCGAAATCCCCGCTTCTGTAGGTCACGGACCGTCAGATTCAGGTTCCCCGTCTCCACCAGTGGCACGCGGAATGCCATGCCCGCAGATACCTTAATTACGGTGCCGGTTACCGGCGCCTGTCGGCGACTCGGGATAAGCACGCCCGCGGCACCCAATGCGGCGGCAGAACGAATGATGGCACCCACATTATGTGGGTCTTTGAGTTCGTCCAAGATAACCAGCACGGTATCCGGCCCGGACTCCAGTCCACCAATGAAATCATCGTACTCCTGCATCAGCGCATGCAGAGCGACCACAGCGACGATGCCCTGGTGTGCCTCCCCACCGGTAACGCTCCGTGTCTTCTTCTCCGAACCCAGGCGAGCAACTTCAAGGCCTGCGGCGCGCACGGCCTTGAGTAAATCTGGGTCACGGACTTCCGGCGCCAGGAATACCTTGCGTATGGTTTTGGGCGCATGCGTCAGCGCCTCGAGAACGGCATGCCTGCCGTAGATGTAGATGCGTTCATGTTTCATGGTCTATAGGAAAAGATGACTCACGGGCTACCCATACGGCGGCAACGGCTGTCGTCAGTGGCACGGCCAATACCAGGCCGATGGACGACAGGAGCGTCAGGACAATCTCTTCGACAAGAATATCACCACTGACGATAAACGTGAATGGAAAGCGTGATAGTTGCGTGAGGAGCACCAACGGCAGGGCGGCACCCACATAGGCGAGTACCAGTGTATTGGTAACGGCGGCGATGTGATCTCGGCCGACAACCATGGCACGACGGAACAGACGCCAGCCTTGAAGTGTACGGTCAGTACGAGCTAATTGCCAGACGGTGGAGGCCTGCGTGACCGCTACATCATCCAGGACACCGAGGGCGGCAATAATAATACCGGCCATCAGAAGCCCGATGAGATTCAGTGGTATGGCCGATTCGACATTCAAATAGAGCACCTCTTCGGCGCCGTAGCCGGTCAAGTGCAACCCCTGAACCGCTGCATGAGCCAGAAGTGCCACGACCCCGAGTGACAATGTAATGCCCGCCAGCGCCGAGAGCGATTTGCGGTTCAGGCCATGCGTCACATACAGCGTAATAAGTAGGATGGCGACTGCCGCGGCTAATCCGGTCAGAACAGGGTCACCTCCGGCTAGAATGCGCGGAACCAAATACGCAAGCACGACCGCCAACGATGCGATGAGCCCCACTAATGCACGAATCCCCTGGTACCCGGCTACAAGCATGACGAGTGCCACAAACAGAAGCGCGATACCCATCAGTCCTCCCGTGCGGCGTGGCTGAATAATGTACCAGGTCTCCTGGTCGGTGTCTTCGGCGGAGACCACTGCCCAAACCCGGGTCCCCGCATCCAGAAGCACCAAATCGTTAATGACACTGACGGTCTCCCCGCTCTCCAAAAGCACCTGCAATACCTGCTCGGTTGGCATGCGCGTGAAGGCATTGACGGACGCACGTTCTTCCAGGACTGCCTGGACCGTACCGGCACGCATGTGCGCATCCACGACACGCTCGCCCTGGCGAGCGTCGTTCCAGAAAATACCGGCCACGGAAAGCGCCAGAATGGCGATGACCGCGAATACATGAGGATGGGCAAGACGATTCATAATACACCAGCTTTTTTAGTGAATTCGGTAGGTACGGGCGCAATGGTCTTGCCGGACTGTAGCACAAAAAAGGGAAATCCTGCTATGATGACCAGGTTATGAAATCCTCCACCCTCAAAGGTCTGTTGGACATCGCCATCGAACGCGGTGCATCCGACCTGCATATCGTCGTCGGGCGACACCCCATCTTACGTATTGATGGCGCACTCACGCCGATAGAAGACGAAGAAGTCATCTCGCCAGGGACGGCCGAGGCGTTCATCGGTGAAACCATGACACCGGAACAGAAAGCGCATTTTCTGGAACAGCGTCAGCTGGACTTCACCTACGCTCCCGGCGGTACTCGATTCCGTGTAAGTGCCTACTTCCAACAGGGTACTTGGACGGCGTCGCTCCGTCTCGTACCCGCCGAGATACGGAATGTCGAACAACTCAACCTACCGCCAATCCTCAATGAGTTTGCTAAGCTCGCCCAGGGGTTCGTCCTGATGGTAGGCCCCGCCGGGCATGGTAAATCAACGACTACCGCGGCACTGTTGGATGAAATTAACCGTACCCGTGCGGCGCATATCGTCACCATCGAGGATCCTATCGAGTATCTGTTTACACCCGGTTCGGGCATCATCTCCCAACGAGAGGTCGGCAGTGATGTACGCTCCTTCAGTGATGGCCTTAAGACTGTTCTGCGCCAGGACCCGGATGTCATCATGGTCGGTGAGATGCGCGACCCCGAATCCATCGCGGCCGCGCTCACGGCGGCAGAAACCGGCCATCTAGTCTTCTCGACTCTGCATACAAACTCCGCCTCTCAGACCGTAGACCGCATCATCGACTCGTTTCCGTCGGGCCAACAAGCCCAGGTGATAGCTCAATTAGCCACTGCCCTGGTGGCCATTGTCTCCGAACGGCTCGTACCCTGCATCCAGGGCGGCCGCGTCCCTGCACTAGAAATCATGGTCACCAACTCCGCTATTCGTAACCTTATCCGCGAGCGCAAAACATTCTCTATTGATTCCATCATCCAGACCGGCAAGGAGGAGGGCATGATGATGCTCAACAATTCCCTGGCCGAGTTGGTTAAAAAAGGGCAAATCTCACCCGAGAACGCTATTCTCTACTCCACCGATCCGGTCGGTATGCGGAAAATGTTGTAGGGAAAGTTTAACGTTTTGAGTTTGTAGTTTTTCGTTTCCCCTTCCCGGTAGTCCTGGCCTGCTCGAGAATCTTCTCAATGCGCCGCTGGCGCGTAGCAGGCAGTTTAGCCCGCAGATACTCGCGATACAGCATCCGCTTGGTGGATGGTGTAAACGCCTCAAACCCTCGGCGTGCCGGGGTATCAGTGGCGAGTGCCCGCTTGAGTTCGGGTGGCATCGACGGGTCCTTGGGAATGCCGGCATCGAGCGTTGGCTTGGCACGGCCGAGCTCATAGAACCGCATCCCCTCAGCGGTCATTTTCCCTTTCGCAATAAGCTCGCGCCCGTAGCGGAGCGTGTTGTCGCTCCAGGTACTCTTTGTGGTACGTCGCGAAAAATAACGGATAAACGTATCTTCATCCAGTCGTTTAATAGTGGTGTCTATCCAGCCGAAGCATATCGCCTCTTCCATCAGTGCTCGGTGGCTCGGACACGGCTTACCGGTATGTCGCTTATGGAGCACTAAACCTATCTTGTGCTCCTTTTTGTGGTGTATACGCAACCAAGCACGAAATTCTTTTCGTTCAAAGAGGGTAATGGTTGGTATTTCATGCACGTTAGTAATTTTTTTCATCGTAGCCGGGGAACTGGTCCTGTTTCACGGCAATGCCACGAGTTTCTAATTGGGCACTGACACTCTGTACCATGGGCTCGGCACCCGAAAGATAGACGAGCTGTGTGGTGGCCTGTGGCGCATACGCTAAAATGCTCTCGGCGCTGATAGGCTGGCCAATAACCGGCACAAAGGTGAATGCCGAGTGCGCCTGTGCCAGTGTCTCCAGTGTATCCCGAAAGGGTATTTCATCGGTACGACTAAAAAGCAGGAGCGTCGCATTGAGCTGTTTCCCCCGTGCGGCACGCTCGAGCAAGATGCTCCGAAACGGCGTGACACCGATGCCACCCGCCACCAGCACGACCGGGTCGCTCGGCTCTTGCTCCCAGGTAAAGTCACCGCTCAAATCATAGGTCTCCACCATGTCGCCGGGACGGAGGGCGTTGAGTGCTTGTTTGAATGCGCTTTGGGAGATGCGTGTGGAGATATGCATAACGCCCTCACTCGGTGCCGAAGCAATGGTAAACCAGCGCTGATGTGCTTCCTCTGATTTCCCCGCCTGCGGCAACACATACGCTTGGCTCTGGCCGGCTATCCAGGAATGGTCATCGGCATCGAATACGAACGTCCGAATGTTTCCAACTTCATCGTGGGAAGATAGGAAAGAACGTTTTTTTGTTTCAGTCATTGCAGGAGATATCAGTGATGTGTGTACAAACGGTATACTACCAACCAGGATATTCGTCGCGCCGTTCCAGGCGGTATTTAGCAGTAGCCAACCGCTTGAAGGCAGCGTCGTAGAATGGACCACGCTACTGGCAATCCTTGTCTATTGGTTTATCGGGTGGGGCATCAAGCGCATCTTCGTCATGAGCAAGACCGTCAGCACGCCGGAGGCCGCCAATAAGCTTTCCCAGCAATAGGCACCCCCCCCCGAAGGTCTCTTGGTTCGTCCTGGAAACAATATGAAAAAGGCTTTCATGCATGAAAGCCTTTTTCATATGCTGGGGCTCCTAGACAACGTTAGAACTATTCTACTACAAGGTAAATCAGCTTTCATCCACGGTTTTGCACTTTAGTCGGTGTCTGTATTGTACCAAGCTCGTACCTTTTTTCAAAACAAATGATGTGGCACGCGCGGAGCGCGTGGTGATGTGAGATGAAGTCGTACGCTCCACGACGAATTCCGTCACGGCACAGCCTCCGCTCCACCAGACTGTCGGGTAGCAACATACACGAATGAGGGGCTTAAGTTTCAAATGGTTTTAGGCCCTCTGAAATTTGAACCGAGCAAGAGGGGACGCCCGACGGCCACGATCTAAACCAAAACCCTCTGATTTGCCATTTATTTGCCCCGGTGGCGAGCTTTGTCCCGAGGATCGACGTTTGCCCCACCTTGCGCCCTGACCAAGCCGTTTGAACAAATTTGAACCCTTGGTAGGATTTGCTCAACTTAAGCAAATCATCCCCTAACTCTCAAATTTGGCGCGAGCTTGCTCCGCAAGCGAATGCGAAGGATCAAAGATTCCAAGAGCCAAAGTGTCAAGAATTATAAAGAAACAAAAGATTTAAGATTCAGACTTGCGGAGACGGAACACGAACCCGTAGCCCGGACTCCACTCGCGGCCGGGCTCCGCCCAACGGCCGTGCAGCCACAAACCGTCGTCGTAGCGCTCCAGCTTGAAGACGTCCGGGTTGCCGTCAGAGTCGGTGTTGTGCGGCACGTCATCCGTGACACTGTCCATCTGGTGCGCGTGGCGCAAAAGACCGGACTGTATTTTATTCGTGATCGAGAATCAACCGACGCGTCGCACCAAGTATTTTCTTTTTTTGACTGACATGCCAATCCTCTCCGCCAAACCTTGGCCGGGCGGACTCTCAATTCGCATGAGCCGAAAGGGTCTTGAAAAGCCGTGGCCGTTCAATGTAACCGATCTGAAATCAGTATAGCAAAACCCTCTTTATTTAAAAATGAATTTTTGCTAAAGTAAGGTCATGGAAAAGCATCCGTTACACCTCAAAAACCCCGAATTGCAGACATCTCCCGAAGTGCAACGGGCGGTTGAGCGTGAGGAACAAAAAACGGGGGAAAAGGTGCCCAACGATCCGGCCGAGCGCATCGAAGCCTATATGGATCGGCTCGAGAACATCTTTCTAAATC
>Ga0214472_10002825_pt1 | contig 18487 bp, 15 predicted proteins | sample RVTome_6_FD_207662 | JGI IMG/M metagenome (GOLD analysis project Ga0214472, IMG submission 207662) | Soil microbial communities from uranium-contaminated site in the Upper Colorado River Basin, Wyoming, United States - RVT140D175 | ecosystem: Environmental > Terrestrial > Soil > Contaminated >...
ACACCGACCGCTTTTACCGGCTGGCTTTTCGTTATCTGCAAAGCAGGGAAGGCGCCGAAGATGTGGTTCAAGACGCCTTTCTCAAGTTATGGGAATATCCGGCGCTCTGGCAACCTGAGCGCAACATTAAGTTTACTACTTGGTTTTACCGCGTCGTGGTGAATTTATGCCTGGACTGGCGAAAGAAGAAAAAACCGGTGGCGCTCGACGACGATTTGCCGCTGATCGACGATCACGCGCCGGTGGATGTGATGATGATTCGCGCTCAAGAGCAACGAACCTTGGAACGAGAGATCGATGCCCTGCCCGAGCGTCAGCGCCAGGCGCTAAACCTCTGTTTCGCCGAGGAGTTGAGCAATCAGGAAGCGGCCGAGATCATGGGCCTCAACCTTAAAGCGCTGCAGTCATTGATCATGCGCGCCAAGACCACTTTGAAAGAACGCATGAAAGCCTACCTGTGAGGTGGTTATGAAAGATCCCCGCGACGGAAAACTCGACAGCCTGTTGCGCTCGCGCCGGGTCGAACCGGCCAGTGCCGACCTGGCTCAGCGGATCATTTTCAAGGCGCGCCAGCTGCCGCAGAACCAGACCGTTTCGCTTTGGCAATGGATCCGCCAGCTCTGCGCTGAGTTACACTTGCCGAAGCCGGGCTACGTGCTTGCGGGCGCACTGATCCTCGGATTGGTGATCGGTTTTAGCGCGCCACAGAACGCGAATCTCGCGGCAGATGACGGCGACGCGTCCGTTCAGAGTTTCTTGTCGGCCGATGAGGCACTGTTATGAGCAAGACGATAAAATTGGCGTTTCTCACCTCGCTGGTGCTCAATCTCCTTTTGCTCGGCGTTTTTTTGGGCCGGGCGCCGCGGGGCTTGGAGGTTACGCCGCAGACGCGCCAGCAGCGCATGGAGGAAGCGCTCAAGAATGTGCCCGAGCCGTCACAATCACGCTTTCGCGAGAAGTTTTCCCAGATTCGCGTCTCCAGCGATCCGCTGCGCCAGCAAATTGACGAGGCGCGGACCGAGACGCTTCGGTTGCTCAGTGTCGACCCTTTCGATGACGCCGCTTATGATCGCCAGATAAGCAAGATCCAAGAGTTGCGCGCCGAAATGTTCAAGCGCATGGGGCAAAACTTTAAGGCCGCCGCCAAAGAGTTCTCGCCTGAAGAGCGCCGCATGCTCGCCGATGTCCTGCGCCGCCCGCCGCCGTCCAAGTAATAATAGGCAATCTCTCATGTAAGCGGCGAAATCACTCACCAAGAACCCCAAGCGCCGGTAATGCCGGTTTTTTATCACTAGCCGGGTGAAGACTGGCGCCCAGTGATTCGTATTAACAGATGACAACCTCGGTGAAGGGACGAGCAACAATATGACTTGGAAATTTACCATGGCAAAATCACAGCGAAAAAAGCTTATCGGCCTACTGATTGTCGGGGTGATCGCGGCCGGCGGCTGGTACTGGTACAGCAGCGCGTCGCAGACGCCACAGGAAACCAGCAGGCCCGTGACCGTCACCCGTGGCAACATCGAAGAAGTCGTCACCTCGCAGGGCAAGCTCGAAGCGAAGCAGTACGTCGACGTCGGTACCCAGGTCTCCGGACAGCTAAAAGCGATTCATGTTGACATCGGCGATACGGTCAAGAAAGGCCAACTGCTCGCCGAGATCGACCCGCGCGTTTATCAGGCCCAGGTCGAAGCAGGGGAAGCGAAGCAAAACAGTTTGCGCGCCCAGCTCAAGCAACAGAAGGCCGAGGCGGTTCTGGCCGAACAGAATCTCAAACGCAATCAGAACCTAATAGCGGTAAACGCGGTCAGCCAGCAAGCTTTGCAAGAAACGCAATCTCAGGCCGCCGTCGCTCGTGCCCAGGTAGACTCGATCATCGCACAGATTCAGGAAACCGAATCTAATTTGAAAGCAAGCCGGACCAATCTCAGTTACACAAAAATTTATGCGCCAATGGCGGGCACGGTGACAACTTTACCAACCAAGGAAGGGCAGACGCTCAATGCCAACCAGACCGCGCCGACGGTTTTGCAGATTGCTAATCTCGACATGATGACCGTGCGCGCCCAGGTGGCCGAAGCGGACGTGAGCCGCATCAAGGTAAACATGCCGGCCTATTTCACGACGCTCGGCAACAGCGAGCGGCGCTGGACGGGCACGGTACGGCAGATTCTGCCGACGCCACAGATTGTCAACGACGTGGTGCTCTACGATGTCTTGATCGACGTCAACAACGAAGGACGCAAGCTCATGACCGCCATGACGACCCAGGTCTTTTTCATCCTCGGCAAGGCTGACAACGCCTTGATCGTGCCGGCCGAAGTATTGACCCGGCGCGCGGCGAAAGCGGATAACGACAAGGGCAAGGCTTATCGAGTTTCGCTCGTGACGCCGACTGGGCGCGAACCGCGTACGATTCACGTCGGCCTACTGACCCGCACTCAAGCAGAAGTCACCGACGGTTTGAACGAAGGCGACCAGATCGCCACCAACCGCCCGGGCGGCGGCACCGGCAGTAATCAGGTGGGCGGCGGCCAGCGGGGCAATTCACCACGCCCCAGCCGAGGACCGCAGCTATGAACGCGACCCTTCTCGAGCTGAGCGACATCCATAAGCACTATAAGAACGGCGAAACCGTGGTGCGCGCCCTGGACGGCGTGGCGCTTAAAATCCGCCGGGGCGAGTTTGTCGCGATCATGGGTCAAAGCGGCTCCGGCAAGTCGACGCTGATGAACATCATCGGCTGCCTCGACCGGCCGACCGCCGGCAGTTACAAGGTGCTAGGCAAAGAAGCCGCCCATATGCAACCCGACGAGCTCGCTGCACTGCGTCGCGAAACCTTCGGCTTCGTGTTTCAGAAATACAACCTGCTGGCCACTGCCACAGCGGGGGAGAACGTCGAGATACCCTCGGTTTACGCCGGCTTGCCAAAGCATAAACGAAGCCGGCGGGCGAATGATCTGCTCGAACAGCTCGGCCTCGGCGACCGCACCCATCACCGTCCGGCAGAACTTTCCGGCGGCCAGCAGCAACGCGTCGCCATCGCCCGGGCGCTGGTCAACGATCCACCGGTGATCCTCGCCGACGAGCCCACCGGCGCGCTGGACAGCAAGAGCGGCGACGAAGTGCTGGCGCTGCTCAGGAAGCTGCACGCCGAGGGGCGCACGATCATTCTCATCACCCATGCGGAGAACATCGCCCAAAACGCCGAGCGGATCGTGCGCCTGCAAGACGGCAGGGTCATCGAAGATACCGGCGCCGCCGCCAGCGACGATGCTGCGACCGACGAAGCCGGACGCGAACTGGGCAACGGCGTCGGCCTCGCCGCCAGCGCGCAGGAGGCCCTGACCACCGCGTGGCGCGCGCTGCGGGTCAATCTATTTCGCACCGCGCTGACCTTGCTCGGCATTATCATCGGCGTTGCCGCCGTGGTGGCCATGCTTGCCGTGGGCGAGGGCAGCCGCAAGAAAGTTCTCGACCGGATCAGCTCCTTCGGCACCAATTTGATGCTCATACGCCCCGGCGCCGCGGGCATGCGCAGTTCCGGCGACATTGCGACCCTGATCCCGGATGACGCCGAAGCGATCAAAGCCTTGCCGAATATCGAAACCGCGTTGCCCGAGCGCAATGGGCGCGCCACCGCGCGATTCGGCAACATCGACTACCAAACTTCCGTTCAGGGCACCGGCGCCGAATTTCCCTCGGCGCGCGACTGGCCGGTGGCCGAAGGGGTGTTTTTCAATGCCGACGATGCCAAGCACTATGCCGCTATCGTGGTTCTCGGCAAGACCGTCGCCAAGACGCTTTTTCCACACGGCCGCGACCCCATCGGTCAATATATTTTGATGAAGAACGTGCCGTTTCTGGTGATCGGCGTGATGAGCGAAAAAGGCGCGTCGCCCTTTGGCAGCGATCAAGACGACGTCATATTTGTTCCGATCACGACCGGGCTGGTACGCATCTTCGGCAAAAACTATCTGAGCAGCATCACGATCAAGGTCTCCGACACGACCGACATTGAGGGCACGCAGGCGAGCGTTGAGACGTTGCTAACAGCGCGCCATCGAACGGCAGATTTCAGCGTGCGCAACATGGCGTCTTATCTCCAAGCGGCCATGGAAACCCAGGACACCTTTACCATACTGTTGGGTACGGTGGCGGCGATTTCGCTGCTGGTCGGTGGTATCGGTGTAATGAACATCATGCTGGTGAGCGTCGTCGAGCGCACCCGCGAAATCGGCATCCGCATGGCCACCGGCGCGCGCATGCTCGACATTTTGCTGCAGTTCAACATCGAAGCCGCGGTGGTCTGCGCCGTTGGCGGTGTCTTGGGAATTCTCCTCGGCGTCGGTGTCGGCCTGGTGCTGCGCTACAGCGGCATGGCGGTGATATTTTCAATCACACCGGCGCTGCTCGCCTTCGTCTGTGCTTCGGCGACCGGCCTAATCTTCGGCTACCTACCGGCGCGCCAAGCGGCGCAGCTCGATCCGGTCGTCGCGCTGGCTTCGGAATAAGGCGGATCCTATGGGTAAGCAGCTATTGAATTTAGAGATTCTCCGCAGCTTGCTGCGGCTTCCATTAAATGGGGATTCTAAAGGGGACGAGCATCCCCTTTGGTCGCGTGCGGGGTTAATACTCCGTACGCGAAATGCCTTGTTCATTGGCGCTGTCGCGCTTTCGTTGGCCTTGTCGGCTTGCAGTCTAGCGCCCAACTATCAGCGCCCTGATATGGCGATTCCGTCCGGTTGGAGCAACGTTGCGGGAGTCGGCGTGATTGCCCAACCGGGCACGACGCCGTTCTGGCGCGAGCTCGGCAGCGCCGATCTCGATCGCCTGGTGGAAATCGCCATGGCACAAAATCTCGACCTCCAAGCTGCGCTGCAGCGCATCGACCAGGCGCGTGCGCAGGCGAAAGTTGCCGCTTCACCGCTCTATCCGACGATCAACGCCAGCGGCTCGGCGTCGCACACCTATCAAGACCCCAAGGACACCAACGCGGTCCGCGCCGGCGGCAGCGTCAGTTACGAAGTCGATCTATGGGGCAAAAATCGCAATGCCGCTAAGTCGGCTGATTATCGGACCGAAGGGAGTCATTTTGACCGTGAAGCGCTAACGTTGGTGGTCACTGGCGATGTGACGAATTTTTACACGCAAATTTTAAGTCTCAACGATCGCATTCGCATCGCTGAGTTCAATCTTAAGAACGCCGAAGAAATTCTCCGCATCGTTGAGGCGCGTTTTTCTCAGGGCAGCGTCTCCGGCCTCGAAGTTTTCCAACAGCGCGTCGCGGTCAACGGTTTTCGCAGCGCCTTAGCTTCGCAGATCGAACAGCAAACTACTAGCGCCAACGCCCTGGCGATTCTACTCGGCCAGGCGCCGCAGAATCTGCCAGTACCCAAATTCCAGCTGGCGTCGGTCACCCTGCCGCGGTTCAATCTCACGCCGCCGGCAAGCCTGCTGACCGCGCGACCGGACATCCAGAGCGCCGAAGCCGGCCTGCGCGCCGCCAATGCCGACATCGGCGCGGCGCGGGCCGCCTTTTTCCCTTCGCTGACCCTCGGCCTCGATTCGGCGATCGCCGCGGGTTTCGGCGGCCCTGCCGCCGCGGCAACATCGATTGCATCGAGCCTGCTTGCGCCAATTTTCACCGGCGGCAAGCTCAGCGGCAATCTTGAAAACGTCACCGCGCGCCAGAAAGAGCTGGCGGCGCATTATCAAAAGACCGTGCTAACCGCCTTTAGAGAAGTCGAAGACGCCCTAGCCGCGCACAAGAGCGCCAACGAGCGCGCCGAGATTGCGCGATCATCGGTAATCGAATCGCAGAACGCCTACAACATCGCCAAAGCGCGCTTCGACGCCGGCGCCGTCGATTATCTCAACCTGTTGGATACCCAGCGTAGCCTCTTCCAGGCCCAGGATAGCGAGAGCGCCATCAACCAGAGCCAGCTGCAATCCTTCGTCCAGTTGCGCAAAGCGATGGGCTCGTGAGCGAAGATCGCTGAGCGTAAGCGCTGGGGTCTCTGCGAACTTGGCGCGCTTGGCGCGAGGATTGTTCTTCGATTCTATCAAACAATTTCACGTAAGAATCTAATCCGCCGGCGCCCGTCAATCTTGTCAGCACGCTACGACGCGAGCTCCCACGGGCTTACGATTGTTCGACTAGACGCGCTTCATCGGCGACCCCAGCTTCTCTTGCAACTGCCAGCTTCGTGGTTATTCTAGAGACACCATGGCGGAACGCGATTACTACCAGATTCTTGGCATCAAGCGTGATGCTTCCCACGACGAAGTCCGCAGCGCCTACCGCAAGCTCGCGCGCAAGCATCATCCCGACATTAATCCGGGAAACAAAGAGGCCGAGAGCAAGTTCAAGGATCTCTCGGTTGCCTATGACGTTCTGAGCGACGACAAGAAGCGCAAGCTCTACGACGAATTCGGCGAAGCCGGCCTCGCTGCTGGATTCGACGCCGAGAAGGCGCGGAGCTACCAGCAGTGGCAGCAGCAGTCGGCGCGCGCCGGCGGCGCCTATCAATTCAACATGGACGATCTCGGCGATCTTTTTGGCGGACTTGGCGGCATGTTTAAACAAGGCCCGCGCGGGCAAGCCAGTGCGCTGCGCGGTCAGGACATCGCGTCGAGCATGGAGATCGATTTCCTCGACGCGGTGCGCGGCTTTCAGACCGCGATCACCCTCGAGCGCCCAGTCGCTTGCGCCCCTTGCCACGGCGCCGGCACGAACCCGGGTACGACTCCGACAACGTGTCCAGAATGTCACGGCAGCGGCGGCAAATCAGTCGCTCAGGGTCCGCTGCAGTTTCGCCAGGCCTGCCCACGCTGTATGGGGAGCGGACAGTTGCCGGGCGCACCCTGCGCGCCATGCCGAGGCACAGGCCGAGTGCTGCGACAGGAAACGATCCGCGTCAACATCCCTCCTGGAGCCGAGCCGGGAAAACAAATTCGCCTGCGCGGCAAAGGCGAAGCGGGTGTCCGCGGCGGACCGGCGGGAGACCTATTGATCACGCCGCGCATCAGGCCGCACCCGATACTCATGCGCTCCGGCAGAGACTTATCAATGGACCTGCCGATCACGGTCGGTGAGGCTCTGCGCGGCGCCAGCGTCGATGTGCCGACACCGGGCGGTGCCATTAAAGTCAAAGTTCCAGCCGGCGCCCAGAGCGGCCAACAGCTCCGCATCAAAGGCAAAGGCGTTGCCGCCCACGGCCAAACTCCCGCCGGTGATTTGTATCTGCGGCTCATGATTCGCGTGCCGAAAGAGGAAGTTGCGCACGACACCATCGACAAGATCGATCAGGCCTACGGCGAAGACGTGCGTAAAGACGTGCGGCTATAGAGGGAGAATCAAACCATGCCGCGAAAATATCTGCGCATCACCGAAGTAACAAAAATCTGCGGCGTCGACGTCAAGTTCGTCACGCGCTTGGAGCAGGAGCAGGTCATCTACCCGATTGTCCGGCGCAGTCAGAAACTTTACCCCATGGACCAAGTCGATCGCGTGCGCGTCGCCCGCCTGCTCATCGAAGAAATGGGCGTGAATCTAGAAGGCGCCGAGGTGGCGCTCCACATGCGCGAGCAAATGATCGCCATGCAGCGCCAATTTAACGAAATCCTCCGCCTGCTCGGCCGCGAGTTGAGAAAATAACGGCGATCGCTCTTTTGGCGCGTGAGATTTGATTCAATGTTCCAAAACGTAGCGTAAAATATCGGTCTCGGTGATGATGCCGATGAGCTTCTTGTCTTCGACCACTGGTAGGCAGCCAATTTTTTTATCGAACATCATGTGAGCGGCCTGCTTCACAGTGGCATCGGCAGAAATCGTAACTACCGGCTCAGTCATGATCTCTTTGATCCGGATGGTTTTGACCAAAGCCTTTTGCGTGTCCTCCGCAAAGCCGAGAGCCGTCACCGCCGCCGAGCGAAACATGTCTCTTTGACTGATGATGCCAACCAGATCTCCTTCGTTCAGAACTGGCAGGTGACGGATTCTCCCCATCGTCATGATATCTTCGGCCAAATCAAGAGTGTCATTGCGTCCCAAGACTTGGGGATGTCTCACCATATAATCTGTTACCCTTACCTCTGCTATTGACTGGGCTGTCATTTTAATTGACTCCTCGCATCTGCACCGATCAAAAGTAAAAGTTCTCCGATGCTGTCTTTGCGGTCAGGATTAGCTTTACCGGTTTGACGCTCACGATGGTCATTTGCCAGCGAGCCATTGGCGTGCGTCACCGCTCGATTCAGTGATTGAAAGCTTTTCCTATGACGTTTGCAAATTATATTGTCTGGGTCAACGCCTCAGACAGATGTTTCAAGAGTCAGGGCCCGGTGTAATTTTTTCCAACTCAGACTCTGGCACGGGCCAATGGTGCAAGCAGCGATGCCGAGCTCACCATACCCGCGCCCTAGCATTTGTCTCGATTCCATTGGTCCGGCGCAAGACGGGCAACGGCGCTCTACTTGTTCAAGACTGCCGAATCGATTTCGTCCACGCGCCGCTGAGCTTCTTCCTCCGTCAACGTTTCCACCTCTCGTAGCATCTGTTCTAACTCCGGTTCATTGGCCTGCTTGGCGCGGTTCTGCTCCACGACAAGCGCCATCTGGGCCACCGTCGGCGCGTCGAATAGCGCCTTGACGGGCAGCTCCAGTCGAAATGTTTGAATGACTCGGGAGATCACCCGCGAGGCCGCCAGCGAATGACCGCCGAGATCGAAGAAATTGTCATGGATACCGATTGGTTCGGTGGAAATAACTTCGGCCCAGATGCTCGCCAACTGCTTTTCAATTTCGGATCGGGGAGCAGCGTAGGCCACGTCTAATTCGGGCCTCGCGTTGTCCGGCGCAGGGAGCGCCCGTCGGTCGACTTTGCCGTTAGGGGTCAGCGGCAGCGATTCCAAGAATACGAAGTCTGACGGAACCACGTGGGCTGGCAGCTTCTCTCGGGCAGCTCGGCGAAGGACAGAAGTCGAAGGATAAGGTTTTTCAAAAGGAACAATGTAAACGATCAAATGATCGTGATCGGCTCCCGTGGATGCCTTACTGGTCGCCGCAATGGCCTCCCTGACGTTGCCCTGGGCTAGCAAGACGGCTTCGATCTCGCCAGCTTCCACCCGGTAGCCTCGAATGCTTAACTGAAAATCTTTTCGGCCCAAGTGGTAGAGCAGCCCGTCGGACCGCAGCCGACCCAAGTCACCAGTGTAGTAGATTCGCTTGCCTCCGCCGTTTGGGTCAGAGACAAACTTTTCTCGGGTGAGATCAGGCCTTCGCCAATAGCCCGGCGAGACATAGCGGCTCTTGACCACGATTTCCCCAATGCCCTCAAATGGGAGTTCTTTCCCCTCCTCATCAAGCAAAGATATGTCCGCACCTTCCGTGGCATACCCCACAGCACACTTGGCTTCCTCCAGGGGACTGTCCGGGTCGAGATACATCCTGCGCAAGGTGCCGGTTTCGGTCGCACCGAATCTAATAACCAGAATGGAGTTCGCAGAAAAGTGCCGTTGGTATTCTTCGAGTTCTCTGGGTGTAACCAAGTCCTATCCCAATTGAATAATCCGGAGACGAGGAAATTGCTCTTGTCCGTCGAGGCTGCTGGCAAATTGACGAAAGATGGCGGGCACCGAAAAATAGATGGTGATTTCTTCCTGGTTGAGCCACAGAACCAACGCGGCCACGCCTTTTTGTCTTATATTGAAAGGATAGAGCGCCGCGCCATCGAGCAGCGTGGCAAAGGTGATCTTCAAACCCTGGCTCGCGCTACAGGAATAGAGAAGCGCGATCCGGTCTTCTGTGCAAATATGCAGGCCGTTGCAGTAGAGCAGGCTATCATGCAGCAGATTTCGGTGATTCTGCATGACACCTTTGGGCTGTCCGGTCGAGCCCGATGTGTAAATGAGAAATGCCAAACGATCCGGCGCGATGATTAGCCCAGGATTGTTGATAGAAACCCCGGCATCCAACTCATCAATGTTGACAAGACCGCACCTCTGATGGGCATATTCGCTGGCTTTGGAAAGGTTTTCGCCGTCGGTGATCAGGAGACTTGCTTGCGAGTCCTCCAACAGGAAAGCGTTTCGATCCCTGGGAAACGACGGTTCTAGAACCACACAAATCTTGCCGGCTTTCAGAACTCCGACGATTGCGACGATCAATCCAATGTCATGATTCATCAGGAGCGCAATCGGTTCCGGCGATTCGCCGCGTTGAGCCAGAATGCTGTGTGCCAAGCGATTCGCTGCTCGGTTAAACTCCTGATACGTCAACGTTCGATTGCTCATTTTGACGGCAACCCGGTCAGGAAATTGTCCGGCAATCTTCTCGAATCGGTCCGGGATGGACGTCTCGACCTCCGTTTTCGGAAACTCAATAAAATTTCCCGAAGGATGAAAACACTTATCCTGTATCGCCTCTTGTCGCAGCGGTAGCTGCATCTTCCTCTTTCCCCTTATCTGCCAACTTTTCTATTTTCTAACGCACGACCCGATCGCAATTATACCTCTATACAATCGAAAGGCCCAACGACAATATTAGGTGTTAAAGGAGCTCTTCGCCGCGGGAACCAAAGGAAGGTGAAACCCATTGCGGTAAGAAACATGCCGCGCAAACGCGAACAGATGGTTTGGCAGAATCGGTTTGCACAAAAGAAAGACTCCAAATGAGTGAGCAAATCACCGCAGATTACGCCCTGCAAGACAATGGACGTTCTATTGGACCCACCGGGTTTACCAGTTGGCGCCGAGGTGGCGTCTCACACGCGAGGCCTGATGATCGTCATGCAGCGCCAATTTAACGATATCACATGGTCGGCCGCCAGTTGAAAAATAAAGTTGCTGGATCAGAAGTCTACCGTCGATCAAGGGCGACGGCCGGTGAATCGCGGATTGTCGGACACCTAGCGCGATTTTTATTGGAATATCTGAAACACAGAAGATCAGAAAATTCTGCCCGTCATAATCGCACTCCCCAGCGATTCTGATGAAATTGGGCGATCACTCCGTCCCGCCACCCGTGCGCAGCATGGTCTCGACGGGGCGGCGGCCCAGCCACACGGCGTACCATAGTGGCGTGAGCCCTCTGGCGTCGCGCAGATTTGGCTGGGCGCCGGCCGCAAGCAGCATCCGCGTCAGCTCGGCGTTGCCATCCCAAGTGGCGTAGTGCAGGGCGGGCAACCCGTCGCCATCCGTGGCGTTTGGATCGGCGCGGCGCTTGACGAGCAGCTGCGCGAAGTTCCGCAGTTCGACCGATCACTGCGATGTGAAGTACGGTGCGCCCGTGCCCATCGCGGACAGCGATATCTGCACCGCGCGCGATGAGGAATTCCGCAGCCGGTAGGTGTCCGTTCTGTCACTGGGTCACCCTTTAGCCGGCTAATGGGTGACCCCATCCCTTTGAAAAGCTATTTCCCCGCTCTCGGAAAGCCGTACGCCTCTACTACCTTTTTCATGTACTCCGGCATCTTCGAGTAGTGATGCCAGTCAACCAGCGATTGCTTTTTGCCGCGCACCGCTTTTTCCTGGACGGTTCCCTGAATAAACACGGAGCCCTCGTAGGGCCCGGCCTCCTCCAGTATCTGCTGACCATCGGCAGACGCTACGAACTCCAACCAAAGCAGGGCGGCGTAGGGCCGCTCGGATGAGGCCACTATACCTTCCGATTCGTTAAGCCGAATGATAACTGGCTCAGCAAGCTTGTAACCCAGAACATCGGTCTTGTCTTTGTTTTTAGCTCTCAGTACGGAATCGTAGTTGGGGCCGAAGAAAAGCGCGTACTCGCCTGCGAGCATACTGGTGAGGGTGCGGGTGTCGCCGCTGATCCAAATGGGATTTTGGGCGGCCAACTTGCGCGCGAAATCGAGCGTCTTTTCAAGACCCCATGCCGGCACCAGGGCGGCCACATCCTTGGGACGAATTCCCAGTGCAAACTTTCGGTCCTTGAGTTCCGGCTTTAAAAAGCCTTCCCAGGTGTCGGGCACCGAGTCGGCCGCAAAAAGTTTCTTGTGATGCGCCACCACCTGTATGCCGCTGCCGACGGCGACGATGTTCCGATTGATCGGGTCCACCATCTGGAGGGGCATCTGGATTACGCGTTGCGCAGCCATGCCATACATATCCACCTTTTTCAGATGGGGTAGGTACTCGTTATAAAAGTCGTAGTCGACCTCGTTGACATCGATGCCCTTGGCTAATCCTGCCCTTAATTCCTGAAGCTGGCGCGTATAAGCGTCGATGCCGCGGATCTCGTCTGCCTGGACTTGTATGAACGGATACTTTTTCGTAAAGCCTTCGCTCAACCGTTTAAGTATGCCGGCGTCGAGGGAGACGATGACGCGCAATTTACCTTCTTGCTTCGCCTTGCTCACGACCTCGTCGTGGCTAGCGGCAAAGAGAAAGCCCTTAGCCTCGGCCTCCTTTTTTTCTTTAAGCAGAGCTGAGCTGGATTCGGCGGCGTGAACATGCGCAGCAGATATCCCAAAGTTGATCACAACCAGCACCATCAAGCGGCGAGCCATTCTTCGCGGCAGCAACATCATGTTTCACCTCGATCGAGTTGAAATCGAACTACGGGATGAATAGGGACAGGACTATATCGAGCACTCGATGAACTTGTCAATTTGATTCCCATCGACGAGCTGGGAGGGCTCTCGCTTCATTGCTCCACACTTTATCTTTCACTCTGGTTCAAATCGTACGAGCCGTTCAAGCCGTTCGAGTCGTTGACAGAATCAAACGAAGAGATTAGGGACAAGGTGAGTTGCCTAACAGGAGCACTCATGAACCAAATGGTTTTCATTCATGGGCCGGGCGCCGGAGGTTGCGCTGAATCGTTTGTCCATCAGCTCAAACACTATCCCGGCAGCCTCGCGCCGACGTTGCCCGGACATCTGGAGGGAGAGCCCTGTCGGAGCGTGGAACGATATACCGAATGGTTGCGAGGGTGGTTGTGGTCCAAAGGCAAACGGCAAGACTTGGTGCTGGTCGGTTTCACGCTGGGCGGTTCTATCGCGCTCCAGTATGGCCTGGACTATCCGGACGAAGTCAAAGCGCTGGTATTGATGACCACCGGCATGCGACCCAGGGAGCGGCGGCCGGGCACTTTGGAGTTTCGCCTCAAGGCTGCGGCAGATCCGGAAACCTATCGGCAGTGGCTGGAAACCATGCGGCACCAATTCTTGTTCATGGAGCCGGAGTTGCGCGACCATCTGATCGCGTGTCATCGCAAGGTAGGACCGTTATCGCAACACCGCGATTTCGTCGTGCTCGACCATTTCGATGCCAGAGACCGCATTAACACTCTCAAAGCGCCGCTCTTGTTAATCAAGGGCGCGGATGATCCCGCGGCACAGCCAGAGTATGAACGGGAGATCCATGAGGCGGTGCCCGGCTCGCAATACCTAAGACTCAAAAACACCGGCCATTTTCCTTTCGCCGAAAGACCGGCGGAAGTGAACCTCGCCATCGATGAATTCCTGGCAGCGCGCGGTTGATTGCAGGACAAAAAAAACAAGGAGAAACAAGATGGACGATCACGCCAAGCGTCTCTGTTTTCGCGAGATTTTGCAGGCACCCGGAGGAACCATGGCGCCGAGTGCGCCGGACCCGATGTTCGCGCGCTTGATTCAGGACTGTGGCTACAAACTCTTTCATCTCGCCGGCAACGGCATGCATCGGAGCGTCGTGCTGCCCGACTGCAGCATGGTGACGATGACCGAGATGGCCGACCGCGCCGGCACGATCGCCCAAGCCATCGATATCCCGGTTCTGGTTGATGGCGAGACCGGCTACGGCGGGCCATTGCAAACCGCCCGGGCGGTGCGCTCGTTTGAGCGCGCGGGCGTTGCCGGCATTCGCTTTGAAGATAGTCGGTTCGGCCAAAATGGCATCGATGGCGAACGTCCACCCGTGCCGGTCTCCGAGTATGTCGACATGATCAAAGCGGCTGTCGACGCGCGCGTCGACCCTTTGCTGGTGCTGGTGGTGCGCTGCGACGCTCGGTCCAGCGAGGGACGCGAGCAAGTATTGGAGCGCATTCAGAGCTATGTGAACGCGGGGATTGACGCCATCGGCATCCACCTGAACGACGCCGAAGAGCACAAATGGTTCGGCGCCGCCGCCCCTGCTCCACTGATCAACCCTTGGCCGCGGGCCGGCATCGACACGATGGCCGAATTCTTCGCACTGGGCTACAAGGTGGCGCTGGTGACTTCGAGCGTGTCCATGGCCGCGCTGGCCGCGGCCCGCACCATGCTCCAAGAGCTGAAAACCACCGGGAGCCAAGATCAATACTTCGCCGGCGTTCCCGGCTTCGATGAGGTGCGCCGTTGGTACCGCGACCTCGGATTTCGTCTCACCAAGCCCTTTAAATGACGAGCGCAGCGTAAGTCTCCCGTGGCGGATTCGCGGCATCGACGCCTTTTCCTTAGCGGGTTGACATTGCCGCTGGCCCTCGTCTAATCTCAGCAGTGAATGACGGAAAACCAGGACAAGCTCGGCGCCGACGAAAGAGTAAAAAGACCGGCGGGCGCAGTGTGAAAAGAGTATTGGCGATTATATTGGGGGGCGGCGCCGGCACCCGGCTCTATCCGCTCACCAAACTGCGCGCCAAGCCGGCGGTTCCGCTCGGCGCCAAGTACCGCTTGATCGATATTCCGATCAGCAATTGCATCAACTCCGAAATCCAACGCATTTACGTTTTAACACAATTTAACTCTGCCTCGCTCAACCGGCATATTGCTCGCACTTACGCCGCCTTAGGGGCGGGCTTCTCCCAAGGATTCGTCGAAGTCCTAGCGGCGCAGCAAACTCCCGAAAGTCCAAGTTGGTTTGAAGGAACCGCTGACGCTGTGCGAAAGTATCTTACGCTCTTCGCCGAATGGGACGTCGATCAGTATCTAATTTTGTCGGGCGATCACTTGTATCGGATGAATTACGCGGAGTTCATTCAGCGCCATCGGGAAACCAAAGCGGACATCACTCTGTCAGTCGTGCCGGTCGATGAGCAACGGGCATCGGATTTTGGTCTCATGAAGATAGACAAGAGCGGGCGCGTGCTTTTTTTCAGCGAAAAACCCAAAGGCGATGCGCTCAAAGCCATGCGGGTCGATACGACCGTTCTCGGCTTACCCGTGGACAAGGCGCAGCAGTCGCCCTACATCGCCTCCATGGGCATCTATGTCTTTGACAAGCAAGTGCTGCACGATTTATTGAACCAAGCTCCGGACCAAACCGATTTCGGCAAGCAAGTCCTGCCGGCATCGGCCAAGGAGAAACTGGTTCAGGCCTATCTATTCAAAGATTACTGGGAAGACATCGGCACCATCGAGTCGTTTTACCACGCCAATCTCGCGCTCACCATTCAGCCCGATCCGCCGTTTAGCTTCTACGACGAAAAGGCGCCGATCTACACCCGCCCACGTTACCTGCCGCCGACCAAATTACTCGACAGCCACGTCATCGAATCGATGGTCGGCGAAGGCTGCATACTCAAGGAATGCACAGTCAAACGCTCGATCATCGGCATTCGCGCGCGGATCGAGACCGGCTGCGTCATCGACAATGCCTTATTGATGGGCGCGGATTATTACGAGTCGCCGCTGGAACGGCAGCAAGCTATCGAGAGCGGCAAAATTCCCCTGGGCATGGGCGCCGACACGACGATCCAGCGTGCCATCGTCGACAAAAACGCGCGCATCGGCTGCAACGTGCAGATCGTAAACAAAGACGGGGTAGTAGAATCGAGTCGCGAAGACCTGGGCTTCGTGATTCAAAACAAGATTGTCGTCGTCTTTAAGAACACCACTATTCCGGACGGCACCGTTATCTAATCGGGACGACATGTCAGGTTCAAATCGTTTAAGTAGTTCAAGCCGTTCAAAACGTTTCGGACCGACCCACCGTCATCGCCAATGATGGACTTTGTTCCAAAGTTACGTGATCGCATCAGACCAGCGCCAGGAAACTTGTAGCGATGTCAATTTGATTTTCGGGAAATCCTGTTCACTGTTCCACAGCGTTGGCCACAGCTCCGGTTTGAATATCTTGTAGAAGGTCACCTTCAGCCAGTTCAGTAGACCATTCTCAGACCAACGCCTGCCCACTCTCTTGATCCGATTGTTCACTCGGCTAAAGGCATTCTCGATGGCGTTGGTGGTCAGCGGTATGACTTCGCCGCTTGCCAACCAGTGCTTAAGAAACGTGGTGACCGGCACCATGAGGTTTTCGATATAGGTTCGAGTGCGGGGATAGACTTGGGGATCGAGCGCTTGGAGCAATTGCTCGAAGCCCTGTTGAGTCTTGTTCACCATCTGCTCGACTAAGGGACGATCTTCAGGGCGAAGCTTCTCCATGTCGTGCTGGGTCAGCGTCATCACGGGAACCGACTGAAGCTTTTCCACTAGCCCCTGTTGCTCGGCTTTTTTGAAACCATCGGCATACAAGAAATAGGGAAACTCCCGCTTGCCGTGCCACTGACAACGCTGGGGTTGCATGCCGGGGCGCAAAAGATTCTCTTCTATCCCCCGCCCACCGTCGCAAAACAGCACCTCAAGCTTCTCGTAATCCAAACGCTCCTCAAGCTCTTTGCGGATCTCAGCCCACTCGGTGTCAATCCAAAAGCCCACCGGCTCAAAGCGGCTTGACGATCCTTGCGACGCCATCGCCCAGCGCATCTCCACTTGCCCTAAGTCTTTTCCGGCTGGCCCTTGCAAGTGAACCTTGGTGCCGTCCACCAGCAAAAAACGAAACCCCCGCTCCTTCATCGGCCCAAACGGATCATGGCCTCGAGCCAACTCCTGAAGACGGCGGTGAACCGTGCTATGGCTCATCGATACTCCCCCAATCCGCTCCACCTCGCTCGTTGCTCGACGAAACGAGACATGCATGCTCAGCCCAATGCCCGGCTCCAAGGCTTCCTCCAGGTAATGATCGTAAGCGGGAATCCCCAGCGCCTCGACCAACGGGGTCAAGCTGCGCCCGCTGTGCTCATCCCTAAGCTGAGCAAACCGATAGCCAATCGTCCCTAAAGTGCACTTCAAAGACCGGGGCTTGCTCTGACTGCCATTACGCCGATAGCGCTCAGGATCGCTCTGGACCATCCGATCGATCAACCGCTCCTCCAAGGCTTGCATCAGACTCTCTAAGAGCTTGCCGTGAATCTGACCCGCCGCTTCTTTCAGTCCGCCAATCAAACCGTTGATCCTCAGTCCCGAATCTGGTATCTGAAAATCCAAGCATAGGTCCATCGTGATCTTGCCCAACGGATTGCTCTCCTCTCTTTGGGTTGGCTACGCAAAGATGAAAGCAATCCGTTTCTTTTTGCAAGAAAAAAAACTACCTATCACGTAACTTTCGAACAAAGCCCCCCGCTGAGAAACCCCGCTCTTCGAGCGCCGTGGCGAACTCCTGTGAACGGATGGGGGCATCCCCGCTCAGGGAGCACCATTGCTGGTAACGGGAAAAAAGGTCTTTGAATGGCGTCTTGGCACTCGGCAAAACCTCGCAGCATTCGTTGATAAAGTCGCCAACATCATCCATCTCAGACATGTACGCTTCGGTCGCATTGGTCACAGATTTCGGCGAATCAAGTCCTTCCCGCTGCCAAAGTAAGCAGCCCTCGACAGCCCACCGGAGAATGCCCGGCAGTTCGGCCTCAAGCTTGCTGACCAAGTTCTTATCCCGCTTATCCGGTGGAATGGTGACGTTGAAGGGTATCAAGCGGAGACGCCGCCCTATCGCGGGATCGCTACCGCGAATGACTGGCCTGTGGTTTACGTCCAGGAATATTTTGAACGTGGGCTCGAACTCGAAATGCTCGCCGTAGAGAAATCGTGCCGCCACTTTATCGCCACCGGATAATTGCTTTACCAGCGCTACAGCCAAGTGCTTGCCGTTCTCGGCCTCATCGGCTGAAACAAATCGCGCGCCGTTAAGTCGGGCAACGTCGTTGTTGATACCATTGCTGCTCTTGACTAGCAGGGTCTCGGTCGGCGTTTTCTTGGCGTAGCTGTCCAAGAGCCGGTGAATGATGATGATGAAAGTCGACTTGCCGTTGGCGCCCGGACCATGAAGGATAAAAAACACATGCTCCTGAATGCTCCCCGTGAGTGAGTAGCCGATGGCCTTTTGCAAGTGTCGAATGCCGTCAGGGTCATCGGGCATGATCTCAGAAAGAAATTGCTCCCAGCGTGGGCAGGTGGCGGCAGGATCATGAGCCACGGGTACAAGTTTGGTTATGAGGTCTTCGCGCCGGTGCGGTCTGAGTTCGCCGGTTTTTAGGTCGATAGTGCCATTAAGGACGTTGAGGAGCCACTGGTCAGTATCGAAATCAGAAATCTGTATTGGGATTTCCGGTTGCGACTGCGCCAAAATGACCATGGCACGGATGCGTTGCTCTGACAGCGATCTTAGGCCGTGTTTAACAAACTTGTCACGACGGTCGGAGTCTTGAAGCTTAGTCCCAAATAACAACAGTGACT
>Ga0214472_10002826_pt1 | contig 18471 bp, 20 predicted proteins | sample RVTome_6_FD_207662 | JGI IMG/M metagenome (GOLD analysis project Ga0214472, IMG submission 207662) | Soil microbial communities from uranium-contaminated site in the Upper Colorado River Basin, Wyoming, United States - RVT140D175 | ecosystem: Environmental > Terrestrial > Soil > Contaminated >...
ACGGCGACCGGCTTGGCCGCCCTCCATGACACCTTCGAACGGGACGGTCGCCGACCGGATCGCCTCCTTCAACCGCTGTCCGGCGGAAGCCTGCGAGACGTCGACGCCTATCTCGTGTCCGATGTCGAGTTCGGCGGGTTCGGAGACTCCGAACTCGCGACGCTGGAGAACTTCGCGGAGCGTGGCGGGACCGTTGTGGTGCTCGGAGTTCCGCCAAGACCGGTGCTCCAGGCTTTCGATATCGAGATCGAGTGGGTCGGGTCGAGCGCCGGCGTCGTCCCCGTACTGGTGCCGATGGCGGATGCCGACACCGTCGACGGCTCCCGGTTCGGGACGTTCGCCCCCGGCTTCGAGGCCGCCATGCTGGCGGGGACCTCGGCGAGGCCGCTGGCGGTGTCCTTCCCCCGTGGCGCCGGGTTCGTGGTTCTCATCGCCGACTCCTCGCTCGGGCACAACGCCACCCTCGACCGGAGCGACAACGTCGACTTTCTCGGCGACCTCCTACCGGGGCGAACGGCCTTCGACGAGTACCGCCACGGCTTCGACGACACGCCGACGGTCGGCCTTCTCTCCTCGGCGCCGGGGAACTGGACCGGTGCCGCGATCGTGGGAGCTGCAACCCTGCTGATGGCGCTCGTGGTCTACGGGAGGCGTTTCGGCACCGTCGAGCCGAAGGATCGGATGCTGGTGCCCGACCGCTCCGTCTTCATAGACTCCGTTGCTCGTTCGCTTCGACGGGCCGGTGGGCCGCTACCGACGCGACCGCTCCGCCTCGCCGTCTGTCATCGCCTCGGACTTCCGGCGTCGGCGGCGCCTGCCGACATCCTGGCGGCGGCCCGTCGAGAGGGTGTCGACGACGAGCTGCTGGCCAGGCTCGAGGCATCACACCCCGAAGATGCGTTCGCCCTCGACCACACCCTGGCCACACTGTCGACGAGGAGAGGAACGATGAAGTGACCGACATGCGAGAGACACGAACTGCCATCCAGCGAGAGATCGCCAAGGTCGTGGTCGGGCAGTCGGGCACCGTCGACGCGTTGCTGACCGCCATCGTGGTCGGCGGTCACGTACTGCTGGAGGGCGTGCCGGGCACGGCCAAGACATTGCTGGCCCGGGCGTTCGCGCGCACGGTCGGTCTCGAATTCGACCGTGCGCAGTTCACCCCGGACATGCTCCCCTCGGATCTCACGGGAACCGTCACTCTGCGTGGAGGAGAGCTCACGTTCCGTCCCGGACCGGTCTTCACGAACGTCCTCTTGGCCGACGAGATCAATCGCACCCCGCCCAAGACGCAGGCGGCGCTGCTCGAAGCCATGGCCGAAGCCCAGGTGACGGTCGACGGGACCACCCACCCCCTACCCGATCCCTTCGTCGTCGTGGCCACGCAGAACCCGATCGAATACGAGGGCACGTACCCGCTGCCGGAAGCACAACTCGACCGCTTCCTGATGAAGGTCGAAGTCGGATACCCGTCCTCCGCAGACGAGCGGGCGATGCTGCGACTCGCCCGCGACGGTCTCACACCCGCCTCCTTCGAAGACGTCAGACCGGTGATCCACTCCGAGGACCTGCGCGGGATGCGTCGGCGGGCGATGGAGGTGAACATCACCGACGAGGTCATCGCCTACATCTCCGACGTCATCCGGGCGACCCGCGAACTCCCGTCCGTCGAACTCGGCGCCAGCCCCCGAGCGGCGGTGCATCTCACGGCCGCGGCCAGGGCAGTCGCCGCACTCGCCGGTCGTGACTTCATGACACCCGACGACGTGGTCCGGACGATTCGTCCGGTTTTGCGGCATCGGATCCTGATCCGCCCGGAAGCAGAAATCGAGCGGTACCGACCCGAGGATGCCATCGCCGCCGCTCTCGCAGCCGTCCCCGTCCCACGCTGATGACGTTCACCCGACGGGCGGTCGGCTCGATGATGGTGATCGTTGCCGCGACCGTGTTCATACCGACGTGGATCGGCGTCGTGCTGTCGGTCGTGATCGTCGCCGCGGCCGTAGCCGATGCATGGACCGTTCGCACTGCCCCCCAGATCGAACGGACCGCTCCGCCCATCCTCAGCCGAGGCGTGGTATCGAGCCTCACCGTCACCAGTGGCGACTCGGCCGCCCGCCTCCGGCAGTCGGTCTGGTCGCCGGACCTCAGGGTCGACCCGCCGGAGGGCACCGGACACCTGCGGTCGGCCGTGGTGGCCGCTCGCAGGGGAGACCACCGGTTGGCGCCGGTATCGACCATGCGAACGGGTCCGCTGGGACTCGGGGGTTGGATCCACCTGGTGGGTGATCCACACGCGCTCACCGTCTATCCCGACCTGCCGGCGGCGCGACGACTCGCCACGGAGGTACGGCTCGGACTCTTTCGGGAGGAGGGGCGGCGCGCCCGCGGTCCCCTGGGACTGGGAACCGAACTCGAATCGATCAGGGAGTATCTGCCGGACGACGACATCCGACAGGTCAATTGGCGGGCGACTGTCCGAACGGGACGCCCCATGTCCAACACGTATCGGATCGAACAGGATCGCGATGTGATCTGTCTGCTCGACTGTGGTCGCTTGATGGCCAGCCCGGTCACCCGATCCGACGGTGAAGTACTCACCCGTCTCGATGCAGCGGTGGACGCCGTGGCCGCAACAGCCGCAGTGGCGGATGAACTCGGCGACCGGATCGGTGTCGTCGCCTTCGCCGATCGTCTGCTGCGGGTGATCGCCCCGCGCCGTGACGGCTCTTCGATCGTCCTGGATGCAGTCCACGATCTCGAACCGATCGGCGTCGACAGCGACTACGAAGCCGCCATCGCATCCGTGGCCGGACGCAAACGGGCGTTCGTGCTCGTGCTCACCGACATCCTCGACCCCGGAGCCGCCCGGCCGCTGCTCGCCTCGCTGCCCACATTGACCCGGCGTCACATGGTGAGTCTGGCGACCGTACGCGACCCGGCGGTCCAACGCGCCTTGGAAACGCCGTCCGAGGATGTCGCCGACCTGGCCCGCACCGTGGTCGCCGCCGACGTGGCGGAACGCCGGGATCTCGTGGCCGCGGAACTGCTGGAGAGGGGCACCGACGTGATCGATGCCCCCGTCGAGTCGCTGTCACGCCGCTGTGTGGGCGCTTACGTTCGCGCCAAGCGGCTGGCCCGGGTGTGAGTCCCGACGACGGCCCCGCCAGATCACCAGTCCCCAGAAGAGCGTGCCGAGCACGAGGCCGATCACCGTCGTCGGCAGCCACGACAGTCCGGTCCTGGATCCGAAACCCTCGACGAATCCGGCGAGGACCAGCCACGCAGAGGTCCCGAGAGCCAATTGCACAGCGACGACCGCCTCATGTCCGAGCGACTCGCGTCGAGTCCGGGAACCGGGACGGAGAATGGCCCGTCCCAGGCTGAGACCCGACGCACCGGCCACCACGATGCACGACAGCTCGAGAACTCCATGCGCGACGACGGCGGCCACGAACACGCGTCCGTTGCCGGAACCGACGGCCAGCCCGGCCATGGCGCCGAGGATGACGCCGTTCTGGACGAGTATCCAGCCGGTGCCGATCCCGTAGGTCACTCCGAGGGCGAACGCGGTCAGCGTGACACGAACATTGTTCGTCAGCACGAATGTCGAGAACCCGACGAGACCGGCGGACCCATAGCCCTGATCCGTCGACTCGGCCGCGGTCACCCAGAGGAACTCGGGCGGGAGCATCCTGCCGAGACCGTCGGGATCGACGACGGACCACAGGCTCCCCAGCAGTCCCGGGACGATGAGCAGAAGCGCGGCGAGCGCCAGCGGGCGTCGCCGCTCGAAGATCAGAGCCCAATACGTGTCGGCGAAGAACGCAACCATCCCTTCCCGTCTGCCCGTGCCCGCGTACACGGCCGAGCGGGCATTCGCTACGAGACGTTCGAGGTCCGTCGTGACGGGATCGTTCGGGAACCGGGTCCGAGCAGTGGCGAGGTCCGCGGTCGCCGATCGGTACAGCTCGGCCAGCCGGAGGACTTCGTCGGCTTCGAGAGAGCGGCGTCGGGTGCAGAGTTGGCGCAACTCGGCCCAATGCGCTTCCCCGGCCGCCACGAACTCCGGTAGCTTCATTCGCCCATGACCTTCGAAGACCGCATTTCGATCAACACTCCAGAGGGTCTCGAAATCGAGCTGAAACTAGCGGGGCTCGGATCGAGGATCGCGGCGGCCGTAGTCGACTCACTCATCCTGGCCGTCCTCCTCGTCCTGGCTGCGTTCGGTGTCTTCGGTCTCGCCGATCGGATGTCCAGCCCCCTTCTCGCCCTCGGTGTCGGCTGGCTGGTCGTCCTCTTGCTCACCATCGGCTACTTCGTGGCTTTCGAGGTGTTCAACGACGGTCGTACGCCGGGCAAGTCGCTGTTCGCCATCCGGGTGGTCGGTGTCGATGGGGAACCGGTGGGTTTCGGCGGCTCGATCGTGCGCAACCTCCTCCGTCTCGTCGACCTCTTCCCGGCTCTGCCCATCCTGGGCGCCCTCTCCATCCTCGCCTCGGAGCGGAATCAGCGTCTCGGCGATCTGGCAGGACGCACGATCGTGGTCCGAGACGAGCGCACGAAGGCGATCGACTCGGTGCCTGCGGCCCTCGATCCGCGGGCAGCGACATGGGACGTCTCAGGGATCGACGACATGGACCTCGATCTCGCCCGGCGCTATCTGGTGCGACGCCACGATCTGACCGCGGCCAAGCGCGAGGAACACGCCTCCTGGATCGCAGCCCGATTTCGCAGCAAGATCCCAGGTGTCCCACCCGACGTCGGCGACGAGTGGCTCGTCGAGCAGGCGGTCGCAGCCAAGACGATGCGACGGGAACGCTGAACGATCAGACGTCGGACTCGTCCCCCAACGCCTGCCTCGCCGCCTCCTGCTCGGCTTCCTTCTTCGACCGCCCCGAACCGGTCCCGAGCACGACACCCTCTACGCTCACCGACGCCCGGAACACCTTGGCGTGATCGGGTCCGGCATCCTCGATGACATAGTCCGGTCGGAGTCCCCGGCTGGCCAGACGCTCCTGCAGACGCGTCTTGAAGTCACGGCCACCCGGCGCCTGGGCCTTCGACCGGATCAGACCCGTCCAGTGGCGCAGGATGACGTGGCGGCTCGCTTCGAGGCCAGCATCCAGATAGACGGCGCACAGCACCGCCTCCATGGCGTCGGCCAGGATCGAATCCTTCTTGCGGCCCCCGGAGGCCAGTTCCCCGACTCCCATCGCGATGTGATCGCCCAGACCGAGCTCGCGGGCGATGGCGGCGAGCTCGACCCGGTTCACACAGGCAGCACGAACCTTGGCCATCTCGCCTTCACGCATCGACGGGTAATGCTTGAAGAGGAAGTCCGTGACAACGAGCTGCAGCACCGCATCACCGAGGAACTCGTGGCGTTCGTTGTCGGCGATGTCGGGATGTTCGGCCGTGTAGGACCGATGAACGAGCGCCGCCGCCAGTATCGAATCGTCCGTGAACTCATGACCGAGTGCGGTCTCGAGGGAATCGGTCATGGCCGCCTCAGCCGGTGACCTTGGATGCGATTCGCGACACGAGGCCCCTCTCGGCACCCTCGTACGCCAGCACGAGCGCATTCGCGATCGCGCGGCGACCCGATGATCCGTGGGCGATGACGACCACACCATCGACTCCGAGGAGAAAGGCGCCGCCCGTCTCCTCGTAGTCCATGCGGTGGACGATCGGTTCGATCAGCCCCATCACTTCCTTCCTTGTTCGCTCCGACGCCGCCGTCAGTGCCTCGTCCAGGAGCGACATGACCAGGCCCCCCGCTCCCTCGATGCTCTTCAGGAACACGTTGCCGGTGAAGCCGTCGGTGACGATCACGTCGGCCTTGTCGCCGGCGATGTCACGCCCCTCCACGTTGCCCACGAATTCGACGTTGGCCATCGACAGCAACTCGTAGGCGGCCTTCTCCAGCGGCCTGCCCTTCCCCTTCTCTTCGCCGATGTTCAGGAGCGCAACTCGTGGATGGGCGATGCCGAGACCGATCTCGGCGAGGGCAGCACCCATCTCGCCGAACTGCACGAGGTGTTCGGGCTTGACCTCGGGGTTCGCGCCCGAATCCAGCATGATGGTGGAGGTGCCGCGGGTTGGCAGCACTGTGGCGATGGTCGGACGAAGGACACCCGCCACCCGGCCGATGAGGATGGCGGCGGACGCCATGGCCGCCCCCGTCGAGCCGGCGCTCACGAAGCCGGCCGCCGCACCCTCCTTGACGAGCCGGGCACAGACCGCGACGGAACTGTCCGGCTTGTCACGGATGGCGCGCGCCGCTTCGTCACCCATCCCGATCGTGTCAGGGGCGTGAACGACCGGGAGGTCGGCACCGAGGCCGCGGAGCTGTTCTCGCAACACGCTCTCGTCGCCGACGAGGACGACGTCGACACCCTGCGCCGAGGCGGCGACCGCCCCGGCCACCGTTTCGGTGGGAGCGCGATCTCCGCCCATGGCGTCGAGTGCGATTCGGGTCACGAGGTCAGTCGGTCGCGATGACTTCCCGGCCGTTGTATGTACCGCAGGTGGGACACGCCCGATGCGGGAGCCTCGGGCTCTTGCACTGAGGGCACGTCGACAGGGTCGGCTTGGCGACCTTCCACTGCGCCTTGCGTTGCCGGGTGCGCATGCGCGACATCTTCTTCTTGGGCACCGCCATGGTGCATCCCTCCGGGTGGATCAGGAATCGAATAGCTGCTTCAGAGCGGCGAACGGTGATTCGGACCCGTCGCCATGCCCATCGCAGGGTGCCTCATTCAAGTCGGTTCCGCACACCGCGCAAAGTCCCAGACACTCGTCACGACAGACAGGTGCGGCAGGAAGCGACAGTGAGACCTCGTCGTGGATGGCCGGTTCCAGATCGATGGCGTGCCCATCGATCAGACCCATCTCGTCGTCTTCGTCGTCCGGGTGCCGTCGGTACACCTGCTCGAAGGGAACCTCCAGTTCCTCGGACCACGTGGTCAGACACCGCCTGCACACGAGAGCGGCCACGATGGTGGCCGTACCTTTCGCCACGATTCCGTCGCTCAGGGACCGCAGGCGCGCCGAGAAGGTCACCTGGTCGTCGACCGACGCGTTCGTGAGTGCCAGCTCGAGCGGGAACGAACCCATCTCTTGCCGGGCGGCGCCCGGATCGGCGAGGAGATCGGAGATCTGGACGAGATACGTCACGAGACGAAGAGTATCGGTCCGGCCGCCGGATCATCTGCTCGCCGGGGCGGACGCATTCAGATCGGGGGCGCGGGAGGTGCGGGCCGGGCTTCGTGAAGCTCCGCCCGAGCCGAATGCACCTTGGTGAGCACCGAGGCGAGCATCGACTCCAGCCTCTCCAGATGTGCCTCGATCTCGTCCTCCGCTTCGAGACGCAATCGACGCGCCTCGCCTTCGGCCCGACGGACCAGGATGTTCGCCTCCTCGACGGCTTCGGCGAGGATGTAGGACTCGGAGACGAGCCGGCGGCTCTCGGATCTGGCCCGATCGATGATCTCCTGGGCGCGCTCGTTGGTGCGAGCCACGAACGCCTCCCGTTCGCGCACCATCCAGCGGGCGGCCCGCAGCTCGTCCGGGAGCTCCTCTCGCATCCGGTGCAACATCGAGAGGAACTCGTCCTTGTCGACGAGCACGTTGGCCGAGAGCGGCATCGACTTCGCCTCTTCGAGATGGGCGATCATCACGTCGATCATGTCCTGCAGTTCTCCGACCGTCGAGCGAGGAACGGCGGAGCGCTCTTGTTCGGTCACGACAGCTTCTCCTTCAGGGCGGCGGCCACCGGAGCCGGCACCAGCTCTTCCACGCTACCGCCCAGCCGGGCGACCTCACGGACCAGCGTCGAGGACACAAAGCTCCAAACCGGGCTCGTCGGGATGAAGACGGTCTCCATCCCGCGAAGGCTGGCGTTCATCTGTGCCATCTGCAGCTCGTAGTCGAAGTCCGACGAGGTGCGCAGCCCTTTCACGACGACGTCGATGCCCTGGTCGGCGACATGGTCGACGAGCAGGCCGCTGAACACGGTGTATTCGACGTTCGACACATCGGCGAGCGACGCCCGGAACAGCTCGATTCGTTCGGTGGTGGTGAACAACGGCGACTTGGACGGGTTCTCGACGACCGACACCAGCACGCGATCGAAGATCGCCGCCGCCCGTCGGATGACGTCGATGTGGCCGTTGGTCGGTGGGTCGTAGCTGCCGGGGCAGAGCGCAGTGGTCATCGGTCCATCACGTATCTGATGATTGTGGTGTCCCCGTGGGCGCGAACGTCGTCAATCCGCAGCCCGGGCACCTCGGGAGGGTCGTCACCGCGGCGCCGGGTCACGACAACGGTGGTGACGTCGTCCAGCGAGCGGACCAGATCGGCGAGCACGGCTACCACGTCGGGCGACGGCATCGGCCACGGCGGATCGCAGAAGACCAGATCGAACCGATCCGTCGTCTCGGTGACGAAGCGCTCCACCGGCACGGTCACGATCCGGGCGTCGATGCCCAGCCTCTCCAGGTTGGTGCGAAGGGCATCGAGGGCAGCCCTCCCCGTCTCCACGAACACGACCGATCGGGCACCCCGACTCATTGCCTCGATCCCGAAGCTCCCTGCCCCGGCATACAGGTCCAGCACCGTGGCGTCCGGCACTTCGGCGGCGATCGACGAGAAGAGCGACTCCTTCACCCGGTTCATGACGGGCCGAGTGTCGGGGGTGTCGGGAGCGTCGAGCTTCCGTCCCCGGTGCGTCCCGGCGATCACTCTCATGCACGAGACGGTAGTGACGAGCCCATCGAGCTCAGATCGGTCCCCGGCTTGCATGACGAGTAGGCCCTCCATGGGCCGGATGCTGGTGTCGGGTTGTCGAATGGGGGTTCGCGCCCGGGTTCAGGCGAGCGGAGTCGGGCCGGGAGTTTCAGGCTGTTGATGGTCCGGCTCGGGTGGGGTCGGCACGCAGGAACCTGCGGGCTTGGGGTGGGGAGTGGGGGTCGAGTCGCATGCCTTGTTGGTGGATGACGACATGATGATGAAACCAGCACACCGTCACCAGATTCTCAAGGTCATGACTACCACCCTCGGAGAATGGGATCACATGGTGAATTTGGAGGCGGGTGCGGGATTGGCAGCCGGCGATCACGCACCGGTGCCCGTCCCGGAACATGATCCGCCGCCGCACCCCCGACGGAACCGCCCGGGTACCAGGTGTCGTGGACACGACCCGTCCGGTGTCTGTGAAGTTGACTGCCACGGTGCCCGCACAGAGGATCTCGGCGAGGGTGGCCGGCCCCACCCGAGGACCGGCGAGGATCGAGGCTCCGGCTTCCCCGTGGCTGCCGAGTCCGAGGGTGCCGTCGATGAAGATCTCGGCGTGGAGGTCGTGACCGCCGATCTCTCCCGACAGCCACTCCGATGCCACCGACACCAACCCATCCGCCCGATCCTGAGCGGAGGTGGTCCCGGCGTCGTTGGGTAACGCGTCGAGGGCGGTGTGGATGGCCTTGTCCACGATCCGGCCGTCCACCCCCGCGAGTTGTCCCCACAGCTTCCAGCAAGATTCGTCCAGGGAGGGTTGCATGTGCAGGTACCGGTCCTGGTGGGTGTCGGATTCTTCCCGGCTGCTGATCCGTCGGTGCGAGGCGGTGACCTGCGCGACCCCGGCCAGGTCCCGACCCCACGACTCCGCGACGGTGCGTTCCGAGGCACCTGCCGCTTTGAGACGGGCGATGGCGGCGGCGCGGTCGACCGTCACCTCACCGGACTGCAACCCAGCTTCCAGGTCCTCGTGACCGGCGCGGGCCATCCCCAACAGGGTGCGGGCGGTGGAGACCTCGAGGTCGAAGCGTCCCGCCAGCCATTCGATCATGCTGCGGGCCCCGTCGGCGGATGCCACCTGGGCGATGTCCAGTTGGCGGATGATGTGGAGACGGAGCGCGTCCAGCCGGGACATCGCCCCGGTCAGCTCAGCGAACTGCAGTTCCAACCGATCGATCGACACCATCTGATCCATGCCACCCAACGTACCTGGGGGGTATGACAGAAACGAGGCGAGAGATCTTCGCGTCCCACGACACCGACCGAGCCACCAACGGTCCGATCGGAGCCACCGACAACAAGCTTGGCGTGCTCAAGCGCATATCGGTTGACCGGCCCTCGACGGCGCTGCTCCGGCCATCGGGACTCGCCACACCAGCCGTGGCGGCATAACCATGATCGTGCCGAGGGAACCGATCCCACCTCAATGCGCGGTCGAGGATCGTGCTACGGCCTGTGAGATGACTGGACAGAACGCGAACTCTCGCAACGACGCGAGCCACTTGCCGGCGCACTCGGTCGAATGGATGGAGGCACAGTTACGAGGTCGAGAGCGAGCGCCTACTCAGGACACGAACAGCCAGGCGACCTCGTCGCCCAGGAGCACCTGCAACTCCTCCCGCAGGTCGGGGAGGCCGGAAAGGGACGGATCGCCCTCCACCAGCGCGAACGCCTCCTGCCGGGCCTGCACGAGCAAGTCGAAGTCGCGGATGACGTCGGCCATGCGCAGGTCGCCGAGGCCCGACTGCCGCTCTCCGAACACCGTGCCCTGCCCGCGGATGGCGAGGTCGACCTCAGCGAGATGGAATCCGTCGTTGCTGTCGACCATCGCCTCGATCCTCTGCTCGCCGTCTTCCGTGCTCGGATCCGCCAGAAGCACGCAGGTCCCTGGATGCGAACCGCGCCCGATCCTCCCTCGGAGCTGATGCAGCTGCGACAATCCGAACCGATCGGCGTCCTCGATGACCATCACGGTCGCGTTGGGCACGTCGATGCCCACCTCGATCACCGTCGTGGCGACGAGCACGTCGATCCGACCCTCCCGAAACGATGCCATCACCGCCTCCTTCTCTCTCGAGGGCATCTGACCGTGGAGCAACCCCACCCGAAACTCCCCGAACACGGACGCAAGTCGCTCATACTCCCCGGTCGCGCTCGCCGCCTCGACCTTCTCGGAGTCCTCGACGAGGGGACACACCACGAATGCCTGATGCCCCTTGCCCACCTCGGAGCGGATCACCTGCCACGCCCCCTCTTCCCGCTCCCGGCCGAACGCCACCGTCCGGATCGGACTGCGGCCGGGCGGCAGCCGTTCGATGACGGAAACGGCCAGGTCGCCGTACAGCGTCATGGACAGGGTGCGAGGGATCGGCGTGGCCGTCATGATCAGCAGGTCCGGTTCGGGACCGGTCCCTTTCGCCTTCAGGTCCTGGCGCTGCATCGCCCCGAAACGATGCTGCTCGTCGACCACGGCGATGCCCAGTCGGCGGAACGACACCCCCTCCTGAATGAGAGCGTGGGTGCCGACCACGATGTCGACGTTCCCGACGGCGATCTCCTCCAGCAGCTCCGAGCGCTTGATCTCCGATCGCCAGTTGGCGAGATGCTGGGAGCCGGTCAGGAGCGCCATCCGCACGACCGGCCCGCCGCGCTCGTGGAACAGGGAGCCCATTCCGAGAGCGGCCCCCTCACCCTCGAGGTCCGGGGCCATGCCCGCTTCGGCCACCAGGTCGCGGATGCCGAGGAAGTGCTGGGTGGCGAGGACCTCTGTCGGCGCCATCACGGCGCCCTGGTACCCGCCTTCGATCCCCGCCAGGAGCGTGAGCACGGCCACCACGGTCTTCCCGGAACCGACCTCGCCCTGCAGGAGCCTGTTCATCGGCAGTGGATCGACGAGATCGGCGACGATCTCGGAGACGACTCGCTGCTGATCCTCGGTGAGGCCGAAGGGCAGGCCCGACCGGAACGCCTCGACCAACTCGCCGGTCGGACGATGACCGATCCCCTCCGCACTCCGCTCACGCTCCGCCTTCCGGCTCGCCAGCGCAAGCGAGAGCCGGAACAGCTCGTCGAAGACGAGTCGTCGACGGGCGGGGGCGGCCAGATCCACGCTCTGCGGAAAGTGGAGGTCCGCCAGCGCCCGATCCCGGGTAACGAGGTCGAGCCGCTCGATCACGTCGGCCGGAACCGGGTCCGGGACCGGTCGAGAGCGTTCCAGCGCGTTGTGGATGCCTCGCCGGATCCAACCGATTCCGACGTTCTTGACGTTCGGATGCACCGGGACCACCCGTCCAGTCGTGAGCGACTCGGACGAGCCGGAGAGAACGTCGACATCCGGCGCCTTCATCTGCCGCCGGCCGCGGAAGGTCTCGACCACGCCGGAGAGAGCGACTTCGACGCCCTCGGTGAGCTGGCGCGCCCGGAAGGCCTGGTTGAACCAGACGACGTCGAGGACGTCCGTTCCGTCGGTGACCTTCGCCTCCACGATGGTCATGTTGCGGCGCGCCCGCCGACTGGACACCGATCGGACCGTGCCGATGACGGTGATCTCTTCGCCGATCGGCAGGAGTGCGATCGGTTCGATGCGGCTGCGGTCGATGTAGCGCCGAGGAGCATGCAGAAGGAGGTCGGCGACCGTCGCGATGCCCGCCTCCGCCAGCTTCCTCGCCCGGGCGCCTTTCAGTCCCTGAACCTCCCCCACATCGATGGTGGCGAGTCTGGCGAGCGTCGCCATCAGCTCTTCACTCGAACGACAGCAGGTACGGGTGATGCGGTTGACCGCCGTCCACGACCACGGCGGTGGTGCCTGGGTACTCGGTCTCCACCAAGGCGGACAGGGCATCGGTGACATCGGGGTCGGCGTCGGCCCCGACGTAGACCGTCACGAGTTCGATGGGGGCGGTCATGATTCGTCGAATGAGCATGCTGACCGCGGTCCAAGGATCGGGATGCGAGACGATCGGCGTACCGTCGATGATCCCGATCCAATCCCCCTGGGAGATCTGGCCGAGACCCTCCACCTTCGCATTGCGAGCGGCCGTGCTGATCTCGGCGGCGATGATCGAAGACGCCGCCGCCGACATCGTCTGTGCTGCATCCTCCAACGACTCCTCGCCGGTGGAATAGCCCAACATGGCGGCCACGCCTTGAGGGATCGATCTCGTCGGTACGACGATCACGTCCTTGGTGGTGAGTGCGTCGAGTTGTTCGGCGACCGGGACGATGCTCCTGCTGTTGGGCAGGACGACCACCTTGTTGGCGGGGATCGACTCCACCGCGGCCAGCAACGCCTCTGCGCTCGGGCTCGAATGGTGGCCACCCGGCACGACTCCCTGGACCAGAAGCCCCCTGAACAGGTCGACGAGTCCGCCACCCGCCACCACGGCGACCACTCCCACCGGAGCGACAGCAGCCTCGATGTGCGCCTCGAATACGGGGGAACGGTCCTCGGGTCCGTGGTCGACGTCCCGCCCGAGGTCGGTCACTTCGATGCCGCGTGGATGTCCTACGGCGATTGCTGCCTCGATGACCGGGCCGATGCGATCGGTGTGGACGTGACAGCTCCATCCGCCATCGACAGCCGCGACGACGACCGAGTCGCCCAGGACGGCGAGTTGCTCCCGCAATGACGGGACGGCCGCTGGTTCTGCGTCCAGCACGAACATCACCTCATAGCGCGGCGGCATGTGCTCTCCGTCGATACCCGCCGGTTCGGCCGCAGGCGACTGCACCCCTCGCCAGGGCGCGCTCCCGGGCGATTCGCGGGGCGATGTCCGAGTTCGGAGATCGGTGGACCCTGGTACCCTGTCGACACCGCTTCGGATCGCCCGCCGGCATCGCCACGGGCGCAGGACCTTCATCGGTTCCGGGCAAGCTGGCGATGGCGGGCGACATGGGCGGCGAGTATACGAACGACCCCTCCGACGAGGCCCGTGGCCGATCGTCCGAGGAGCGATGAATCGACCGTCACGACGGGCATCGGTTTCGGGTGGTGTCGGGTCCTTCCCGGTTGGGAAGATGATCTGCGCCCCTGTAGCCTTCCCGGCCGTCCCAGGAGTTCCACAATGTCTTATCGCTGCGAAGTGTGCGGCAAGGAGCCGGCGTACGGAAAGAGCGTCAGCTTCTCGCACAAGCGAGCCAACCGCCGTTGGCTCCCCAACATCCAACGCGTGCGGGTGAAGCACGGCAACAACACCCGACGCGCCCGCGTGTGCACGTCGTGCATCCGCGCCGGGAAGATCGAAAAGGCCTGACGGTGCCACAGGGCGTCGTCAAGACCTACGACCCCACGACGGGATACGGCGTCGTGGTCCCCGACGAGGGAGACGACGAGGTCTACCTGCGCCCCGGTTCGCTGAAAGGCTCGATCTTCCGGATGCTCCGGCAGGGCCAACGGGTCGTCTACGACCTGACGCTCGAGGACGGGCGCGGCTATGCCGGCAACCTGCGGGTGGGCCAGGAAGGCTATTGAGCGGAAGTGCCGGGTCGTCCCGACGCGGATGAAGGGGGCTCGGTAGAGTCGCCGCAACGTCCCCGAGAGGAGCACGCACAGTGGTTGTTCAGGCATACGTCCTGATTCAGACCGAGGTCGGCAAAGCTGCCCTGGTCGCCGAGGAGGTCCGCACCATTCCCGGGGTGCAGAACGCCGACGACGTCACCGGCCCGTACGACGTCATCGTCCGCGCATCCGCAGAAGACGTCGATCAGCTCGGCAAGCTGGTCGTCGCCAAGGTCCAGGCGATCGAAGGCATCACGCGAACGCTGACCTGCCCGGTGGTCAACCTCTGATCTGATCGTCGGACCGCCCGGTCATCCGAGCTTGCTCGCGATCGACCTGGCGTTCCTCAGTGCCGTGCCGTCGGCACCGTGGGTCGAATATCGGCGTGCGGAACCGGCCTCCAACTCCGCCACGATGTCGCGGAGCAGTTCCTCCCGCGTGGTCGGCGCCCACAGCGACCCCGAGAGAGATCCAGGGATCGTGTTGATCTCGTTGACGTGAAGGTCGTCGCCCATCAGAAGGAAGTCGACTCGTGCGATCCCGCGTATCCCGATCATCCGGGCGACGACCTGCGCCATGCGCCGCACCTCGGTGTCGAGATGCGGCGGCAGATCCGCCCTGCGATTCGACACGCCGCTCGCTTCGTCCCAAGCCAGATATTTCTGCTGGTAGCTGTACACGCCGCCCGCCGCCTGGACGGGCTCTTCGATCATCGACGTCTGCGGCTCCGGGTGGAACCGGACCGCCACCTGGAGGTCGCGAACGCCCACCAGGAAGGGCTCGATCACCGTACCGTCGCCGTGGTGGGGCGAGGAGGCGGCCAGCGCCACCGCGGTGGCGTGGTCGTCCACCACCTCGATCCCGATCGATGAGCCTCCGAAGCGGGGCTTGACGATGTATGGCCCGTCGAACGGAGGCGCCTGCTCGTCGAGCAGCATTCTCGGGACGACCGGAAGTCCGAGGCGTTCGACGGCCGCACCGAACGCGAGCTTGTCCATTCCGAGCGCCGACCCCGCCTGTCCCGGCCCCGAGTAGCGGTATCCGACCAGATCGAGCATGCCTTGCAGCGTGCCGTCCTCGCCGGGACCGCCGTGGGTGGCGAGCACGATCACGGAGAGGTCGACCGGCTTCTTCTTCAGCAGGAATCCGCCACCGGGTTCGGCGACGAAGTGGAGTTCTCGCGCCTTTCGTGGGGTGCCGTCGACGAAGTCGGCAGGCTCGAGACCGGCCTCGACCAGGTGGAAGCGCCCTGTCTTGTCCCAGTACAGGGCATACACCTCACCGAGGGTGCGAGCGGCCATCAGGCCGGTGGTGATGCTGATGTCGTGTTCCGGTGACGGTCCACCGAACAGCACTGCGGGGTGGGGCATGTATCAGGGGTAGTGGTCGGGGAGGTCGTTCTCGTAGAGGACGGCGTCGCCTTCGACGAGCGTCTCTCGCACCCATCGGACGGCGTCGTCCCGGGTGTCGAAGACGATAATCGAGCTGACGCCGCCCGCCCTCGCTCCTGCCACGAGCGCCTGGCGGTTGGTGCGGTTGACGACGACGAAGTCGGTGACACCAGACCGTCCGGCGGCGGCGGCGAAGTCGTGGTTGGCAGCCCTCTGCCTCTCGCCGAGTTCCACCATGCCGGGACTCACCACGACCTTCCTGCCACCCGACGATCCCTGTCGTGCGAGGAGTTCCAGTGCTGATTCCGCCCCTGCCGGGTTGGAGTTGAACGTGTCGTCGACGATGTCGAAGCCCCGCTCGGATCTACCGATCGTACGCCGGTGCGGAACGTCGGGGAGATCCCGGAGCCGCTCCGCCGCCCTCCCGGGATCGACCCCGAGTGCGAGCAGCACCCCGACGGCACATGCCACGTTCCCAGGGTGCGCCGTCGCCGACGAGAATGTCCCGATGAGAGCGCCACCGACCAGGACGCCCCCGTCCGGTCCCGTCACCACGTCGGCCGTCGCCCCCTCACCCGACACCGTGATCACCTTCCGTCTGCCCGACTCCTCGCCGGCGATCGCGGCGAGAAGCGGGTGATCGACCGAGACGACGGCGACCGGGGCTCTGTCGAGTATCTCGCGTTTGGCGGCGGCGATCCGTTCGACCGAACCCATCCGCTCGAGATGGACCGGCCCCAGCGCGGTGATGACGGCAACGTCAGGCGGGACCCACTCGCACAGATCCCGTATCTCGCCGGGTCCGTATGTGCCCATCTCGGCCACGAAGACGTCGGTACCGGGCGTGAGACTCTCGTTCACGGCGCGGGCGAGACCCAGCCGGTTGTTGAAGCTCGCCGGGGACGCCGTTACCGAACGAACACCGCCGAGCAGGTGCGCCACGATGTTCTTGGTGGACGTCTTCCCGTAAGAACCGGTGATGGCGACGATGGTGGGATCGATGCGACTCAGGGAGGCGGCAGCCTGACGGACCCAGCGGTCGCCCTGGCGGCGTTCGTAGCCGGCCATGAGACGCAGGCCGATGTCGACGACCACGGGGACGGCGAGCGGCACCGTCGCCACCAGGGTCGGGATACCCAGCAATGCCGCCGGCGCGGTGGCGCCGAGGGTGATCGCCGTGACGACAGCCGCCAGCCGTCGAAGGCGCCCGGTCCACGCCAGCGCCGACGTTCGTCCCCGTACCGCGAGACCCAACGGACCGACCAGGCCGATGCCGACGGCGGCGAACCCGACCACGGTCACTCGGGAAGCGACCACCGCCGACAGGAGCGCCACCGCCAGGAGCATCCGGTTACGCACGTCGCGCCCCCACCACATCCTGGCGAAACGGGACACACCGAGCAGGTAGTGCTCGCGTTGGGCAACCCGGAGCCATCGGAGTTCGGATACCCCGGCCGCCAGGAACGCCGCTCCGGTCAGGATCCACGTCATCGTTCGACGGCGGCGTCGATGGCGGCGCGGAGCGCATCCGGCGCCTGGGTGGGGACGAGGTGTCCGACACTCTCCAACACCGTCCACTCCACCGGCACGCCCCTGGCCTGGAGGATCGTCTTCGCTTCTCGAGCCACCGCAGGACGGACCTCGTGGTCATCCGCCCCCCAGACGAACGCCACGGGAACGGAGATGGCTTCGAGTTCCGGCCGGTACGACTCGCTCACGACCGTGACCAGCACGTCACGCATGGTGCCGGAGACGGCGCGATAGTCCGCAGATCCACGGCGACGGCGCTCCCGCTCCATCCGTTCGTCGGACACGGCGCCGGTGCGGTTCGCCCACCGCAAGACCCGATATCCGATCGAAGGGCGGCGGGGAATGGCCGTCCTCAGCAGAGGCACCCCGGTGAGCACGAGGCCGGAAACAGGCACGATCGCCGCGAGGCAGACCGCCACCCGTCCTCCGAAGGAGTGACCCACGACAAGCGGCGGCTCGGCGAGGTCGGCGATTATCGACCGGAGCAGACCGGCATATCCGCGCGCCCCGGTCGGGACGTCGGGCGCAGGGGAAGCCCCGAATCCCGGCAGATCGATGGCGATGGCATCGAGGCCGTCGAGCACGTCGGTGAAGTCGGATCCGCGGCGTCCCCAGCCGTGCAGAGCCACCACCCGGGGAGGCCAGGAGCCATGTGTTTCGGCGAAGACGCCGCCAGCCACCGACTTGAGCGCCATGAGGGTCCGCCACTCCGTTCCTCAACCCGTTCTGAACGGAGACCGACAATACAGTGACCCTGTACCGAGGTCTGTGAATCGATGCCTCCAGTCAACCCGGCGACCGTCACCACGCTCATCCGCTTCCGGGCGGCTGCCCTGCGACGCAGTGTGATGCTGGGTTGGGTCCTCCTCGTGGTTCTCACCGCGGCCGCCGTCCGAGCCGAGAGCTTCCCCGACCAGCGGTTCCTGGTGACCGTCGCCATCTTCCTCGTGATCCTCGCCCTTGCGAGTGGCACGGACTGGGCCAAGGTCCTTCGCAAGGCATACGGCCCGCTGCTCGCCTGGGCGTGGACCCTCTCGCTCGTGCTCACGCTGGCAACCATCGCGACGGTGGAAGGGCTCTTCCAGGCCGCCCTGCCCATATTTCCCGGGATCGTCGTCCTCACCGGGCTGATCCTCGAGCCCGTCCGGCATGCCTTCGTGTCGACGTTGACCGTCTTCCTGGTGATCATCGCCGCCCTCGTCACCGCCGAGGCGGACACCTTCGCCGACCTCGTCATTCCCGTGCTGACGATCGGCG
>Ga0214472_10002828_pt1 | contig 18464 bp, 19 predicted proteins | sample RVTome_6_FD_207662 | JGI IMG/M metagenome (GOLD analysis project Ga0214472, IMG submission 207662) | Soil microbial communities from uranium-contaminated site in the Upper Colorado River Basin, Wyoming, United States - RVT140D175 | ecosystem: Environmental > Terrestrial > Soil > Contaminated >...
TGATGTTCATCGGTTCCTTCGGCCTTGAGTTGGGTGCCATCACCCCGGTGTTCTTTGCGTTCCGTGAGCGCGAGGACATCCAGAACTTGATGGAGTCCGCCACGGGTGGCCGTCTGCACTTCACCTACAACCGTATCGGCGGGGTGAAGGAAGACCTGCCGCGAGGCTTCTTGAGCGCGTCGCTGGACATGGTGCGCAATGTTCGCGTGCGCAGCCAGGAATACCGCGACCTGCTGGAGGGCAACGAGATCTTCATCGCCCGCACCAAGGGCGTTGGGGCGTTGTCACCGGCCATCGCGTTGGACTACGGCGTGACGGGTCCCACGCTGCACGCTGCAGGTGTGCCCGAGGACTCGCGTGTCACCGAGCCGTACTGCAAGTACGACGAGGTCACCGTGCGCGTGCCGGTGGGTCAAAACGGCGACAGCTATGACCGCTTCATGTGCTTGATGGACCGCTTGGACGCCAGCCTGGACATCATCGAAGAGGCCATCGGCAAGATTCCTGCGGGACCGACCAGCACCAAGTTGCCCAAGACGGTGAAGGCACCCGAGGGCGAGATTTACGTGCGCACGGAGAACCCGCTGGGGCAGTGCGGCTACTACCTGGTCAGCGATGGCAAGGGCACGCCGTGGCGGTTGAAGATGCGTACCCCGTCATTCTCCAACGTTCAGGTGCTGCCCACCCTGCTGGAGGGTGCCATGTTGCCTGACATGATCGCGATCCTCGGCAGCGTGTTCTTCGTTGTCGGCGATGTGGACCGGTAGGACAACACATGGAAAGCGTGCTGTCGCTCGAGAACTACTGGCTCGGTCTGGGACTGAAGCTGGGCCTTCTGGCCGGCTTCTTTCTGACTGCGCCTTTGGTGGTCGGCTACATCGAGCACAAAGCCTTGGCCCACATGCAGTCGCGTCTCGGTCCCATGGAAGCCGGTGGTTTTCACGGCTGGGCGCAGTTGGTGGCCGACGGCATCAAGTTCATCCAAAAGGAAGACATCATTCCGCGCGCTGCGGACCGCTGGGTCTTCGCCCTAGCTCCGGGTGTGGCGTTGGTGCCCGCGCTGGTGATCTTGGCCGTCATCCCCATGGGTCCACGGCTGTTCGCCGAGAACCTCGACGCCGGGATCTTCTTTGCGCTGGCGGTCAGTTCTTTGAGCGTCATCGGCATCCTGATGGCGGCATGGTCGTCGGCGAACAAGTACTCGTTGATGGGTGGGCTGCGTGCCGCAGCGCAGCTCATCGCCTACGAATTGCCACTGGTGTTGGGCGCGGCGGCCGTCGTGATCCAGGCCGGTTCGATGTCGCTGATTGACATTGTGGAGACCCAGCACGCCTTCACGGCCTTCGGCGTACCGGTGCCGTACGCGGTGCCGCAGTTCATTGGCTTTTCACTGTTCTACGTGGCGGCATTGGCCGAGCTTTCGCGTCCGCCCTTTGATATGCCCATCGCGGACTCCGAGATCATCTTTGGTCACATGACCGAGTACACGGGTCTGCGCTACGCCTTCTTCATGTTGGCCGAATACGCGGGCATGGTGGTGCTGTCCGCGTTGGCTACCGTGCTGTTCCTGGGTGGGTGGTACATCTGGCCGGGCGTCGGGTTGCCCGATGGCATGTTGGGAACGCTGATCGGCTTCGGGGTCACGATGGGCAAGATCATTGCCCTCACCTTTGTCATGATCTGGTTCCGCGCGACGTTCCCGCGTTTGCGTGAGGATCAGCTGTTGCGGATGAGCTGGTTGATTCTCATTCCGCTTGCGCTGCTCAACATTGTCCTGGTCGCGGTCTTCAAGGTGATGGTCTAGATGCCCTCGATGCCTTCGGCACCGTCGCTGCCCAAGATTGGTCTGCTCAAGGGCTTGAGCGTCACGCTCAAGACCATGCTGAAGCCTGCCACGACGGTGCAGTACCCCCACGTCAAGCCTGATCTGCCCCCGCGTACGCGTGGCGTGATCGCGCTGATGGACGAGAACTGCACCGTGTGCATGTTGTGCGCCAAGGAATGTCCGGACTGGTGCATCTACATCGACTCGCACAAGGAGACCATTCCGGCCTCCGAACCGGGCGGGCGCTCGCGCACGAAGAACCAACTGGACCGCTTCGCCATCGACTTCGCGTTGTGCATGTACTGCGGCATCTGCGTGGAGGTCTGCCCCTTCGACGCGTTGTTCTGGTCGCCAGAGTTTGAGTACTCCACGTACTCGATCAAAGAGTTGACCCACGAGCAGGAACGCTTGCGCGTGTGGATGGACACCGTGCCGCCGCCTCCAGAACTTGAAGAGGGCGCGGAGCTTCCCTCAGAGATCAGCGCTGGCTTGGACGCGGCACGCAAGGCTGCCGAGAAGGAATTCGAAGCCATCCGGGCTGCGTCGGGCCAGGCAGGCGGCGGTGCTGCCGCTGCCGCGACGGGTGCTGCCGCTGGTGGCACGCTGACGCGTCGCCAGCGCTACGACGCCATCCACGTGGACGCCCAGGTCGACCAGGCAACCTTTGACCGCCTCATCGGCGAGGGCAAGAGCGAGCGCATGGCGCGCGCCATGGCCAAGGCCGCCTATGTCCGCGCCGAGAAGACGCGCATCCTGGCGGCTGAAGGTGGTGGGGAATGACCGGAGTTGATATCGGCATGCTGTTGACCATCGTGTTCGGTGGTGCCAGCGCCGTGCTGGTGGTGACCTCGCGCAACGTGGTGCACGCCGCCCTGTACTTGGTGATGGTCCTGCTGTCCGTGGCGGCGGTGTTCCTGTTGATGGGGGCGGAGTTCCTGGCTTGGACGCAGGTACTGGTCTACGTCGGTGCGGTCGTGGTGCTGATTCTGTTTGGTCTGATGTTGACCAAGGCACCGATCGGCCCGATGGCCGTGCGCAGCGAAGGTGGCCGCCTCGCGATGGCCGTCAGCTTGGGCCTGTTCTTCTTCTTGGCCAGCATGATCTTGCGCGCCTACGGCGACACCGTGATTGAGCTGCGGCACGTCACCACCCTGATGTTGGGTGAGGTCCTGTATCTGGGATGGACGTTGCCGTTCTTGACGCTGGGCTTCTTCCTCACGGCGGCACTGATCGGGGCGGTGGTGATTGCGCGCGCCGAGATCGGTGAGGGCCCCGAACCAGACCAAGAAGCGATCGTGCCGGGCGGGCGTGATCCCGTGCCGTCGGACGCGAGTGGAAACCCCGGGCCTGCTCCCGCGCTGGCAGATCCTGGCAAGGAGGTGGGGGTCTAAATGCAGATGCAAGCCGCGTACCCCCTGGTATTCGCCGCCCTGTTGTTCAGCGTTGGCGTCTACGGCGTCCTGAGTCGACGCAACGCCATCTTGGTGCTGATGTCGGTGGAAATGATGATGGCGGCCGTGACCGTCAATCTGGTCGTCTTTGGTGAGATTGTGGCGTCGTCATTGGGCGACGCGCTGTTGTCAGGCCAGGTCTTTGCGCTGTTCGTGATCGCCATCGGTGCCGCTGAAGTCGGCGTTGGCCTGGCGATTGTCCTGTTGCTGTTCCGTAACCGAGCGTCGGTCAACATCGACGACGCCGATCTGATGAAGTTCTAGGCGGGATATCGGAAATGAGCGACTACGCCTGGCTGATCCCCACACTGCCCGCCGTCTCGGCGGTCATCATCATCTTCTTTGGCAAGCGCATGCCCAAGAAGGGTGCCGAGGTGGGCATCAGTGCCATCCTGATCGCCTTGGTCCTGTCGGGCTTTGTGGCCGCCGAGGTCTTTTCGCACAACTTTGACGTGGCGGCGAACACCGAGCCGGTGCATCACGACGCTGCCCCCGCCGCGAATGACGGGCATGGCGAAGAGCAAGCCGACGACCATGGCGCTCCCGCCGCGAACGACGGACACGGCGAAGTTGACGAACACGGCAAGACTGCGGCCGCCGACGACCATGGCGCTCCCGCCGACTCGCACAAGGGAGAGGCCGAAAACGGTGCCTTCCTGAACGAGCGTTCCTTGGACTGGACCACCTTCGGTGGCGACTTCGGCATGGAGGCAGGGCAGCGCATCGACGGCTTGGCCGCCATGATGTTCCTGCTGGTCACCTTCGTCAGCACCATGGTGCAGATCTACTCCACCGGCTACATGCACGGTGACCCGCGTTACACCTGGTATTACGCGCTGCTGTCAATGTTCACCGCGTCGATGCTGTTGCTGGTGATCGCGAACAACCTGATGCAGATGCTGGTCGGTTGGGAGCTTGTGGGCGTGTGCAGCTTCCTGCTGATTGGTTTCTGGTGGGAAGAGAAGAAGAACTCTGACGCGGCCATCAAGGCCTTCCTGACCACCAAACTTGGGGACGTTGGTCTGATCGTTGGCGTGATTGCTCTGTGGGGCATGTTCGGCACGTTCAACATTGGCCAGATCATCGACATGGTGCAGACGGGCACGCAGGCCGGGGGAGCCCCGCTGAGCACCGGCATGCTGACCTTTGGGCTGTCCGCGCTGTTTGTTGGGGCCATCGGCAAGTCCGCGCAGTTCCCGCTGCACACCTGGTTGCCTGACGCGATGGCCGGTCCGACCCCGGTGTCGGCGCTGATTCACGCCGCGACCATGGTGACCGCAGGCGTGTTTTTGGTCGCGCGTCTGTATCCGGTCTACTCCGCTGCGCCGGGCGCCAAGACCTTCGTGGCCATCATCGGTGGCATCACCCTGTTCGTCGCGGGGCTGTTGGCCGTCGTGCAGGACGATGTGAAGAAAGTCTTGGCCTACTCGACCATCAGCCAGTTGGGCTACATGGTGGCGGCGCTCGGCTTCAGTTACACCGCCGGCATCTTCCATCTGTTCACCCACGGCTTCTTCAAGGCGCTGCTGTTCTTGGGTGCCGGTTCACTGATCCACGCGGCGCATTCCAACAACATGAGCGAGATGGGTGGCCTGAGAAAGGTCATGCCGATCACGTTTTGGACCTTCTTGATCGGGTCGTTGGCGCTGATGGCGCTGCCGCCGCTGGCAGGGTTCTGGTCCAAGGACGAGATCCTGGCCTCCGCGCAGGGCGCAGGCACTGGCACTGGGAACATGATCTTTGCCCTGGGCATCGTGGGCGGCATGATCACCGCCTTCTACATGACCCGCGTGCTGTGGCTGGTGTTCGCTGGCGAGTTCCGCGGCCACGGTCACCCGCACGAGTCGCCGCGTTCTATGGCGATGCCGTTGGTGCTCCTGGCGGTGCCGTCCGTGTTGATCGGCTTGTGGAACCTACCGGTGGCCAGTTTCCAGCCCAAGAGTTTCTCAGCCGCGACGATGTTCTCGTCTTCGTACTGGGCCGAGCATCCGGCGCACTTTGTGCCGTGGATTGCTATCGCGGCCACTGGACTGGCGACCATCGGCATCTTGGTGGGCACGGCGCTGTATCGCCGCGCCCCCAGCATGGCTGAGGACCCCATGTTGCGTATGGGGCCGCTGTCCAAACTGTTGGTGAACAAGTACTACCTGGATGAGCTGTATCGCCATGGAATTTGGCGTCCGATTCGGGACCCCCTGTCCCAGGCGATGTATTGGATCAATGACAAGGTGATTGACCGAGTCGTGTTCTTAGCGGGCGTCGGCGCAACGCGCCTCGGCCGCGTGACTTACGACTACGCCGACCAGAAGGGCATCGACGGGGCTGTAAATGGCCTTGGTGTCAGTGCCAACTGGAGCGGTGGCCTGCTCAAGTTCGCACAGAGCGGCAATGTGCAGCTCTATGCGGGCGCGATGTTCGTCGGCGTGATCGTGCTTGGTGTGCTGTTCGCCACTGCGGCGTAATGGCGGCAGCAGCTTCAAGGGAGGAAGCGAACGATGTGGAATGACCTGGCGCTCACCGTAACGGTGTTCCTGCCCCTATTGGGTGCGGGGATCATCGCGCTGGTGCCCAAGTCGAAAGAGGATGCGGCCAAGCCGATCGCCCTGTGGGTATCGGCGTTGGGGCTGATCCTGTCGGTCGCGATTCTCGCGGGCTACGACTGGGGCGCACGCGGCATGCAGTTTGAGGTCAACGTGCCGTGGATCGAGGCCATTGGCGCTCGCTACCACATCGGCATTGATGGCATCAGCCTGCCGCTGTTCGTCTTGAGCTATCTGCTCACCTTCCTGTGCAGCATCTACTCGTTGCATCACATCGAGGAGCCGGGCAAGCCGCGCGGCTTCTTGGCGCTGATGCTGCTGCTGCAGACCGGCATGGCGGGCACGTTCATTGCCATGGACCTGATGCTGTTCTTCATCTTCTGGGAACTGGTGCTGGTCCCGATGTACTTCATGATCGGCATCTGGGGCGGTCCACGCCGCGAGTACGCCGCCGTGAAGTTCTTCCTGTACACGTTGTTTGGCTCGGTGTTCATGCTGGTGGCGTTCTTGGCGCTGTACTTCAAGGCGGGCGCGGGCAGCTTCGATATGCAGGTGCTGTACCAAGCCGCCAGTGACGGGGCCTTTGCGGGGACCTTCGGACGCCTCGCGTTCTTGGGCATCTTCCTGGGCTTTGCCATCAAGGTGCCGATGTTCCCGTTCCACACTTGGCTGCCGGACGCGCACACCGAAGCCCCAACCGTGGGATCGGTGCTTTTGGCCGGCATCCTGCTGAAGATGGGCACCTACGGCTTTGTGCGTATTGCCTTGCCGATGCTCCCCGAAGCCGCGGTGGACTTCGCCCCGATGATCGCCATCTTGGCGGTGATCGGCATCATCTACGGCGCGCTGTGTTGCTTGGCACAGACTGACCTGAAGCGCTTGATCGCCTTCAGTTCAGTGGGCCATATGGGCTTTGTCATGCTGGGTATCGCGGCCATGACCCCCACCGGGATCAACGCCGCAATCTTCGGCATGATCGCCCACGGTGTCATCACCGGCATGTTGTTCTTCGTGGTCGGCAGTGTGAAGGAGCGCTATCACACGCGCTCGATCTCCGATATCGGCGGCGGGCTGTTGCACTCCATGCCGCGCATGGGTGCCATCCTGACCTTCGTCGCCATCGCGTCACTGGGCCTGCCGGGCCTCGCGGGCTTCTGGGGTGAGGTCTTTGCCCTCCTGGCGGCTTTCAGTCCTGCGGAGGCTTTGGTCGCTGCCGGACACCTGACCCTGTTCCGCGTACTGATGGTCTTGGGCGCGGTCGGCACGGTCCTGACGGCTGGGTACTTCCTGTGGATGTTGCAGCGCGTGAACATGGGCTCGCTGCCAGAGCGTTGGAAGGGGCACGCCCTGACGGACATCACGCCGATCGAATGGATGGCGTGGACGCCGCTGTTGGTGCTGATTGTGGCGTTGGGCATCCTGCCCTCGCTGGTGTTTGGAGTGACCAACCCCGACGTCGTCAACATCCTGTCTGCGGTGGGTCAGTAGCGCTTGCTACACACGGTTCCTAGAGGAGAAGGCGCACGCCCATGATCCCGGTCCCCGAGATCGACTGGTTCGCACTGGCACCGGAGCTCGCGCTCACGGCGGCAGCCCTGCTGGTCATGCTGACCGAGTTGTTTTTGTCCGGTGAGCGCAAGCGGCTGGTCAACCCGGTCGCGTTCATCGGCGTGCTGGTGTCCTTGGGCTTCGTGATTGCGCTGGCCGTCGACGGTGCGGATCGTCAGGCGTTCGGCAACATGTTCGTGGTCGATGGCTATGCCTTGCTGTTCAAGGTGTTCTTCTTGGCGGTGGCCGCGTTCGTGCTGCTGGTGAGCTACCGCTACATCGGCGAAATCCCGACCTATCAGGGCGAGTACTACTTCCTGATGCTGACCAGTTTTGTGGGCATGCTGCTGATGGCCAGTGCTCGTGACTTGGTCATGTTGTTTGTGGCGTTGGAACTGGTGAGCGTCCCTGGCTTCGTGATGGCAGGCCTGCGCAAATTCGACTTGCGCAGCAATGAAGGTGCGCTGAAGTTCTTCCTGATCGGTGTCCTCAGCGTCGCGGTGCTGCTGTTTGGCCTGTCGATTGTCTACGGCTTCACCGGCACCACGGACCTGGCGGGCGTGGCTGCGGCACTCGCGGTCGCTCCGCGTGAACCCCTGCTGTTGGCCAGCCTGCTCTTCGTCATCACGGGGTTCGCGTTCAAGGTGTCTGCCGTGCCGTTCCACTTTTGGGCACCTGACACGTATGAAGGTGCGCCCGTTCCCGTGACGGCCTTTCTGTCGGTGGCCTCCAAGGCGGCCGGCTTCGTCGGCCTGATGCAGATTTGCTTCATCGCCTTCGCACCGCTGGCTGACGTGTGGGCTCCGGTTCTGGGAATCCTGGCCGTGTTGACCATGACCTTCGGCAATCTGGTAGCGCTGCAGCAGCGCAACATCGTGCGCCTGTTCGCCTACAGCTCCATCGCCCACGCTGGTTACATGTTGGTGCCCTTCGGCGTGTTCCGCGCCGGTGATGCCGGGGTCAACCAGCAAGCCATGTCCGGCGTCCTGATGTACCTGATCGCCTACGCCTTGATGAACATCGGCGCTTTCGCCGTCATTACTGCGGTGGCCCGTCGGCACCCCGGGCGTCAGGTGGCCGACTACGCCGGACTGGGGCAACGTGCCCCAGCTTTGGCGATGGCCATGACCATGTTCCTGCTGTCGCTGGGTGGAATCCCGCCCCTCGTGGGGCTGTGGGCCAAGTTCTTCATCTTTACCGCAGCCGTGAACGCGGGCTCCGCGTTCGGGTACTTCCTGGCCGGCGCGGTGGTCATCAATAGCGTGATCGCGATGTTCTATTACTTGGCGGTCGCTCGCACGATGTGGATGGATGCGCCTGCTGAAGAGTCCACGCTGCGGTCAGGCAAGTCGCTTGGCTTCGCGGTCGCTGCCCTTGCGGTCCTCGCGCTCCTTGGTGGGATTTACCCGCAACCATTCCGTAACGCCGCTGAGTCGTCGACCTTCAACCCGGACACGGGTGAGAATTTCGCGGTGGAGCTCAGCGTCGCGCCGTAGTCGCCCCCGTAGTCGCCCCGAGTTCACGCCCCCACGGCGGCCGCCCGAGATTTCTCTCGGTAGTCTGGGCGGGACCCCGTCAGGGGGAGTGCCAACCGCATCATCGACGGCGCAAGGAGTTGCGAACCCCATGGGTAAGTACGCCAAGACCTTTGTCCTTCTGGCCGCGCTTAGTGGCTTGTTGCTGTACATCGGTTCGCTGTTTGAAGGCGGGCTCTACGTCGCGTTCGGTATCGCGATCGTGATGAACGTGGGGACCTACTGGTTCAGTGACAAGCTGGCGATCAAGATGGCCCGGGCGGTGCCAGCGGAGGAAGCGGAATACCCGTGGTACCACCGCATGGTGCGGGAGTTGGCGCTGAAGGCTGGTCAACCCGTTCCACGCCTGTTCGTGTCGCCGTCGCCGCAGCCCAATGCGTTTGCCACCGGTCGCAATCCTGGTCACGCGGCCGTGTGCGTCAACCAGGGGCTGATCGAGCTGTTGGATGAGGACGAATTGGAAGGCGTGTTGGCCCACGAACTACAGCACGTCTACAACCGCGACATTTTGATCGGCACCATTGCCGCCACGATCGCCACCGCGATCACCTTTATTGCGCGCATGGCTTTCTGGTTCGGCGGGGGTCGGGACCGCGAGGGTGGCAACCCCATCGCGCAGATCCTGATGCTGTTCTTGGCGCCCATCGCGGCCATGTTGATTCAGTTGGCGGTGACACGAAGCCGTGAGATTTCCGCCGACACCACTGGCGCACTGTTGTGTGGCAAGCCCATGGCCTTGGCCAGCGCCCTGCAAAAGTTGGAGACCGGCGGCAAAGCCCGCGCCCGCATGGGCGGCACCCCGGCCGAGACGTCCAGTGCGTTCAGCTCGCTCTACATCTCGGCGCCGTTCGGCGGCTTAGGTCGAGCGGGCAAGATGTTCCGCACGCACCCCGCCACCGCAGACCGTGTGCGTAACCTTGAGGCCATTGCCCGCAAGCTCGGCCAAATCCCCTAAAGCATCGTCTTCTCGAAGTTCGAAACCATTTCGGCGAAGACCACGACGTTGTCGCTGTAGTGGCCGGTCGACTGATTGAAGCGCCCGCCGCAGGTCACGAGGCGCAACGTCGGCTCGGTGGTATTGGCCCAAATGCGCTGCACTGGGAGCGCGGACTTGGGATGTTGCTCAATAGAGACGACGCGGAAGACGACCTGCTGGCCTGCCCGATTTTCGACCGTGACGTTGTCGCCCACCAGGAGTTCGGAAAGGCCGACGAAGACCCCCGGGCCGGTACGGGAATCCACGTGCCCGGCGATTACTGCAGGACCGGCCTCGCCGGGCTGAGGACCAGGCGCATACCACCCTGCCACTTCAGCGTCCTGGGGCACCTCCATCGACCCGTCGCGAAGAAGTTCCAGCGGGACTAAGGGGGCATCGACATCCAGCGTGGGGATGGACAGCCGACGGGGCGTGGAACTCCGTGCATCTGACCAAGCGGCCCCGCGGGTGTCCTGCCATTTGCGCCACGGTGGATGCAGCGTGATCGGTTGTGAGTGCGCCACGGTGGCGCTGCGGGGTTGACGCACATGCGCGCGCTCAGCGGTCGTGGTCTGCAAGGCCACCGCACCCAAGCTGAAGGCTGCGAGAACCAGCAGCGCCGAGACCCACGAGGGGCCTCGACGCTGGGGAGCTTGCATCACTGCGTAGTGAGGTCGCCGCGGCGCAGACTCACGGCAAAGGCGAGGGCCAAAAGGCCCATCATCGCTGCCACGAGTACGCCGGCCACAGGTGCTCCGGACTGGGAGGTGAAGGTCAGTCCACCGAAACCGGCATCGATGGCCGTGGGGGTCGCCCCAGCCGCTAGACCGGACCCGGCGGGGTCGACTCCGACCGCATCAGCACCTTCGACACGCTCGCCAGATGCCGAACCCGTCGTGGCTGCGTCGGTGCCTCCTGCTTGCGCAGACCCGCCGGGAGCGCTCGAGTCCGTACCGGTCGCTGTGCCGCCGACTGGGCCACCCGACGAGGATCCGTCACCCGTCGCGCCGGTCGGCACGCCACCGACGCCGCCACCGCTGCCGGAGGTGGTCCCATCCCCATTGGTCGAGCCGTTACCGCCATCGTTGCCAGCTGGGCCGTCAGGCGGACAAGGGTCGCCATCAGCGGGCTGGGCGGGCGTCGCTGGTTGGGCTGGCTGTGCCGGAGTGGCCGGATCCTCACCGGGATTTGGTTGCGCTGGCGTAGCCGGTGTCGCCGGAGTTGCGGGTGTGGCCGGATCGTGACAGTTGTCGTGCGCTGCCAGGGCCGCACTGGGAAGTGCGAGGACCAGGGCGGTCGAGCCGAGGAGGGCAGCACGAAGTAGCGCTTGCATGGTGGGCCTATCGTGGGGGTTTTGTCGCTCCACCCTGATTGGGGGGGCATGGTTGTCGTTGACTACGTAAATGCCCCATATGCCCCATTGTGATGCCACCCGGTCACACTTTTGATAGTTCTCGGGTGGCGCCCCAACCGCGCTGCTCGCAGTACGCCCTGCTGCTCGCTACTTGTAGTTGGTGAAGCGCAGCGGCAGATCCTGGTCGTTGGCCTTCAGCAGCGCCTGGACTTCTTGGAGATCGTCGCGGCTCTTGCCGGAGATGCGTAGGTGATCACCCAGGTTGGTGGGCGTGACCTTCAGCTTGGAGTTCTTGATCAACTTGATCATCTCCTTGCCCTTGTCGGTCGGGATGCCTGCCACCAGCTTGATCTGTAGGTGATACAGCCCCTTGCCGCCCGGCTGGGGGTCGCCGTACTCCAGCGACTTCAAGCTGACCTTGCGCTTGACCAGCTTGTCCTTGAGCACATCCAGCGCCGCCAGCACCCGGTCTTCGGAGTTGGCCTGCAGGTGAATCTCCTCACCCGACCAGGCGACCTCGGCCTGGGTGTTCTTGAAGTCGAAGCGCGTGGCAACTTCCTTGGACGCCTGGTTTAGGGCGTTGTCGACCTCTTGCTTGTCGACTTCGGCCACCACGTCAAAGCTTGAATCGGCCACGGCTGCATCCTCCTGGAGGATCGGGAGTCGTAATTGTGTTCCGCATGCTAAGTGGTCCGTCTTGGAAATGCTGCGGCATTCGGCTGCGCCTGCATCCCGCCTCGCGTCGTTGCTCGTCGCCCACATAGCGCCGCTATGAGGACTCCTCGCGCCTGGCGACGCGGGCGCAGTCACCGCCTCGGTGCACGCATCATTTCTGCGACGCACCACGAGCGCGCGTGGTTGCGGCGAATAGCGGCGACCCATACCATGCGCCCGGTCCCATGGTGGGATGCCCGAGTGGCCAAAGGGAGCAGACTGTAAATCTGCCGGCTCAGCCTTCGAAGGTTCGAATCCTTCTCCCACCACCACGCGAAATTGCTCGTCTCTGCAGCCGAAGCTCTTGGCCCAGAGGCGGGCGATTTCGTTTGCCCGCTGCGAGGTCGGCCGTGGTTCCGGATTTCACCGGGGGTCCAGGTTGCAGGGGGGGAGGAACCCCTCCATACTGTGGCTCGCTTCGCCCCCCTAGCTCAGTCGGCAGAGCGTCTCCATGGTAAGGAGAAGGTCAACGGTTCGATTCCGTTGGGGGGCTCTGGTCGTGAAGACCCGTTCGAGGCGGCGTAGCTCAGGGGTTAGAGCACTCGGCTCATAATCGAGTTGTCGGTGGTTCGAATCCACCCGCCGCTACGCAGCACGACAATTGCACATCGGCATTATCTTTGCAGGGACCGAGCGCGTGCTCGGTCCTGTATGCGTGAACAAAGGGCCGTCAAGGGGCGGTCCGGCTACCGGGAGGACGTGAGGAACAGCATGGCCAAGGAGAAGTTCGAGCGGACGAAGCCGCATCTGAACATCGGGACGATCGGCCATATCGACCACGGGAAGACGACGTTGACCGCGGCGATCACGAATGTGCTGCATAAGCACAACCCGAGTGTGGCGTTTACGCCGTTTGATCAGATTGATAAGGCGCCGGAGGAGCGGGAGCGTGGTATCACGATCTCGGTGTCGCATGTGGAGTATGAGACGGATAATCGTCATTACGCGCATGTGGACTGTCCTGGGCACGCGGATTATGTGAAGAACATGATTACGGGTGCGGCGCAGATGGATGGCGCGATTTTGGTGGTGTCGGCGGCTGATGGGCCGATGCCGCAGACGCGTGAGCATGTGTTGTTGGCGCGTCAGGTGGGTGTGCCGTCGATTGTGGTGTTTTTGAACAAGGCGGACATGGTTGATGACCCTGAGCTTTTGGAGTTGGTGGAGCTTGAGGTGCGCGAGTTGTTGAGCTCGTATGAGTTCCCGGGTGATGACATTCCGGTGGTGAAGGGTTCGGCGTTGCGCGCTTTGGAGGGTGATGAGGCGTGGGAGGGTTCGATTCTTGAGTTGATGGCTGCGGTGGATTCCTACATCCCTGAGCCTGAGCGGGCGATTGATTTGCCGTTCTTGATGCCGGTGGAGGATGTGTTTTCGATCACTGGTCGCGGCACGGTGGTGACGGGTCGTGTGGAGCAGGGCATCGTCAAGGTTGGTGAGACGATTGAGATTGTCGGTTTGACTGACACGACGTCGACGACCGTGACGGGTGTGGAGATGTTCCGCAAGTTGTTGGATGAGGGTCGTGCGGGTGACAACATTGGTGTGTTGTTGCGTGGCACGAAGAAGGACGATGTGGAGCGCGGTCAGGTGTTGGCTAAGCCTGGTTCGATTACGCCGCACACCAACTTTGAAGCGCAGGTGTACATCTTGTCCAAGGACGAGGGTGGGCGTCACACACCGTTCTTTAACAACTATCGTCCGCAGTTTTACTTCCGGACCACTGACGTGACTGGCACGGTGACGTTGCCGGAGGGCACCGAGATGGTGATGCCGGGTGACAACACCGAGATGGTCGTGGAATTGATCCAGCCCATCGCGATGGAAGATGGTTTGCGGTTCGCGATCCGTGAAGGTGGCCGCACCGTCGGCGCCGGCCGCGTGGTCAAGATCCTCAAGTAGTACGGGTCCGGGGGCGGGGCCGTTCGTCGGTTCCGCTCCCGGAACCCCCTTTTAGGTCGCTCCACCGAACGAGCGGCCCCGCCCCCCGGCGGGACCGCAGCACCAAGAGCAACAGGCAGCAGTGCCGGAAGCCGCCCGAGCAGGTGGCGAACCGTAGAGAGAGAATGAGATGGCAGAGCAGAAGATTCGCATCAGGCTCAAGGCCTATGACCACGAGATCATCGACGCGTCGGCGCGCAAGATTGTCGACACCGTCGAGCGCACCGGTGCGCGGATCACGGGTCCCGTGCCGCTGCCCACCGAGCGCAATGTGTATTGCGTCATCCGCTCGCCGCACAAGTACAAGGACTCGCGCGAGCACTTTGAGATGCGCACGCACAAGCGCCTGATTGACATTCACGAACCCACCCAGAAGACGGTCGACTCCCTGATGCGGCTCGACCTGCCTGCTGGTGTGGATATCGAAATCAAGCTGTAAGCAGTCCTACCGACTGCCTGCCCGCTTACGAGCAAGGAAACGAGACGATGGCTACCAAGGGAATCCTTGGCACCAAGCTCGGGATGACACAGATCTTCGATGAAGAAGGTCGCATCATCCCGGTCACGGTGGTAAAGGCCGGGCCCTGCCCGGTGACACAGGTGCGCACGGCTGCGCGCGACGGATATGTCGCGGTGCAGTTGGGCTTTGGCGAGCGCAAGACCAAGAGCGTGAACAAGCCGCTGGCGGGGCACTTCGCCAAGGCTGGCGTCACCCCCACGCGCCACCTGGTCGAGTTGCAGATCGAAGGCGACTTCGAGCTGGGCCAGATGATCACCGTGGACCAGTTCCGCGTTGGCGAGATGGTGGACGTCACCGGCACCAGCAAGGGCAAGGGGTTCGCCGGTGTCATGAAGCGCCACGGCTTCTCCGGTCTTGGTGCGGGCCACGGTGCGCACAAGGTTCACCGCGCCCCCGGCTCCATCGGCGCCTGCGCCACGCCTTCGCGCGTGTTCAAGGGCACGCGTATGGCTGGCCGCATGGGCAACGCCCGGATCACGATCCAGATGCTGGAGCTGGTGGGTGTGGACGGCGAGCGCAACCTGCTGTTGGTCAAGGGAGCGATTCCTGGCCCGAACGGTTCGCTGGTCATTGTCCGCAACGCGACCAAGGCCCCGGTTCGCGCGGCCGCCGCTGCCGGAGGTGACGAGTAATGGCACAGTCCTCAAGTAGCGAAGCGGTAGGACAGGCTCTTCAGGTGGATGTACAGAAGATTGACGGTGCCAAGGCCGGCACGGTCGAGCTGCCCGGCGAGCTGTTCGAAGCCAAGATCAACGTGCATGCGATGCACGAAGTGGTGACGGCACAGTTGGCTGCTGCCCGTCGCGGCACCAGCAAGGTCAAGTCTCGCGGCGAGGTCCGTGGTGGCGGCAAGAAGCCTTGGCGCCAGAAGGGCACCGGTCGTGCCCGTCAGGGTTCGACGCGTGCACCTCAATGGACCGGCGGTGGCGTCGTCCACGGTCCGTCCGGTGAGCAGAACTACACCAAGCGGGTGAACCGCAAGCTTCGCCAGGTGGCACTGCGCTCGGCATTGAGCGACCGCGCCTCCTCCGGCGACGTGATGGTGGTCAGCGACTTGCGCTTCGACGTCCCCCGCACGAAGGACGCCATTGCATTCCTGGATTCGCTGGGGTTGTCCGAGAAGCGTGTGCTGTTGGTTCTGGCAAGCCGTGACCTCAACATTGCCAAGAGCTTCCGCAACCTGGGTGAGCGTCGCGTGCACCTGTTGACGGTCGACCAGCTCAACACCTACGACGTCCTTTGCAGCGACGTGGTGGTGTTCCAGCAAGAGGCGCTGGAGTTCATTGGGACCGGTACTCGTGCCGACCTGCCCGTGCGCGATGAGAAGAACGAAGAGGTGTCGGCATGAACGACCCCCGCGACGTGATCCTCGCGCCGGTGGTGAGCGAGAAGAGCTACGGCCTGATCGATGAAGGCCGCTACACCTTCTTGGTCCACCCGACCGCGAACAAGACCGAGATCCGCCAGGCCGTTGAGGCCATCTTTGGCGTGCGGGTCGACAGCGTGAACACCATGAACCGCAAGGGCAAGCGCAAGCGTGTCGGCCTGAAGCACGGCCAGCGTAAGAACACCAAGCGCGCGATCGTGACCCTGCGCGAAGGCGAGACGATCGACATTTTCGAGGGTGGTAATTAGTCATGGGCGTGCGCAAGTACAAGCCAACGACGCCAGCGCGGCGTGGGATGAGCGTGTCGGACTTCGACACCATCACCACCGACCGTCCGCTGAAGGCGCTGACCAAGCCCAGCCCCAAGAAGGCTGGTCGCAACAGCTATGGCCGCATCACCACTCGTCACCAGGGTGGTGGGCACAAGCAGCGTTACCGCGTGATCGACTTCCGTCGGAACAAGGACGCCGTGCCGGCCAAGGTCGCGACCATCGAGTACGACCCCAACCGTTCGGCACGCATCGCGTTGCTGCACTACTTGGATGGCGAGAAGCGCTACATCATCGCCCCCGAGGGTCTGAAGGTCGGCGACATGCTGGAGTCGGGCGAGAAGGCCGACATCAAGGTGGGCAACGCGCTGCCTCTGCGCAACATCCCCGTGGGTACGGTCGTGCACGCGGTGGAGTTGCGACCCGGTGGTGGCGCCAAGCTGGGCCGCTCCGCAGGCAACCGTATTCAGTTGTTGGCCAAGGAGGGCAAGAAGGCGGCACTGCGCCTGCCTTCCGGTGAGATCCGACTGGTCATGGCGGAATGCCGGGCCACCGTGGGTTCGGTGGGCAACAGCGAGCACGAGCTGATCAACATTGGGAAGGCTGGCCGTAACCGCTGGAAGGGCAAGCGCCCGACCGTGCGTGGTGTGGTCATGAACCCGGTCGATCACCCGCATGGTGGTGGTGAGGGTCGTACGTCTGGTGGTCGTCACCCGACCAACCCGAACGGCAAGCCTGAAGGCCGCACTCGCAAGAAGAACAAGGCTTCGAACTCCGAGATCATCCGGCGTCGCGGTAAGCGGCGGCGCTAAGCGAGGAAGAACACATGCCACGCAGCTTGAAGAAGGGTCCCTTCGTCGACGATCACTTGGCGAAGAAGATCGAAGCGATGAACGCCCGCAACGACAAGCAGGTCATCAAGACCTGGTCGCGTCGTTCGGAAATCTCGCCGGACATGGTCGGTCACACGATCGCCGTGCACGACGGGCGCAAGCACGTCCCCGTGTATGTGTCGGAGGCGATGGTCGGGCACAAGCTCGGCGAATTCGCCCCCACACGCGCCATCAAGTGGCGCGGCGCGGGTGAAAAGCAATCAGTCAAGGTCAAGCGCCGCTAAGTCGGCCGCAATCGCGAAACGCAGCAAGGAGTACGGACATGGCGAACGCCGAGACGGGAACACCTCCCGCCTCCGCGCCGGTAAAGGCGACAGCCCGCTACGTGCGGGTTGCGCCCAATAAGGCGCGCCAGGTCATCGCGCACATCCGCGGTCTGGATGTCGACGAGGCGCAAACAATCCTGCGCTTGTCGCCGAAGGGCGTGGCGGAGCAGATTTTGAAGACGCTGAATTCAGCGATCGCTAACGCGGAGAACAACAACCACCTTGATGTGGACCGCTTGATGATTGCTGAGGTCTTCGTCGACGAGGGTCCCATGCTCAAGCGGTTCCAGCCGCGAGCCATGGGTCGCGCGTATCGCGTCCGTAAGCGCACCAGTCACATCACCATCGCGGTGGCCGAAAAGCCAGAGGCGACGACCCGCCCCGCCGCAGCTGAAAAGTCTGCGCGCGGAAAGGCCGCCAAGCCGGCCAAGGCCTCAACCGAGGCAACCGAGAAGTCCTCGCAGAAGTCAGAGAAGGAGTAGCGCGGTGGGCCAGAAGATCCACCCGTACGGGTTCCGGTTAGGCATCATCAACGACCACAAGTCGCGATGGTTCGCCAAGAAGGAGTACGCGGAATACACGATCGAGGACGAGCGCATTCGCCGCTTCGTCCGCGAGCGCGTGCGCCACGCCGGAATCTCCCGTATCGAGATCGAGCGCACGCGTGACCGTGTGACCGTGGACGTGCACACCGCACGCCCCGGCATCGTCATTGGTCGTCGTGGTGCGGAAGCCGACGTGATCCGCCAGGCATTGGAGAAGCTGACCGGGAAGCAGGTCAAGCTGAACATCCTGGAGATCAAGTCGCCCGAGCTGGACGCCCAGGTGACGGCGCACAATGTGGCCGAGCAGTTGCGCGGCCGCGTGAGCTTCCGTCGTGCCATGCGTCGTGCCACCCAAAATGCGATGAAGGCAGGTGCGCTGGGAATCCGCGTGCAGTGCTCTGGTCGTTTGGGCGGCGCGGAGATGAGCCGCACCGAGTGGTACCGCGAAGGCCGGGTGCCGCTGCACACGCTGCGCGCGAAGATCGACTATGGCTTCGATGAGGCCCGCACCACCTATGGCCGTATTGGCGTGAAGGTGTGGATCTACACCGGTGAGCAATTGCCGGCTTCGGAGAACCGTCGTCCGCGTCAGCCCCAAGGCCAGCGCAAGTCGCGTGCCGGTGCCCCCGCTGCGGTCGCCGCCGCGGCAGCTGCCGCCGCTGAGGCCGCTCCGGTCGAGGCACCTGCGGTGACTGAGGCCACG